>JAABUL010002514.1_pt1 | contig 30070 bp, 9 predicted proteins | sample 5559151 | NCBI WGS metagenome assembly JAABUL01 (sample SAMN10711876, study PRJNA513368) | rock metagenome | isolation source: Antarctica rocks | place: Antarctica: Victoria Land, Pudding Butte sud
TTAATCTAGTAAAGATAAAGATAGGAATTAAGATTAATCTAATAAAAATAATTTTAATCTAAATAAATATTAAGGTAAGTATAATAATTTATTATAATATTAATATCTACTATTTTAATAGTAGTATCCTTTTCCTTTAAGAAGACCTTCTACTCCTTAAGGTTATAATTAACCTATTTAATATTACCTAATAATTAGGTATTGATAATAACCTCCGAATTTCCCTCCTATATTTAATTAATATAAATAGCTAGCTTACTTTCTAAAATTATAGATATAAAGTAATTAATTATTAATAACTCTATTAATTTTTTAATAGTAGTAATAAGTATAAGGATTATAAAAAGGATAATAGCCTTTTTAAAATATATTATTAATATTAAAATAATTACTTATAATTATTATTAGAAACGCCTAGTCTTATTAAGGATAATATCCTTATTAAAATTAGATTAGGAATTATAATAGCTATTAATATTATCCTTTAAGGTAATATTAGTAATATACTTATATCTTAATCTTAAGAGGTATACTTTAATAAGTATTTATTAGAGAACTTAATAAATAATATTAAAGGCTATTATATTATTTATAATTAAGATAATATAGGATTTTAAGTATATTATAATATTAATAAAGAATAATTTTATAATATACTTAAAGAAAGTTATAATAAAGAAGAAGTTTCTAATAAGAATAAAGATAAAGTAGATATTAATTTCATTACTATTTTATATTATATCTTATCTATTAAAATAGGATAGAAATTTAATTATTATATCTATTAGATAGATTTTAAGTCTAATAATTAATTATATATATATATTAAGATAAAGACTTACTAATATAAGAAAATTATTAAAAAGATAGAATAGTAGCTATTATTATTAAAGTCTTTAATTAATAATATAATATAATTAAAGTCTTTAATTAATAATATAATATTATTAAAAGTAATTAAATTAAATATAATTTTATTTATTAATATTAAGACTTCTTTCTACTTATAATATTATTTATTTAAGTAAATTAATTTTATTAATTTTAATAAAGAAGAATTAATATATCTTAATACTAATTATAATATAAATATAATATATAGGTAATATATAAAGAAATATATCCCCTATTATAATATTTAGATTTATAAGTTTCTTATAACTTTAAGAGATATAAGATTAAATTATTACTTTATAAAGGAATAAATATAAATTTCCTTTTTTATCAAAGATTAAATATTAAAAGAAGAGGAGGTAATTATAAAGTCTACTTAAGATATATATATAATTAATAATTTAAAGGCTAATATAGTAATTAAAAATAATATCCTTAAACCTTAATAAGTACTTATTAATCTTAAGAATAAATAAATTATCTTTAATAATTATAGAAATATAGTAATACTTATATAAATAATAGTAAGGGATAATATCTTTATTTTAAATAATATATATAAATTATTATTAGGTTATTCCTCTTTAATTTATTAATTAAGTAGTTATAAATCTTTATAATAAGTTATCTCTTTCTAATAAAGACTTTTTATTTAAGTTAAATCTTAAGGGAGCTTATACCTATTTTATAAATATAAAGATAGACTTTATTAATATATATAATAATAAAAATATTCCTTTAATTATATCTTATTATTAATATATTAGTATAGTAGTTAAGTATAAAGTTAAGGAAAGTTATATTATTAAAATTAATAATTACTCCTTAATTATAAAGTTTATAAGAGAGAATAAAATTATAATTAAAGCCTTTATAAAGTTATTAAACTATAAACTTAATATTATAATTATAAAAATTAATTAAATTATATAAATAAAGCTTTTAAATAATATTAATATTTATAATATAATAGAGTAAATTAATATCCTTTAATATATTATAAAGGAATATCTATAGATTTAAAGAACATTTAGGAGATATAATTAACCTCCTTAAATTTAAATAGTTAATAATATTTATAATAATAGATTAATAATTATTATTTAAAAGGTTAAGTAATAAAGTATATCCTTTTAATCTAAATATATAAGCCTTAATAGATAAAAATTTTAATAAAATATATTAATAAAGAAAGATATTATTATTTATAATATTATTATTATTTACTTTTCTAGTCTTTATTATATAAAAGATAATATATAAGGGGTTAAATAAAAAGTCTAAGTATAAAGGTTATATAATAATAGATATATAAGGTATTAATTAAATTATAATTCTTAATAATTATCTATTATTATTATAAAATAATATTATATTATATATCTAAGGTTATATATACCTTAGTATAATTAATTATAATAGATAATTTTACTTCTTCCTAATAAAGAAAGAGGATTAATATAAGTTTATAATAATCTCTTATTAGGGGTTAGAGTATTATAATATTACTTTAATAAAATATAAAGAATTAATTCTATATATATAAAGAAAGATAGAGTCTTTCTTATATAATTTTAAGAATTTTATAAGGTATTATATAAATAATAATATTATTTTCTCCTATTTATAAAATAATTATATTAAGTACTTAAAGAAGAACTTTATCCTTTTTATTAAATTAAAAGTTATATTAAAGCCTTAGAAATCCTTCCTAACATATTACTTAATTATATTATTTAAATAAAAAGTAAACGCTCTTAAATTAATTATTATAAAAGAATATATAATAGTTATTAAAAATATTGTTTTCCTTAATAGCCTTAAGATATTTAAGATATATATTAATATAATTAATTAATTATAACTCCTACTTTAATATTTTATATAATTATAATTAATTTTATATTAATATTATTAATAGTTAAAAATAGATATAATATAGTTATATCTATTATTAATAAATTCTTTAAAAGAGTTACAATAATTATAAATAAGAATACCTAAGATATTAAAGATTAAATGATTAGACTATTATATATCTTAATTAATTAAAATATACCTTAAGTAATTATCTTTAATAGAGACTTAAAGTTTTTATCTACTCTTTAAAAAGCTATCTTTAAGGCTTTAAGAATAGAACTTATAATCTTTATAACCTATCACCTATAATTTAATAGATAATTAAAGTATATAAGTTAAATAATTAAAGTTATTTTAAAATATTATATTACTTACTTTTTAATAAATTATAAAATAAGTTCTTTATAATCTTAAGGGATATCCTTAATAACTTAATAAATACCTTAATAAGAAAGACCCCTAATAAGATATTATATAAAATAAAATTAAATAAATATTAAAATAATAAGAATAGGAATTATTAAGAGGGAATAAATATACTTACTTTTATAATAATAAATATTAAAATTTAATATAATTTTAAATATAAATCCCTTATTATAAAAGAAGATAATTCTACTTTTATTAGATTATATAAAGGATATTATCTACTAGGACTTATTAACTTAAAATTATTTAATTAAAAAGCAGGTTCTTATAAAATATTTATAAGATATAGAAATCTAATTAATAAGCTTAATATTCCTAAGTTTTAAATTATATATCTTATTATATATCCTATTATATTAGAGCTTAAACTTATTAAAGAAGATCTATACTAAAGACTATATTAAGAAGGTTAGAATATAATTATAATTAATAATAAAGAAGGAACCTATAATTATTTTAAAATAAAAAGGCTTCTTAACTAATAAATAATAAGGTTAAAAGGCTACTTAAAAAAAACTATTAATAAAATATTTAATAAAGTATAAAGTATAAAAGTTAGCTTATAATACTTAATATAATATTAAGGATTTAAATAATATAAAAGAGTTAATTATTAAGTATAACTTATAATATAAAAAGAGGTTAATAAGAGAATTTTAGAAATCTAAAGGAAAGTAATAATTTTATTATATTAAGCTAATAATATTAAATAAAGTAATAAGGGAATTAAAGCTTACCTATTAAAGGCCTTTAATAATTTAAATAGGTATTAAGAACCCTTATAATATCTTTTAAGATATTATATCTTAAGCTTACCTATTAAAGGCCTTTAATAGCTTAAATAGGTATTAAAAATTAGTAGCTAAGTATTACTAAAAAATATAATACTATATAAATATTATTTTTACTTTTAAAATTCATATTAAAATTACTATTAACCTTTCCTTTATTAACTTTATAAATAATATTATAAGAATATATTTTATAATTATATAAAGATATTAAAGAAGAGTAGGAGAATTATTAAATAAATAAGATAATATAAATAAAGGAGAATTTAATAAAGTATTTAAATTAACATTTTTTTATAATAAGCTTATAAAAGATTTTAACTCCTAGAATTAAAATATATAACCTCTTATATACTTAGACCTTTTATTAACTTGAATTATTATTATAATAATAGTATTTAAAATTATAATAAGGACTTATATTATTAAATAATTCTTAATTTTTATTAATAAAGGATTAATAGTAGGATATATCTAAAAAGGATATATAATAAAAATTACTTTTCTATTAAAATTTTAAAAAATAATATTTAACTATTAATAAATATATAGATAGGAGGAAGTAAATATAAGACTCTTTAATATTAAATAGCTAATATATAATAATAAGAAAGGAAATAAATACCTTATATAATAGTATACTATATATAATATTTATATTAATAAAGAGTATATAAATTAAGAAGAGTATAATTTTAATAATATAGTAAGTAAAGAAATTAAGGCTAAGAATAAGATAATATATATTAAATTAATAGTTATTAAACTTAATATTATAATTATAATAATAAAAGCTAGGAATATAATAATATATATAAAGTTAGTACCTATTAAGCTTAATATAGCTATTAAATACAGTTAAGTTATAAGAGGATACTTAGAAAAGGAAAAGGATAAATAAAGGTATAATAATATCTTATATAAAGATATTACTTTTATTTAATATAAAAATAGTATTACTTACTCTTAGTTTTAAGAGATAAGAATATAAGTTATCTATTATTCAACTCCTTGAATTATAAATTAATAGGGATAATTTATATCCTAACTATAAGATATTTATTATTAAATTTATTTCTCTTATTTAGATTCTTAAATTTACCTTTTAAACTCCTATTTAATAGCTTATAAATATGTTACTTTCTTATTAAAGATAAAATCGTAATTTTAATATATTTAATATCTAAATTCTTAAGTCTATTTTCTAAATTCTTATCTAATAGCCTATAAATATACTACTTCCTTATTAAGGATAAGATATATATAATTAAATAATTCTCTTAATTAATAATTCCTATAAGAGTACTATTAATAACATAGATATTAATAATATTATAATAATTAATATTAATATTAAATAAATTATACTATTCCTAGGAGATACTTATTTAGGAATCCTATAAATAGTAAATAAATAAGGTAAAGAATTAATAAACTTATAATAAACTTTCTTAATAATAAAAATATTATTACGCGAATATAATTCAATACTTATTAAAGAACTAATATTAATAATTTTTAAATAAAACATTATAATATGTAATTAACTATCTTTTAAGAGGAGTATAATATAATTATAAGTAGCTCTAGTATTTGAATCTACTAATTATATAATATATAAATAACTATCTTTTAAGAGGAGTATAATGAAATTATAAATAGCTCTAGTATTTAAACCTATTAATTATATAATAACTTATAATTAATAATTCTTAATAACTCTAATAAATACTTCCTCTTAACTTCTAGAAGTATACCTAATATTTTAATATTTATAGTAAATAAAGCTATTAAGGTAGACTATTATATTATAATTATTAAGTATTAAAGATATACTTTATTAATCTTTATCTTAAATATATAACTTACTTCCTAATTAGGATTAATAAATCCTTAGGTAACCTAAAATTTATAAAGGATAAGATAAATCTCTAAATAAGTCTAATAAAGATTTAATTAATTCTAATAAAGATCTAAATAATCTTCATAAAGATTTAAATAATCTTAATAATTAATTTAATTAATTTATATAAAGTATATTATATAAAGGCGGAATAAGAAGATATCTTATATTTATTATAAAAGCTAAGGATAAGCGCTATTTCTTAACAAAAAATTTATAAAGACTATCTAGACTTTAAATACTTAAATAGATATTTAAAAAAACTTATTCTTCTATTAGAACTAATAATAGTAGATCTTATTAAATAAGATAACTAGAAAGTTATATTAGATAAATATTATTAAAATTATTAATATAAAAGGCCTATTAATATATTACTTATAAAACTTATAAAGGAGGAAAGAAAGTTATAAAATTAATTTAAAGATATAATTATATCTTTCTTATTAAGGATAATTACTACAGGATTATAAATATAATATAATTACTTAGTATCTTAGCGACTATATAGCTATAAGTAGTTATTAAGTAGATAGATTATTTTTCTATCTACCTATTAATTAATTATAGATTGATAAGTTATTATTTATACTTTGTAACGTATTAAATATAATACTCCTTATATACTTATATTATAGATACTAATATATCTTATATATTTATCTATAATAATACTAATAAACCTATTATTCTTACTTATTATTAGATATTTAGTAAGGTAGCTAAGTATAAGCTTACTAGTTACTTCCTAGTAAATCCTAATAATAAGATATTAATAAATAAACCTCTTATTAAAATATATTATCTAGTACGCTTTAGAATATATATTATATTTACTATTATAATAGCCTTTATTACTATTATAATTACTCTAGTAACTTCTAAAGTAAATAATAAGGGCCTTAATTCGCCTATTAAAGTAATTTATCTTATAGGTATTACTATTTATAAAAGCCTATTATAACTAATAGCTTTAATAATAATAGCTACCTTAATTACTATTATAATAAATAAATTTCTTAACTTTTAGAAAGATACTAGTAATATAATAGGTATACTTAAAGAATAGTATATAAAGATCTTATTACTTAATAATTAAGAAGATCTATATAAATTAAGATAGGTATATATATATCTACTTAATTAATAAGATAAATATATTATTAATTAGGAGTTTTATAAGCTCTATTTATAAAATAGGCTAAAATAGATAATAATATTTATACTATTTTTATTTCCTTATTTTATAATCTAGAAAAATATATTAGATTTAAGCTTAAAGGATAGAGTTATTATAAATATTAATACCTTAAATAAAATTATTATATTAGATACTTACTTAATCCTATTATAATTAAAAATACTTACCTTATTATAAGATATATTATATATCTTTATTATTAATATTATAAGCTTTTTCTATTAATAATAGATTAAATAAGATTATAAATATTACCTTACTATTACCTTATATAAAAGCTAGGAGATATTTAAAGTCTTTATTATAAGCTTTTATAACTTACTAGCTTATATCTAATATATAATTAATATTATATTATAAGACTTCTATTACTTTTATAGGATATATATAAATAATATTATAATCTTTTCTATCTTATTAGAAAAGTATATTTTATATTTCTATTAGATATTTAATATTCTTAATAAGAGTAATATTTACTTATTATTTAAGAAGTCCTTCTTAGGATATCCCTTAATCTACTTACTTAAGTAAAGGATAGATATCCTTAATCTATCTATTATAATTAAGAAGCTATTTATAATTATTATACTATCCTTCTTAACTATTCTTACTACCCTAGAAAATACCTTAATATAATAGGTTATAATTAATAGTATATAATATTCTATACTACTATTATAAAGCCTCTATTATAATATAAGACTTTACTTAGGAAGTTAATACTTAGTATTAAAGGTAATATATATAAAAAGGTAGTAGGTAAATTATATATAATAATACTTATATTAAAAGAATTAAATACCTTTAATTAATTATAAAAAGCTTTTATTTTATTAAGTATTCTTTATTATTTCAATGAATTATAATAATTATCTATAGATTTATATATAAATAAGAAATTTAATTATAAAGTTATAATATATTATATTAAAGAAGATTAATAAGGTTCTAATTTTATATTAATATTATATATAAAAGACTTTCCTAAGTAAAAATCCTAGTAATTTATTATATTCCTTAATTATTTATTTATTAATATTAAGACTACGTACTAGTTAATTGAATTTAAGGTAGTAGGCCTTATTTAAGTTATAAAAAAGATATATTATATAATTAAAGCTACTTATAAGCTAATAATTATTACATATATTAATTATTTAATAATAATCTTAATTATTAAGTAAATAAGTTTAAATATAATCTTAATTAAAAAGCTTAATCTTTAACTTATTAAGGTACTAAAGTATTTATAATATTTTTATCTTAATATATATCATAAACCTAATAAAGTAAATATTATATTAAATACTTTATTAAGGGTAATAAATTATAGATACTATCTTAATTAAGATTTAGAAAGCAAGTTAAATACCTTATTTATAAAATACTTCCTAATTAATTTAATAGAAATAAGTTAAGCCTTTTATAAATACCTTATTAATAGGTATTAAAAGCTTTATTAAATCTAAGTTATAAAGATAATTAAGGAAAATAAAGACCTTAATAAGAATATAATAAAATTAGTATATAAGATTATTAATAAAATTTTATATTTTAAGGATAATAAACTTAGCCTATATCTTTATATACTATTTATTATAGAAGTAGAAGTATTTAAACTTATATATAATTAGATAAGGTATCTAGGTTATACCTATATATATAAGAGACTAAGAGAAGGTCTATATATATATATAATATATTTAAGAAGTTATATAAGTTTATTTAATATTATTCTTACTACTAATTAAACTAGATATTATAATATTAATTATATAACTTATTATAACTAATATTTAATACCTACTTATCTATTTAATATATTACTATTAATTTTATCCTAATACTTCTTATAATTACTAAAGGCTTTAATAATATTATATTAGCTATATATAAGATATTAAAGGTAATTACCCTTATTTTAAATAAATTAATATAGGTAGTTAAGGACTAGGTAATTAAGCTACTTAATAAACTTACTAAAATTAACTAAGATCTATTATAAAATAATATTAAATAGGGATAAAAAGTTTATTAATAAAATATAATAATAAATCTTTTATTATCTAAAGGTTAATTTACTCTATTTAATAGCTTAATATCCTTAAACTAATAGTTAATTAAAGTAATTAAATTAAATAGCTAAAATTATCCTATAATATTATATTACTACTATTAAGTAGAAGAATTAGTAGTTATTAGTCCTCTTAAGGATAATAGCTATCTTAAATAATTCTATTAAATATAATTTAATAAATAAGACTCTAATAGAGGTCTTATATAACTTGAAGATAAGAGAGATATTAGATCTATTAAGGCCTTCTAATAATAATATTAAGGTAGATAAAATATAAGTAAATATCTTAATAAGATAGTAAATAAAAGCCTTATTATAACCTCTTATACCTTTTATTATTATAATACCTCTTACCTAATAATCTATTATATATCTCCTATTACTATTAAACCTTATTATTTAATTTTTATAATTAAATACTACCCTTTATATATTAATATTAAGGATACTATTACGTTTATCTTATTATAAATAAAGGATTATTATAACTCTAGTATTACGGTTCTACTTACTTCAAGGAGGATAAACCTATAATTAGTTCTCTTAAAGAGGAGTATTAAGGATATAGATAGGTAGGCTTCATTTAAATAGGTCTAGTATAAAGTATTATATTTAATACTTAGGAGATATCTAGGATTATAATATAAATTAAGTACGAAGCTTCTATCTATTAGAAATATTACTATTTATATAGATATATAAGATTTATACTAAGAGTAATACTTAGTATACTTAGCTATTAAGCCCCCTAAGTAGTAATACTACTTAATATCCTAGCTTATTAAGTAATACTATACTCGTTTATATATACTAGGTAAGTATATTATATTATACTCTAACGTATATTATACTAGGTCCCTTCTTTATAATTTCTTATCTTAAGAAACCTTCTATCCTTTATACTTAATACTTATATAGCGTCACCTTAAATTAATATCTACTATTCGCTAGAAAGCTCTAATTAATAAGCTTAACTATCTACTTATAAGTATATAGGTATATAAGTATTATATAAACTAGAAGTATTTAGAGAAATATTAAGTAGGAGCGTAATTAATAAAGTGTATAGAATATATTTACTTAAGGTATTAATATAATTTAGCTCTAATCTTTATAAAGTAATAGTTTCATCTTAAATATTAATAAAACTAAAAGTTGGCTAAGGCTTATAAAGTACTTATAAAATAGTCCCGCCTCTAAACGGAGGTAAACTAGTTAAAAAAGAAGAGGTAGGAGCTAGTTAAGGGCGAGCTCCGGAATATTATTAATCTAGAGATAGAAGAGAATATTACTAGTAGTCCTTCTTTAAAGGACTTCCTCTTTAACGTTAGCTCTAAATAACTTATTCTAGAAGATAAGTTTAATTAGAACGCCTTAAGGTTCTTACTTAATAGAACTATTATAGAAGCGTCTAATAGTTTTAAAGGTATTTAATAGGTTCCTAGGTATTTTCTATTTCTTCGTAGTTCTTCTACTTAATAAGGTATTCTTAACTATTCTACTCTAGGATCTTTTTAACTTCGTATTCTTTAGTCTTAGCCTTAAACTTCTAATCTTCTTAAAGCGGCGTCTAGGGGTCGGCGGGTTCTAATAAAGAGATATAAAACACCTTAAATACTTTAATATTAAGTAATAATTATAACTTATAATTAATAGGCCCTTTTAATTATTTAATTAAAAATGGTCCGGCTTTAATATAGTCTAGTTTCTTACTTAATCTCTTACTCTTCAGGTTTTTTATATAAAGGTAAACCTTATCCCCCTTCTTTAATTAAGGATATATTTTTCTTTTCTTATTAACTTTAGTCTTAATCCTTATATTAACCTTATTAATCTATTACTATATATTACTATATAGTCTTTTCATATTAGATACTAATACTATCGCCTTTTCTGCCCTTAAGCCTTCTTATAGCTCTAGAAATAGGTTTATATATCATTTATAGTTCGTAAAGAATAGTAATAGCTACGTAGTATCTAATCTTTTATTATTAAATACTAACTATACTATTAGAAGTAGTAAGACCTAGTTATTTTATTTATAATTAATATAATATCTTAGGTATATTTCTATTATTTAGTTTATTCGTTCTATCTAACTATTCGTCTTTAGGTAGTAGGCGGTTAATATTTATAACTTAGTTCTAATTATAGTAATTAGAGTCTTCTAGTAACAAGATATAAAGAGTCTATCTCTATCTAATATAATAGACTTAGGTATACTATAATCCCTTATTAGCTTATTAAGGAATATATATCCTAGCTAATCTACTTTATAGGTTTCCTTATAAGGAATTATAATACCGTACTTTATTAACTTATTAATAATTATTATAATTAAGTTAAAGATATCCTTTATAACTAGATCCCTTAATTTTAGTAACTTAATAATAAAGTCTATTATAACATCCTTCTATAATATATCTAGAACTAGTATAAATTATATTTATTTATATTTAGCGTAGCGTATAGACTTATTCTATTAATAATAAATATATCCCTTAATATATTTCTTAACGTGCGCGCGTATTCGTGGCATCGCGTATATTTATTAAAGGAGTTCTACTATTTTAGATACTCCTAGATACCTAATTATAGGATCATATAATAATCCCTAATTACCTCTTTTATATACTTCTTAAATAAGTACGTCTTCCCCTTATATTAAAGTAGTTCTTATCCTAGTTATTAATTCTATAGCGTTATAACTAGATTATTATTAATATAGCCTTCCTTTAAGATTAAAGATATATCCTAGACTATAACTCGCGTAATAGCTACTAAACTTTATATTAATATTAGTAATCCGTCCTTTTCTTATTTTAGAATTAGTTTCTCCGTGATATCCTTAGATTCTATATAGTTAGCTTACTTACTTAAGGTATCTACTTAGCTATTATCCTTTTTAGGGGTATATAATATTTTAAACTTATACTATCCTAATAATTCTAATTAATAAACCTATCTTTAGTTTAACTCCTTTATTATTATAAAGTTAAGGAGGTTCTTATAATCTATAAAAATATTAAGTTCTAAATAACTTTCTATATATATCCTTTAATTCTAAAGTATATATATTATTATAAGCAGTTCCTTATTATAGATATTATAGTTCTATTCTACTCCTAATATCTTATAAGAGTAGTAGGCTATAAGATACTATCTATTATCTCTTTATTAATATAAGTAAGTACTAATTATAAGATCTAAGGTATCTATTTTAATATATACCAGTTTATTAGCTTAAAAGGTATAGAGTATTAATAGTTCTATATAAGTTTATTTAAGTATCTCGAATAATTACTTCTAGGCTAGTCTCTATTAAAATCTAATTTCTTTCTTTATAATATTTATAAGTAGGAGTACCTTCTTTAAATATCCTTTAATAAATTATTAATTAAAGTTAATAAATCCTAAGAAACTCTAAATTATTTTAATATTATATAGTATAAGCTATTCTAATATTACCTAAATTTTCTTAAGGCTTATTTAAATACTTATAATACTTACTATAAATCCTAGGAATTCTATTAATTCCTTATAAAATTCGTACTTCTTTAGTTTAAGAAGAAGTCCCGCCTGTAATAGGTATAAAAGAACGTCTTATATATACGCGATATACTCTTCCTTATTCTTAGAATAAATTATTATATTATCAAGGTAAACTATTACTAAATAATTAAGCTAAGCTTAAACTATATTATTAATAAGTATCTAATAGGTTACTAGTATATTAATAAGTCTAAATAGTATAACTAGGTACTTATAATATTTATAATAAGTCTTAAATATAGTCTTTTATTCTTTACCTTCTTTTATTTTAATTAGGTTAAGCTCCTTATAAGTCGAGCTTTATAAATATCTTTATCCTAGAGAGTCTATCCTATAGCTTATTAATATTTAGTAAGGGATATTAGTTCTTAATAGTAATATCATTTAACTTTTAATAGTTAATATATAGCCTAAGCGTTCTATCCTTCTTTAATATAAAGAGGATTAGGTATCTTACTAGTAATTTAGATTCTTAAATAAATCCTTTTTTAAGGTTCTCGTTAATATACTCCTAAAGTATATCAAGTTCCTTTTCTAAAAGTATATAGATTAATCTAAATATTAGGGCCTTTCCTAGTTTAAGTTTAATCTTATAATCTTAAGGTTAGTATTTAGGTAATACTTTTATTATTAACTCTTCCTTAAATAGAACTATATACTTCTAATATTTTAAAGGAATATTAGGAGGTTTATCTTTTCCTTTATTAACTTTAGCTTATTTATCCTATAATCCTTATTAATATATACTAAGTTAGACCCTTATACGAGGTCGTCCTTATTTAAAATTAAAGTAATATAGGTTTTAACTAGTCTTTAATTCTATTTCTTATCTACTATTATTTACTATCGGCGTATAGGTTATATACTAGCGACATCTCTAGTATTTATAAATATAAGTACTTCTTTCTTCTAATTAATTATTAGGTTATACTTCTTTAATTAAGGTATTCTTAAAATAATATAATAAGTGGTTATCCTAATAATATTAAAGGTTAACTCCTTATAATAGCATTAAATTATTATATATAATAAGTATATTTCCTTATCTATCCTTCTTATTAATAGTATTAACCTGTCGGCTATTTATAAGTTATACTAGTCTTTCTTTTTTCAAGTTAGTAGGCCTACTAACTATACTAAGTCTTAAGAGGTAAAATTCCTAGTCGCTCTAGAATCTATTATTATAATGGTTTACTAATTATTAATTAATACTAGTATATTTATATATATATTATATTAAGTAGTATATAAGAATTATTTTAGGATTAGTATATTAATCTACCTATATCTCCTTATAATATAAGAGATTACTCTTTTCCCTATTTAAGGAGAAAACCGCTCTATATCTTTTAGCGTATATATTTCCTATACCTATTATATTTATAAGTATACTATTCTATTAAATAATAATCTATTATATTTAGATATTACTTTAGTTAACCTTAAATACTATCGTGCTATCCTCTAGATAATCCTAGGAATTATAGGTTCTTATATTTACTAATTAAATGCTAATTATAACTATTATTATAATAGTTTTCCTATTATATATTCCTATATATTATCTTAATTATATCCTTATTAATCTCCTTTTAAGCGGGTTAGTAGTACCTATAATACTTATCTATATAGGCCGTCTAGTATATAATGCCGTACTACGGGTATATCAAGTTAAATTAATAATCCTTAATATATAGTTTATTATTTTATATTTTCTTAGAGTCCTTTCCTTTACTTAATCCTTATAATATAGTAGCGTAAGGTTAAGAGTTATTTAAAATCTTTATATCTAATTTATAGCGCGGTGCTTCTTCTTCTAAGCTTTCTTAATCTCCTTATCTATATTCTAAGCTATACTCTACAACCTCGCCATTATTTAAAGATTCTAATTCTATCCTCCTATCTTAGATATCCTAGAGCTATTATTATAACCGCTTTATATTATCTTAAATATTATTAATCGCATATTATAAAAACTCTTTAAGTTCTAAGTCCTTATATCCCTCTTAAATAAGGTATTATTTAATTCTTTTATTAATATCTTAAGGCGATATCTACCCCTTTAATAGATTCCTAATAAAATGAGGTACTTTCTAAATAATATTAAAATAGTATTCATCTTTTATAACTTCCTCTAGTTTCCCTACCTTAACCTATTTAGGAGGTAGATTAGAGTTATATTCCTTTAGATTATTAAGAGGTTCTATATATAGAACTCTTCTTAATATATTTAATTATCGACGTAATACTATATTCTTTATCTTATAGTCTCTAGTAAAGTAGCCCGGTTTATTATAATTATAATAGATTATTACTTTCTTACCCCTTTCTTTTTATTATTTCTTACCCCTGAATTTTCCCTTATCTCGTTTCTAAGTGAAGTCTAGTTCTATAGGTATATACCCGTATAAGTCGCGGGGTTAGAATCGTTTCTTATTATAATTATTATTAGAAAATATTCCTAATTATCCTATCCTAGATATCTTACTATTATGTCGTTTCTTTATTATTAACTTATAAAGCTTATTATTAACCTCTATAACCTCTATTATAAAAGTATTAAGATCCTTGATTTATACTCTAGTTTATATAAGTTCTTCCTTAACGTTAAACTTTAATCCGTGATAATATATTATTATTAAAGTATTATTATCCTAATCCGTCTTTATTATATATTACTGAAATTACGTGAAATACTTAATAGTAGACTTCTTTTAAGATAGATACTAAATGATTTATATTATTACCTTATTTTTATTTAAGGGACTAAAAACTTATTGAATTTCTATATAAAATCGTATGAAACTCTCTATCTATTATTTAATAATTTAGTTATCCTTATTATCTTTATCTTTAAGGTACTTCTTAAGAGAAGGATAAACTTACTTCTATACTTATCCTCTTATATAAATAATAGTAAAGGCGGGCTATTAAATAGCTAGTAAGGCTAATCTATTAAAGGTGAAGTAAAGCTAAAGTTATATAAGCTAGTCCTCTAGCTTCTCCCTTTTATTATAATATAAGTCGGGTTTAGCGACCTTAGGTCTATCTTTAATATTTATAATCAGGCGTTATAAATCCTAATTACTTAGGGGGGGGTCTTTACTTCTTAAGGTACTTATCTTAAGGGTACTTCAAGTATTATAGTTCTACTTACTTTAAGGAGAATAGACCTATAATTAGTTCTCTTAAAAAGGAGTATTAAGGATATAAATAAGTAGGCTTTATTTAAATAAGTCTAATATAAAGTATTATATTTAATACTTAGAAGATATCTAGGATTATAATATAAGTTAAATACGAAGCTCTTATCTATTAGAAATATCGCCATTTATATAGATATATAAGATTCATGCTAAGAGTAATACTTAGTATACTTAGCTACTAAGCCCCCTAAGTAGTAGTACTACTTAGTATCCTAGCCTATTAAGTAATACTATACTCGTTTATACGTACTAGGTAAGTATATTGTATTATACTCTAACGTACGTTACATCTAGGTATATAATTAAATTCTTTAATATTAGGAACTTAATTAATATATACTTATATTAAGGATATAAAGTACTTAATAGTATATTAAAGAAACTTAGCTAATACCTTATAAAACTATTTAAGGTCTTTAAATAAATTAGCTATCTTATTTATAAGCTATAACTACTTAATATTATATATATATATAATATTATCTTAATTATATATCTTAAATTAACTATTAATTTAGTAGATAATCCCTATTATTAATACTATTTACCTATCCCTCTAGTTATTGTAAATAGCGAAACTAAGTATAAGATTAAGAAGTTACTTAAGAAGAAGTAGATTTATAAGGGATATAGTTAATTTACTTAATATCTTATTAAATAGCTTAAGTATAGGCTAAAGGATAATATATAAATACTAGAGTATTATCTACCTAATATAGCGGACTTAATAAGGTAGTATAAGGAGATAAATAAACCTACTATTAAAATTATATTTATTTTATAAAGAACCTTAATATTATTAATAAATTTTATTTAAGGTGTAATATAGTTTAAGTATTTCTAATTAATCCGCTTTTACTTATATATTTATAGTAGCTATATACTTATATCTATTAAGATAATAATAATTTTTTTTATTAATAACTATTATAGCTATTATTAAAGACTTTATATCTTAGTATATTACTTAGCCTAGAGGGCTACTAGCTAGATTAGGCTTAATATATTAGTACTTAGATAGGCTTTCTACCTCTCTAGTAAATTATCTTCTTACTACCTTATAAATATATCTTATATAAGTTACTAGATTACTAATATTCTACTTTATATATATAAAAACTATTAAAGTATATTATTAGAATATATATTAGAGTTTATTAAATATTAAGATATACTTAAGTTTATTAGTAATTAATTAATAGGTAAGTAATTATAATAAAGACTTTAAATTTAGTAAGTAAGTAAAACTATATATCTTTTATATTAATAGACTACTTAATTTCTATACTATTAATAAATACTATTAGATAATAGATATCTTTAAATATAAATTAATTATTAATTAAGTTAATATATATAAGTATATAAGTATATATAATATATAGATCTTAGTAAATCTTAATATTTAATCCTAGTCTAGATATAAGCTAATAGATAAGGATAGATAAGAATAGAAGATCTTCTAAATTTTAGTTATTATGTATTCTATTATAGTAAAGATATATATGTTTAATATACCTTTTCGTAGATATAGACTATCTAGTGATTAGTAAGACTATTCAGCCTTATTAGATCTAGTCATAATGGATATTGCGATTAGAATTAGGGTCTTGGGCATGATTTTCGCAGCTTGACCCGCTCACCTGCCCACAAACTGATCGCGTCTGAAGTCTTCGAAGCTCACTGTATTGCTCGTTATGGCGCCACCCTCTATCGGTCTCGAGTGCCAAGCATGACTACTGAAATGGGGTCGTTGCTGCCAGAACGGCTTGCTGAGGTCTTGCCGGAGGGTTGTCGCTTCACGATCCACCATGTCTCCACCCCACCGACCCAGTCCCGCCCTCTTTATACTCCGCCTCCCGGTGGGCTAGTGGAGGAAACATACTGTGAGAGCCACTTCCTGAGTGTGTCAATTGACACGAATGGACAACAACTGCAAGTCTTTGGTATCGAAGTGCTCATTTACAGCACCGAGTACCTTACTACCCTCTTCGTCTCCAAGGCCGACTCGACTGGTTACCTCCACCTGCTCAGACTACGACCTGGAACACCATCTCCACTAAAAGCGATATCCACGACATTTTTACGATATCTCATTGACGCACGCCGTCGATCCGATAGAAGCTTCGTCCTCTCCCTTTTCGCCAGGGCGCAGAACCAATACCTCTTCCCAGGAAGCATTGAAAACAGCCACAAACATGTCCTGGACGACAGAGGCTTGATCAAATGGTGGTGCAAGGTAGTGGATCCGATTTTGGTATCTTTTAGAAATGCAACTAGGGCCACAATCGAAGAGCATGACGATGCTACATTAGGAAAGATAGATGTGAAGTCTCGTGGGTATCTCAGAGTGCCGGGATGCGATACATACGAGACCCGGAGCTTCCTGCCTAAAGGAGAGTCTGGACAACTGACGGGAGAGCATCGATGGTATACGTCTGATCCTCTCGCGGAGCTTGGCAGGTCGTCGAGTCTTCCCGAGAGATGCTTGATACCTCGATTTCCAGATGACCCTAAAGCTCGCTTCCTGGAGGAGCTCGACGATGAGCTCCCTGAGGAAGAATCGCAACACTTACAGTCGTGGTCGAAGAGCCTGGGTCGATGGAGAAGCGTGAGAAGTCTCGAGCAATTCTGGGAAATGATGTCGTATCGACAAGAATGCTCTTCCGGTCGCCTCGTTGGCTTTCTGTGGGCCACCTTTCAACCAGCGAGCCTATCTGCTCCCAATAGGATAGTCGATGAGGAGTGCTCTCGCACCCCTCCACAGACGGCATCGCCAACCCCGGACGTCTCCCAACATCGGGACCCAATTCCTCTGCCACCTCAATCTCCAGTCCGGTCGAGCCCGGCTCCGGAACTGCCTTCTACTCCGTTAAAGCAAAGACCTGCGCCTTCGCGGTACACGCCAACGACAACGCCTCACAAGATGAAGGAAGCAGCAATAAGGAGTCAGCCAGAACAAACAAAGTGTTACTACTGGCCTACTTCGAGTCGTGGCGAGTTGGTATTACGACACAAGGATTATCAGCGTGCTAGTAACCTGCTACTGCGCCTTGATTACGCGAATGAGGAGGTCGCCCTAGACAGTTCTAGACGATGGATTAATGACGTTGCCGACAGAGCTGGAGTCCAAACCTGGGGCCGGCCCATGGTTGGGACCGTCCCAACCACGTTGAGGAGCAATACGCAAGAGAATGACGCGGCTCCGACAATGCTGAATGCTGGGCTGATAAGGAAGAAAAAGCGGCCGGCTGAAGAGATGAATGGGCATGCTACGGCGATAGAGGCTGAGACGAAAGGGCCTGGGATCAGTATGCTCTCTGCTGGCCTACTGAGGAAGAAAGTAAAGGTAGCTACACCTTCATATTCATTGGTGGAGGGAGTGCTGGATACCAATGGCAGCACTGCGCTAGGGTGACCAAAGACCTTGGACACTATCTGCCATCATCATCAATTCGATACTCCTATGACGCCCGTCGACCATGCTTGGAGCGGCTCGTCAAACATTGTGGAATGGCGCCATCTTGCATTCATCTAGACGCCCGCAAAGATCTTGCCAGCTGTAGGCTCAGAGCCCGCTGAAGACTCTCTAACACCACCATATCAGCGCCGAGTACGACTAGAAAGCTACGTCAAGGTGATTTGGCAATTCGTGTTGTACTCTGATCGACACCTCGAATATATTGCCGCTAATACTTGGCTATTATTTATACGCTGGGAAAATGTTAATCTATAATAGTATGTTCCACGTACAATTCCAAGATCTCGATGGATTTCATATTCAGCCCTGTCGATGCCAGTGCTTGACACCTTGGTGCGCGCGTCCAATAAATGGTGTGTCCAATAAGTGTTCCCTCGCCCCGAGTCTCCATGGCTTACAATGATGTGAGCTTCTCACCGTCCAAATCACTGATCATATCAAACACGAAATAGGCAATCAAGCAAGAGTACAGCTTGACGGATACTGCGTCAAAATCGTCGAGGCGGCTGCGTGGCCATATTAGCGCTGATGTGATCGAATTATGTCGTCTACGGCTTGAAGGTAGCAAGATCGAACAACGACAGCTAAAAATGCCCAGCCAGCGTTCGTTATACGTCTGGTAAGCTACCACAGGGATCTAGCAATTGATGCTGCCAGACAGCTCCAGGGTTAGATCAATCCAGCGTTCGCCATTTGGTCGGCAAAATGTAGCAGCGCGTACTAGCTCAGAAGCGACCGCATAGTCATGCACAATCGTAACGGATATGATTACCCTCATGAACATCATACCATTATCTTTCTATGAGAATCAAATGAAGAATCCCGTCATGTCATATCTCTTGTTGCTGGTCTGGCTGTCCACCTATGCCACCGCAGCACCACCCCTAAACTTGCCATCCCTGGCCCTCCTCAGTACCACAAACACGACATTCCCATTAATTCGCAATATCTCTCACTCAGTCAGCCACACGTAAGTCAGCAAAAAGCAGAAAATACACCTGCAGCAGCGCAGCTCACGAATAGCAGTTTCCCTCCCTACCCACAGCTCCCTCATTTCTACATCTACCCCGTCCCCAACACAAACACCGTCCTCAAATTCCAAAGAGACTTCCTCAGCCCCGAACGCAGCGAGACCGAAGTACGGGAAACCATTGCCAAAGCCATCGTCGAAAATATAGGGCACACGGACCGGCAAGCGCTGATGCCGACGGATGAGCTGTACGAGTATGCATCTGGGGGCAATGTCTTCATGGAGTTGTATCCTGATGCGGAGGAAGGTCGAGAACAGGCTTTGACGTGGGCGGTTTGGTTGGATGCGTTGAATGGGGTGGCAAGCTATGCGGAGGCGTATCCGGGGTTGTATTTTGGGTTTTATATTTATATTGGGAGCGCGGGACCGCGGGATAGGTTTGTGGGGTTGGGAGTGCTTGCTTCCTTTTGAGTCGATTTATGAGTTTGAGCTGTAAAGATTAGTGTGCAAGGAGGTGGTTTTGTGTAAGATTTATGTCACTAAGTGGGATTTCTCTCGTGCCGTTATTAATTTCGGATATACCTGTCAACCTGAATGATGCTTGGATCTGTGGCTGTCAGAACAACCAACACAGCAACTTACCCACTTCCAAGGTGGGTGAGATGATTGTGGCGTGTCCTCACATGGACGCAGTATTATCAACACGGGGTGAATCTTCCAAAAGAGGTTTACAAACGCACTGCAGCAACCCGGCTTTGATGCAACCAGTACACCCTGAGAGAGAAAGCCCATTTCACCATGGCCGATTGCGACAACGTATTGTGGCACTCAGACAGGAACGCTCGCAGAACAGATATTGGGCCAACAAAGCCGAACAATGCAATGGTACTGTATGTTACCGTAGTACACGTACGAATATTGTCAGCAAGGTCCCATGCTCCCGAGCAGTCTTGAGTATGAAATCGATGGGAACTTTGCATCCGGTTTGCGTGTTTTCGGAATAAGATAGCACCCGGAGACTGGCTAAATGCAGACAAAGACTGCGACCTTCTAAGCATTCCCTCTTCTCTTCGAGCAGAATTAGGCTAATACTCCACTTCAAAAGGGTGTACTCTCATTCTCAGCCGACCGATTCGGGCATATCTGCCGAATCGGGCTGCAGCCATGGATGAGTGAAGCAAGGCAAATTGCTTCCTGACGTATGATGTATGCATGCAGTGGAATCTGATTTCTCCGAAAGAAGACATCAAGGTGGTGCTGTTTTGGCTTTCGATAGTGATGACTTGAGAGATAGTACCGAGATTACAGCCAACCAGACTCGACTGCTCGATATTCTGATGAATGTGGAGTTACGCCTCGCTAGTCGACCTCGAGATCAAACTCACGAAGGCTACGTCGCCGCCGCCCGATTAAACGAGCATACTGGACATGGGGACCCATACATCGAGCCTGTTATTACCGAAATACGTAGGCATAAAAGTCGATGTTTGTTGGGTTCACCTACTGCTGCGCTCTACCAGCGTAGCTAAGGGGGCTCTAAAAACGGAGATGGATGAAGGCATCTGATGCAGCGAAATCGTACCACTTTCGTCTCGTTGAGCACTTACTTGCCGTTCGGTCTCGGCTTGTTGCCCCCTGCGGCTAATGTTGGCCCTAACCCAGGGCGTCAGATTGAAGTATTCGCCGCAGATGAACACGCCGGTCCAAAGAGCGAGCTCCGTACCATAGATGGCCATTCCGAGAACAGTCTACTCCGTCTGGAAGACTAAGACCGTGATATTGAACAGGAGGATGATTGCCAGGGCTGATCTTACACACTGAAATCAAGGAAAACAGGTCACCAGCAGCGTTGATACCTACGAAGATGAAGCTAATGCCTCGAACGGTTCGATGGATGTAGATGTCGCAGTAATGCCGAAGCACCCCAACAGCCAGAAGCACCGCAGCGAGAATAGCGATGAGAGTGACCGGCCAGGTGATGTGCCTGTCAATGCCTGCCTGAGACGATGATAGCAGTTCATGGTCGTTGGTTGACATCATTTTATCACGGGTGTTGAAGGCCTCCAATTGTTGCCAAAGACTGACTTTCAAAGCGAAGATCAGGCGGGCCTCCACGCCGCCCATCAAGATACACATCCCTACCAAGGTACTCGCACATCGAAAGATGCTCCACTTCTTACCATAGTAGTAGCATTGACTCCATGTCAGCAGACTCAAGAACGTCAGGATCTGCGCCTGGATACGCAAAGCGATGTTGAATTTCTCAGTGGTGTTGTAGACTCCTAGTGGCACGCCTGCCGAAGCCCAGAGGAGCATCATTGAAGGCTGCAAGCCCACAGTGTTGTGACGACGATAATTGACAGTGATTTGGGGTATCAAATACAGAGCCTCAGACGAATGCCGCGGAGGTTTCGTTTCGCGATGTCATCGAAGTACATTGGCTGCAATCGGAACATCCATGATAAAGCTGGCCAACGCGTTGTCTTAAAGTTAGAAGTCGATAAACAATTGACGGTCAACATGGTTGAAGAAAAGGCTCAAAGTCCTCCGCCAGACTTCCCATATGCGGGCTGATACAGGGCTAGTTTATCGGCGCGTAATCTTTCGATAACAGGTCTTGGCACGTAAACAACACGATCAACGTTTTCCACACTCATCCATCGCGCACCTCGATATTACCGAGGAAAGACCTACTAGCGATACAGGAAGACCATTCAGCAGGCATCGCTCAAGAAGCACATCGAGCCGCAAAATGCCGCGACCCAACTCCCTATCTCCCCCACCCAGGCCTAACCAGCCCTTGCAATCAATACCGCAGCTGCCCAATTCATCAACCTTCTCAACACCGTCATTCAGCTCTACCCTTCCCCTGCCTCGTCCAACCTCAGCTTCAGGCGCGTTTCACAGGACATCTTTGTCGAGGAAAGGGCGCTTACCCCCGTCGCAGCATTCTCACCGTACGCGATCAGTCGCGTCATCGGCGGCGCATTCCAGTGATGGGAGTCTAGGAGACTTTAGCATGGAGAATTATACCGTAGATCTTGCGCAGCTAGGAAGGAAGGAAGGTGTGGTACGTCCAGTGGGCTTTGAACAGGCGTTCAACGACAGGCGGACCGATCAACAGACATCTCCGAAGCAGCAGGACATCGCTGATGCTGACGCTGATGCTGACGCTGACGCTGATGCTGATGCTGCCGCCGATGCCGGAGGTGAAGACGAAGACGAGGACGAACACGAAGATGGGGAGCGAAGGAAAGACGCAGATGCAGACGACGACGGATACGAAAATGAAGGGGATGATTTCATGGATGGCTATGAGGTCGACTTGGGTGGATTAGGAGACAAGCCGAGTAGTGTGCTAGTAGACGATGGAGTCTTCCCCGGGGAAGAAGTACCCAGTGAAGACGAGGGACCTGAAGACTTCACACAGAATCTGGAGGCGTGGATGAGAGGTAGCAAGAAATGGAAAAGAGAACAGACCGAGGATATCGCTGAAGGGCATGAACCGGATCCGGATCCTGAACAGGACTTGCGCATATCGACGATTGGGAATGGGATCGCCGAGGAGAGTGCGTTCGAACCGCTGGCAACCTCTACTCCTGCTCCACTGAGGAATCATGCCATCATTGAGGAAGGTGTCGAGGAGGAAGCTAAACTACAAGCTCCCCCACTATCTCGATTGAATACCGAGATGCTGCAAGAGAAAGCAGCGGAAGAGGTCTTTGATCGTATATCGGCACTCCAGGCAGAGGTCGAGAGCATGCGGCTGGAAGACGAGGCCCGTCGTGCCGCGCACCAAGCCCTTGAGGAGGAGCATGAGGAGATGAGAACTAAGTATGAGAGCGCCAGAAAGGATGACCGAGCTAAATACGATGCTTTGCGATCAGAGCACGACCAGTTGCAGCGAACACACACAGAATCCAAAGAAGCTCTGCAGCGCGAGAACAAGGACTTGACACTGGAGTACAACAATGTCATGGGGCAGCTTAGGGTATCAGAGAACCAAGCCACTTCGGACCGAGGCATGAAGGTTGAGATGCTGAGAGCGAAATATGAGCCAGCGTTTAAAGAGCTGGAGGCCATCAAGGCCCAAGCAGAGCTCGACAGGAAAGCCGCCAAGTCCCAGATTGAGACATTATCTCGGGATCTAAAAGCAAGCAGAGATGAATCCAGTAGCCGTAAGTTTCAAAATGATACGATGCAGGAAACAAATAGCGTTGCAGTCAAACATTTGGAGACAGAGCTAGAAGCTAGGGAAAAGGAGGTTGTTCTTGAGCGAAAGGAAAGCATTGATCGAGCCAACGAAGCGGTCTCGCTGGCCGAAAGCAACTCACGAACAGACAACAAAGTGTCTGAAATGACCAACGAACTTGAAGCTATCAAGAAAGAACTCCGTCATGCCCAAGAGCAGCTAATAGAGACGCGACGTATAGTGGATACAGTTGAAGATGAGAATGACCGCCTGGTGCAGGAGAACTTGCGTCAGGCTGAGCAACTTGTAGAGCTCGAGGCCACTGTCAAGTCTAGGAAACCCGCAGACGCGGAAACAGCGCCAGTCGCGGTCAGCCAAATCACTATCGACAAAGCGGCCAACAAGGCCGCTCTTGAAGAATTGTCTCATCAACACCAGATCTCTATGACTTCGTTAGTAGCCGATCATGGCAAAGAGATACAGACGCTACGTAAAGCTCTTCAACAGGCGGATCAAGACATGCGGAAGCGCGAAGCGAAGCTCGCAAAAGAACATCAGGATCAGGATCAAGTCACCTCGCTCCATCAGCAGATCGCCACCTTCACGCAACGGCAAGCCAAAGTTTCAAACTCTTCTGGCCCCCTGGAGGAGGGACTCCGGTCTGCTATTCGTGTTCTAGGCGCCAAGCTGGAGAGAGCAAACGCCACAGCAGAGTCTGCACGCTCAGAAGCTGAAGAGGCGCGGCAGCAAGCCGATGATGCACAGCAAGCGAATGCTATAGTCAACGCAGAAATGGAGTCCCGCTTCGTAGAGACATTCGAGGAGCGGGAGAAGGAATGGAGACGAAGGATAGATTTACTCTTCCGAGAGCGAGAAAAGATGGGTAAAGCGTTGATGTGGGGATGGGGCCGTGAGGAGCTCGGACCCAAGACGACGGTGGATCGAGGACAGGCATACCGCTACAAATTCTCCAAGAAAGGGTGAAAAAGATCGACGACCTCAAGACTGCATGCACTTCTGCCAACTTGGCTCAGAGACGATCTGCAGGATCTCAACCTTGCACAACTCAAACCTCGTTGTCAGCTTATTCGATCAGTATCCACAATATCGCGATCTTCGAAACAGGATGTTCCTCCACAACCACCACATGAGACTCCCTCACCACCGCCTATTTCTCCGCCGGTCCAAGATTATACCTCAATGTCCCCAAATTCTGACAAACTTCTGCTTGACCGCGCACACTGAATGATTGAACGCTGCATTGTCGACAGCTAGAAAGGCGATCAGTGCTCCAGACCTACAGCATGCTGTTACCTTCAGAGCTGAGATGACGCCTCAGATCGTAGACCTACATCGAGGCATCGTGCTGCACCATGCGCCTCTCCGTCGGAACAGCCTTGGTCCATTGAGAAGGAATTACCATAAACGCCTTACCTCTCCGTCCACCTGAAACTCTCAACTCCCAACCTCTCACTCGCCAAGCTCCACCTCTCGACCTTCGTCCTAATCTTCTTCATAGCCATCTCCCTCACAAAATCCGGACTCTGCTCCTCCTCCTCCACCCTCAGATCCAGCAGCTTCGTCACCCCAAAAAAGCAACCTGCTTCAAGCCTTCCGCGTCATGCCGAATAGAGGCGCCGATTTATTTGTAGATTTCACCTCTCTCTTCTTCAGAGGCGAGCTAGATGGAGTAAGCTATGTTCATAACGGAGAATCTGAGTATGAGGGCGCTGCAGAGGACCTCATGGGAGTACACAGAGTCGCAGTCGCAATCGCCGCCAGTACAGATGCGAATAACGATGATTTAGCGCACGGTGGCGCGAGGACTTTTGCTATTCAGATCGATCGACAAATGTTCTCAGGGGTCATTTTCGAATGCCAGATAACCCCTCGAGGGACGTTAATTTTCCCCGCTTGATGATGGCGGGCTTGTTGGAGGTCTTTGCGGTGTGTAGGTATTTAAGGATTAGGATGTTGGAAGGGTGGAACATAGTGTGGGTTGTTCTGGAAGTGGAAGCGGAAGTGGTCGTGCGAGACAAAGATGGGTATAGTGATGATAGCAGGGATGTGAAGGAGCAGGTGAAGGATGAGTTTAGGTGGGAGGAGATGCGTCTTGGAGGACGATCTTGAGAGAGTGAGAAAGGGAGCAGGTTGCTGCCTGCTGGGTGGATGGGAGATGGAGAGTTCGAGGCTGAAGGGGAAGCGGCCACGTCACATCGAAGCGTATATAGCTATCGTCGCACCTAGGGGAATACAAAAGATCTGATATCGTTCTCGATTAGAAGAGACTCGAAGCGTCTTCGTTGCTATTTACAGATGATAGCCTAGGCGTTTATATTGGCCATCGACACGTTGCTCCTCCCTCCAGATTCGATTCTTGCGTGTCCAACCAGTCTGCCAAGGTCCTACTGCACTCCCTGACCCACAGGACAGACCGGCCCCTTGCTCCAGAACTGCTGCGCATACAGCGGCAGGTAGCTGTTCGTCGTGAAGCTCTTGGGCAGATACTGCGCGACATCCGACTTGGTGTATTTAACTCCCAGCGATGATAGCGCCGAAAGCACATCACTAGCGACATAGTCCAGGAACACAAGGTCGACCGTGGTGGGTTTACCTGCGGTGGGGAAGGAGGCGTTCGTTTGGACATACGCTGGTAAATCGTAGTTGGGAATCTTGGAGTGTGGCGTGTCATCGCCATCGGTACCGAAGTCGTCGGATGTCACGTAGCCAGGCGTCAGCGCAGGAGTCGCCCGCCGAGTCATGGACGCGGAATCACGTGAGTAGAGGCGAGACTCTGCGTCCGCTAGCAGGTCAGGCGTGTCGTAACAGCCGTCGGCTCCGTTGAAGTCTGGCGTGTATTCCAATCGCTGCAGGTTTCTTTTCTTGGAATCTGGCTGAGCATTGAGCGTATCGAGGACCTGCGAGGCGGCTGCGTATGGGACTTGCGGAATGTATTGGAAGCTGTCTGTGAAAGGACTGACGATGAAGCTGTCATCGAAAGTGAAGGGACCTTGGACCAGATCGAAGCGGATACTCCCAGTATTGATGACGATGAATCGCGGAGTGGTCGCTCGCGACTTGTTGACAACCTCGGCAGCGAGAGCCACTTGGATCAAACTGAAGATGCTACCATTGGACAGGAACGGTACGCAGGAGATGCAATATGTCTGTGGAGCACACCCATACAACGCTGTGAGGTTTAACGCCTTGCGGTCCTGTGTAATCTCGGCAGATACACTAGGGCCAGGCGAGACGTCGAAGGTGCTAGCTTGCGAGCCCACTGCGTGATACTCGAACGTCAAGCGGTTCCAGTCGAGGTACCGGCGGAAGTACAGCGGACCCTTTGGATTTTGGACCTGACCATCAGAGATCTGAGATGCCGGGATCGCGCTTGCATTGGCGGTCACGTTGATCGCCCTCTGCATTGGGTGCGGTACACCAGCTGGGTTCATCTTGCCTTTGTAGCTCGATGACTGGATTTCGGACATCGATAAGAATCCTAGCGTTTCGCAATAGCGACCAGATTCAAGCCCTACAGAACTAGAGTCATACACCGCCAAGTCGCGGACATGCGAATGTCCGCCAAAGATCTGAATTGGTGTATTTGGACGCGCATTACGAATTGCTTTCTGTACGATTTTGAGGGTGTTCTCCGAGTCGGAAGGCCTGACGGGATTATGTCCTATCAGCAGAAAGAGGTCCACAGGTTGGGGGGTCTTAACGGCATCAATGAACCACTGCTCCTTTGTCATGTTCGCAGCCGTGACCACTTGCGTGTAGTTTGTGTTGCCCTTGAAGTCATATAGCACACCGAATGCCATGATCTTCAGCCCGTTGGCGGTCGTGAAATAACGGTACTTCTGACCAATATACTCGAACTTGCCCGTGGCGTTGTTCAGAATACGGACATTCGAAGTCACATATCTTTCGCCATAATACTTGCTGAATTGTGTGAAGGTCTCGTAGGCAATGTCAGTCAAGTATAGCTCATGATTGCCGATAGTCAGGACATCGTAGTCAATCCTCTCGAACACCGCGTTGGAGACATTGCCATTGGGCTTAGTGGCATCAGATAGGCCCGCGCCATCGTGAAGGTCGCCTGCAATCATCAGTCACGACGTGGGATTGTGATCGCTCCCGTACCTACCTGTATCAACCAACAAGAGGTCCACCCCGTAAGCAGTAGCCTTCTTCCTCATATCTTTCACGAAGCTGACAAAGTCTCCCCAATCTGCGCCATAATTGCGTTCTTTGAGATGTCCTTCAAGCCAGCCATGAGTATCTGTTGTGTGAAGAAAGTTCAACTGGCCCCAGGCAAGAGGGCTTTTGGGATTGATGGTAGCGTTCAAGGACTCGGGCTGCATACGTCTGACGAGCCTGGTATGGAGGTCAGGAGTAGCTGGGCCATAGCAGGAATCACAAGCGAAGGCACTGGTGGCTGCCAAAACAGCGAGGAAGGTAGACTGTAGCATGATTGAGTGGAAGAGCTTTGGCTACCCGTCTCTGCGACAGCCGGAGTCAACATTATTATATACACTATCGATCTTCGAAACGGCACGCAGGTACAGATACTGACGACGATTCTGGTCTGCATCTTACGAGCTTCCCCATCGGGCAGAGCTCATGGTCGATGTCAAGAGGGACATGAGTGGTCAAGCTCCAATGACCTCCTCCACGTGCTTTGCCCTACACGCCACAACGCCGAGTCGACAGTATAGAGTGACATGATGCGGAATACGTGATCCAATACGGGACGCGGATTGGCGCATTCGGACCAGTTTTCCACGCTGGCTTCAGACGGTTGAGAGAAGGTGGTTCTGCCGGACCAGATACAGTGTTCTTGTACCTTGCCGCGATTAGATTAAACTTGTATCCCACGCTACGGCAGTCTATAGGTTACGCATTCAATACGGCAGTGCATACGTACAGCTTTGTCTATGATCTAAAACAAACTAAACGTCCCTATACTGGTATGATATCGCGCCGCTTAGCTGTAAATATTCGCCTTAACCTCTCAACAGATGATAATCTGCATCTTGTGAATCCAATTCGACCTCTTCCCACGATCCCTCAGCCTTTTTAGAAACAGTTCCTGGGACTACTCAAATACCTTACACCTCAAGCTCCCGCCAAAAACATGAACCCCCAACTGGTACAACCAAAGATCCGCTCAGGTCTCCCCGAGCCTCGCGCACCAGCAGATCGCCCGTTCAATGCAATTCGTTCATATCTAGAGGACGAAGCCACTCTCGCTGAGACGGTAGATCGGCTCGCCAATCCAATCGACTCATACTACGAACGCGAACTCGACGACCTCGTATATCAATCCCTCTATTCCACATGGGAAACATTCAATAGCGTCATGGTCCAAATCCCCCGCGAAAATTCCGCATGGCACACCAAGCTAGCAGAAATACTCATAGCGCTATCGCAACGTCCATCACCCCCCAACGAGGTGAGGACAGTTGCAGAGCCACGAAACAACATCTTGTGGGCAGACCTTCCCTACTA
>JAABUL010002515.1_pt1 | contig 30059 bp, 40 predicted proteins | sample 5559151 | NCBI WGS metagenome assembly JAABUL01 (sample SAMN10711876, study PRJNA513368) | rock metagenome | isolation source: Antarctica rocks | place: Antarctica: Victoria Land, Pudding Butte sud
ATATTGCTACGGAGAGGATCAAGCTACGGTCATCGGCTGGGGGGCTTGGTGCGTGCAGGAAGTTAGCCCGCAACGATGGCTTATTGTACACATCACACTCGCCTCTAGGTTACGGGCCGGCTGCTTGATGGTTTGCGGCATGGACGGAGGCGGGGTCTATAGACTATCGTGGATGTGCTTGGTGGGGTTTAAAGTACAGCACAGCGAATGGGAGATTTACGGCGAGAAAGTAGACCACTGGGGCTGGCCGAGTCGTGTTAACCTCGGAGGTACACAAGGCATGTGGCCAGTGTCTGCTGGTACACGAGTCACACTAGAACTACCTTATGTGTTGTGGGCTTGATTCAGCGGCTACAGAAAACATCGGCCCAATAAAAATGTCCTTCCCCACGCAGCATCTGCAAAGCATCACATATGAATTGCAAACCCCTTCTTCTGAGGGTGTGCGAGTCTGCCTTTGAAACGGTCCTGAATTTATGTTCCTTGTAGACGAGACGTCTTTGCGCCTACGAGACTTGAAATGTGTCCCTGCAAGGCTGACCACGCCAAAGCCGAGCGCTCTGTACAGCTTTCTTATTTGCCAGATCACGCACCTATGGGATTGGCCATCACAGTGATTACGTCGATGCATCTTCAGGGAAGCTGGTGGCTATGGACCGTGTCCGCCCCTCGAAACCCAAGGGGAAGAATCTATGCCTAAGTAAAAGCAGTAGCGCCTCGGTATGCAGCTAGAGCCATGCATAACGACCATGGAAAATGACGCAAATGGCTCTAGGCATCAATCAGCTCGAGAGGCTGAAAGCGTTGCTTTCACTGGACAGCGTGAAATCGCTCGGTGTCAGACTCGTCTCTAACTGCTCGGGCTGTGCACTATCCTTCTCCCCCTGCCACACCGGCAAATCTATATCAACAATGATGGCTTTGTTGTACCTTCGATCGCTCTTTGACTTGTATGGCCAGCTAGAAGCCATTATAGCAGCATTTATGCAGCAAGTCTCTCTCCTATCCAATCGCCCCACGAGGGCTTCCATATCGCATCGTCCAGATAGTGGTATTCCGCCCTGGCCCCAAACGGCTGGATCGACTCCGTCCGCGTGCAGGTAGGGTAAGGTCTTGCTCAAAGGTGAGTCGACGATGTTGTAAGGTCGATCTGGAAAGTTCCAGGGTAGCGAGGATCTCATAGTAGTCATATCCATCCCTGTAAGCGTGTCCGTAGTGGCTGATGATCCGGTATTGTTCAAGGGGACCCGTGATTTGCTCGAAAGATCGATCATGCTTTGCTTCTTGTCGGCCCCTGGATCTGCCCTGAAGACGATTGCCACAGTCAGTGATTGCCCTTTGGAGAGAATGTTCAAAGTCCCAGGACGTAAACGAGGAGTAACAACTCCCGACAATATTGGACATTCAGACCGTGGTACAGAACACGACGGATTGGACCCGAGAATATTTACCAGTATCCAGTAGCGAGTTCTTTATACCTAACGTTCTGTGTTTCCAGATCCCAAGTAATCCTCTCAGCGCCTCTACCTTCGTGTACATGCCCACAGATTGCTAAAGAGGGGCGAACGCGCCAAAGCTTCTGGCGCAGGATCTCGCAGCCCGCGGCTCCCCTATCTCTGGACTCATCGCAGTGACCCCTAGGTGGAGTGTGGGTGATGACAATGTCAGTATCCAACGGGATGCTTTGATCCCATATCTCTGAAGCCTTGTCTTGGGGGTAGCCAAAGGCCCAGAGGCCATTTGCTGGGCTGTATGGCGATCCGAAGACTTTGAAGCCGGTTTTTGGCCCGCCCTCTTCCATAAGCCGAATATCAACATGTTCGTGGTTGAGATACGTGATGGAGTGATACTCTTTGATCAGGTCGATACACGCTTGAGAGTCCTGAGGATACTGATTGTGAAAATTTGAGCGATGCTCTGCATAAAACCCTGGATCTAGAGTAACATCGTGATTACCTAAAATTTTCGTATCAGCTATCTTGATCACGGTCAGGACATAGCCCACCAGCAATCACAAGTTTGACCTCGAAGTCTGCGCCCTCAATCCAATCCAAGGTTCTGCGGAGCTCTGCAAACGTTCCTTGCTTGGTAAGGTCCCCTGCATGTATGAGCACGTCGCCCTTTGGCAACTTGAAGGTTCCGTCTGTTGGAGACGCGTTATGAGTGTCAGAGATACACACGAAGCGGGTCTTTCGTAGATGGAGCGTCATGTTCAGATGATGACGAATACTGTATTGAGGTCTTGCTCATGCTCTATCAATGTGCTCGCGTGAGTCATATAAGCGTCTATTGTTGTAGGCATCCGGACCGGTACCTTGTATACTTCACTCGTGATGACATCTTCACAGCAGTGCCGGAGATATGACCATTTTTGACAAAGGTCAAAGGAAGACTTTTGTCCAGCAGACAAGTCTGCTACCATCAAAACCTTTGCTCTTAGGGGGGGGTGATGATCAATAATCCCATAACAGCTTGCTTGTTTGGGGATGATTAAGGTACCTTCATACCCCACTAGACGTGATCACGAGACATCCCGCCCCTTTCGAGCCGCGGCCGCTCTAAAGGTGGACCTAGGTATGTTGTACATTTGCTGAGCCATCGTGCGCTGTGCGCCCAACTTCGCCATTGTTACACTTTTCCGTTTTCTTTGGCGTGCGCGCCCCTCTTTCTTTAGTTGTCTACGTCGACTCCTGCGACATTTCTCGCAACTCTTGCTTGGTTATGGGCCGACAATCTAGTCGAAGAAGGTCCCCCGACTCTTGGTCAAGGATCGCACCTTACCTATAATTAGAACGTCTGACATAGAGGCACTGAGCTTGAGAAATGGCTATGCCACCGGCCCGCTGTGACCGTCCTTACGGGCAAAATGGCGTCGCTGACCCTTCCAAGACATCCTACAGGCGACTCGAGCAGCAATACATTGGCATCGGACCGGGCTTCACAATGGGAATGGCCACATTCGCCTCACCTCCCCCTCCGACTTCTCGGTCTTCAAGCGCTCGATCATGAGTTCCAGGAGTGCCTTGTTCTGCAGCCGTTTCTCAGCCAAGTCTGCTCCTGGAGGTACCCAACCTTCGGCCTCTGTACCAAGATACTTCAGCGCAAATTTTCGTATGTCGTGCCATTCAGTATACTCAGAGAATCGCATCTCATGAGACGCTATTTCTGCCGAAGTAAAGTGAATCGGGCACGAATCTTGAAAGCCCATCTGCTCCCAATCCTCAACGAGTTCGATAAGGCAGGTACGCAGAGGGACAATTCCGTCATCCCATGTGTCTCCCATACGCACGAAGTACTCTCGTAATGGGTCGAATAATTCCAATCTTGCTTTGTATGCGTCGCGATTGTTCAGGTACGTTGCAACCTCGTAGGCTTTTGCGCAATTAGCCCGTTCATGCTCAAATAAAGCTATTTTTCCCTCATCAGCATCAAGGTCACCAACATTCTTGGGCAGCTTTGGAAGCTCTGGGCCTTCACGGTATCCATCTGGAGGGCTCAAAAAAATAGGCCATCGAGCCTGTACGAATAGAGGTGAGATGGATGTAGATTGCCAGTCGATAAGACTTGTTATTCGACTGTGATCCTCTTCCGAAACAAATATGTTGCCCATATGCAGGTCCGTATGCCACATTGTTGCGCGTGACCTTTCTTGCAAAGGAGAGTGTTTCGTTAGAATTGGCAACAGCTTCTCAGTGGCGTTGAGTACAGATACGTGAGCTTGTACCGCACCGTGAAGTAGAGGGGTTGTGTTCACAGCTAGGGGGAGACAGGTCCGAGCAAGAGACCGTCGTATCAGTCCTAATCCGAATTTTAAAAGAGTTGGCCCTGTCATCAGTAACAATCAGCACGTAGCACGCAAAGCGGCGATGTGACTTACAGGGGCCTGCGTCGATATCGGGTTGAATATCAGCTGGGGATATGCCATCTGTCCACGCTGGACCGCACGCAGGGCCGACACAAAACGAGCCAGTTGGATCCACTGACGAGTCTAGAGGAATTCGTTCCGATGCCTTCAAGATTGAGTGCCGAAAGTACAAATTACCGTACGCTGGAAATCGCATCGCCGCGAACTGGCTTTCCAACTGGGTCAAGCCTTTGATAAGACTAAGTCGGTCGGCTTTAGTGATATCATCCCAGACTTTGAAAAGCTGAATCCCAGGAGCTTTCTCCATGATAATGTATTCAGCTCCGACCGGGTTCGAGGGATCTGCGCTCCACGCCAGAACCTTCGGAACTGGTATTGTTGTATGTAAGCTCACTGAATTCACCATATCATCAGCTCTTGACAGCTGATGGGAGGGGGGAATATACCACACCGTATTGAAGAACAGCAGCTTCAGAGGCCGTGGAGTATTTAACCCTTGCTGAGTTCGGGCAAGGAATCTTCGCGACTACTTCCATACCATCCTCTGTAGTCATCAGAAGGGCTTTGCTGAAGCCTCCTTCCATCTTATCGACTTTGCATACAGAAGTTCCATTCTTTGTCAAACACGCAACCACGTCACATAATTTTCGAACGTCAAATCTCACGTGCCGCTTCAAGAATTCCTGCTTCTCGTCCAACAAGAATCGGCCGTTAGAATACTGGAAAAGCGCATCTTCATTGATCGATTCGCCTTTTCCCCAAGGTCAGAGTGTTTACGCTCGCACTCAAGGATGCTCACCACGGCATGAGAATGAGAGCTCTCTCGCCGACGACGATGGAATATTGCGATTCCTTCGGAGAGCTCGTGCGGTAGCCTTGAAGACTGCTCGCATCGCATACTCAATAGCTTGGATTTCTCCAACTCGGAACAACAACTTTACGTACTATGTAAGCGACCTCACATGTGCCAAGCCGGGTAGGTTAGCAGCTAACCTCTTTCAGATTAATTGTACTGACTAGGCAGTTCAAGGTATGGGCGAAGGGGAAGGGGCCACGGGGCTGAGCGATAACGGTTTGAGGTACCTGGAGGCTGGAGCAGCGAGCAATTTGAAGCCATTCATCGGTAGAATAGAGATCATCCCGTCTACTCTTCAGTCTTTACTCCGTACCGACCTGTTAATCAAAGAGAATTACACAGGGTAAGAATTAAGTGCCGCAATCTAGAAGATTTGGAATCATGAGCCTGAAGTTGCATAACGATGGAACAACCAAATCGACGCCGCTGGAGGTTGGCCAATCGCAGCCTCGCCACAGCCCTGATGGCGTCATTTAGTCGAGTGATTTCACCTCCCAGGTAACAACTTCAGCAGACCTTTTCCCACATTACACCTGTCCATCTACCGAATCGACCTCTGCGTTTCTCAAACACAAAGTTCACTACAATACCGTTGCCCAACATTTCTTTCCTACGTAGATTCTTCGCTTCAAGCGCAAGTCCAGCAGCAATGTCCGCCGCAAAGACTAAGGCCCAGGGCATCATTGACGACAACGCCGTCGGTTTGTCAACAACCTACCTCAGTATTCATCTCTCGGTGCTAATGGTTGTCTCCCGCAGCTGTGTTCAGCAAGTCGTACTGCCCATACTGCAAAGCATCAAAGACCCTATTGACGGAGCTGGGTGCTAAATTCTATACAATCGAGCTTGATCAAGTTGGTACGTCTGACATCCAACAGCTGAGCCCTAAGGTTCTTAAAGCTGTTGCTGACCTTTCCCCATTCTCAGATGACGGTTCGGCAATTCAAGATGCTCTTGAGGGTATGACTGGCCAGCGATCAGTCCCAAACATCTTCATCGCAAAGAAACACATTGGTGGAAACTCGGACCTACAATCCCAGAAGAAAGATCTACCAGACTTACTGAAGGATGCTGGCGCCGTATAGGTGGTGACATGGAACAACTTATGGCGCGCGGAGCTGTCATACATCGGTTTTGCTCCGATTCGTAGCTTATGTAGATCATGGAGTCCAAGGTTGTTCGGAAGAATGATACTGTACCTGAAAGACTTCACTGGACTCCTGTGATATTGAAGGCGAAGTCGCGATCATCCACTCCATTGAAAACCACCGCGGATGCATGCGGAATGCATCCGCCATAGATATCTATGCAAGCTGCGGTTCGAATGAACCTTCTAGTGTCGGATACGAAGGGTTTTTTATCGTTGAAGTCTCCACTTACCGCGCTGACCTCTTTCATTCAAGATGGTCAAGCCTACCGTTGGCATCGCTCGATGTTTGTGTTCCAAACAAAATGCCTTGCACTGCTCCGTACTCCGCCCCTACGCGATTTCAAGCAGCGCCCTCCGTGCACCTATAATACGGCCCCAGAATCATGCTTATTCGACTGCCAGTTTCCCCCCTCAGCCACGGAGGAAGCCCAACTACAGAGTAGCTTTCCTCTGCGGTCTTGCCGGCGTAGCCGCCACCTTTGCTGTAACCCGATCGAAGCCTCGGCGCCTTGACGCACCTCCGAACCTAAGCAGAGATACATTGACAGCTGGAGCCAGAGTAGAAGTCACTGGCAAGGATCATAGAGATGATGTTGATAATGTAGCTACCGGGACGTCAACAATACCATACTTTCCACGCAAGATATGGTTGCCGCGATCTGGTGCCCCGACTACTGAGAGTGCTTCTCCAGCTCTACCGGCCGGCATTGGTGCTGCACGGGAAGAGGAAGAATATCAATTACTAGGCTTAGGCATACGGAAGGTCTCGCTTTTCAGAATACAGGTCTATATTGTGGGGCTCTACGTCGCGAAAGGGGATTTGGGAAAATTGCAAGAAGAGCTAGTGAAGGCGTCCGTGGGTACTGGAGCTAGTACGCTGGTTCAGGGAGAGAAGCAGGAGTTGAGGAAGACTTTGCTTGATGGCGAAGGCAGCACAAAATTGTGGGCGGAAGTCCTGAAGGAGGGAGGAGTGAGGAGTGCAGTCCGGGTCGTGCCAACCAGGAACACGAATTTTTCGCATCTCAGAGATGGTTGGGTTCGGGGCATCGAGTTGAGAGGCAAAGGAAAAGAATTCGAAGATGAAAGCTTTCAGGTAGCGCTGAGTGAATTCAAAGGCATGCTCGGAGGGAGAGGGTCAGTAGGGAAGGGAAAAGTTTTGCTGTTAGGCAGAGGAGCGGACGGAGGGTTGAGGGTCTGGGTCGAGGAGGAATCGACAACTTCAGGAGAACCGGAGCCTAAAGCGCCGCTCGCCAAAGCAGGGAAGATGAATCTGTTGGGCGGCTTGAAAGATGAAAGAATAAGTCGGCTCGTATGGATGGGCTACTTGGCGGGCGATAACATAGCGAGTGAAGAGGCTAGGCAGAGCGTTGTGGAAGGGATAATAGAGGTTGTGGAACGCCCGTTCGGGACTGTAGAAACACAGGTTGTATGATAATTGGACATGGGCCACAGTTGTTATTATATGTTGGGTATATACGAGCATGAGCGACTACATTCGTACGATGTTCGCATTCCTGTTTGCCTGTTCGGTTGGTAATACATCTCGAAAGGGTTTGGAATCCGCGTATACCCTGTCCCTTCCAACCGGAGAGGGTCGGAGCCCGGTCAAAGGGTCGCTCTTGTTTGTGGTGGGGAGCGGGAGAAAGTCGGGGTCGGCAGCGACCTTTGACACCATAGTTTCATTCACAATGCATCCGCACCTGATGCCCGCTCATTGCTCTGTTCTTCCGCCCAATTACCGCAAGTACCGTACATGATCTCAGCCATGTCCAGCAATGGCATCGCAGGGGAGGAAGCGTCTTCTTATGACGACATATCCACTTCCAAGCGACGTAGGATAGCATTCTCATGGTAGGAATAGCCATAGACAACCTCGGGCAAGAACATATCTGATTATCAAGACTAGTCTGGACTGCAGACGGAGGAAGTTGAAATGTGACCGTCTCTATCCCTCTTGTAGTCGATGCCAGAAAGGAGGTCGTCCAGAGGCCTGTACATATGATACTGAAGCTGTTGAATCCGGGCTTCCCCAGTCTTCAGTGGACAGAACGCACGGCGTACGAGACCCTTCTCTAGGAGGGAGTAACGGTCTGACAAGAACGTTTCCACGCCTTCCTTCTGTGGCTCGCAGCTTCGCCGCTGATGAAGGAACCGATGTCTGTCCAAGACAGCAACCTTCAGAAGATGCACCCTCGAGACTCCATGCACAAGAGGAACGTATCCGTCAGTTGGAGCATCGGATCATTGGCCTCGAAAAGGCAACTCATGGATCTCGCCCTCAATGGCCAAGACCTGCCAGGAGCCCAGAATTGACTCAAGCTGAACTGAAGCCGGCCTCCGAGCAGAGAGACGCTGCAATGAAAGAGACTATGATTTTCAGAGGCAAGAACTTCAAGACTCAATTCTACGGTGCCAGTTATCACACCAGCTATTTGTCTCACGTAGGTTTTGTATGATAGCATGTTGGGTGCAACCATTGACAGCTCTAGCTTCCCGAGCTACGCATTTTCATGAAAGACATGATTGTCCAGCATCCAGGGCTGGCACACGTGCAACGAGAACTCAAGAGCACCAAAATCAAAGGCCCTGGTCAAGGTGACGGTATTTCCGCCAATGACAATAGTCTAGCCAAACTACTCCCTCAACGCAAAGTCGCGGACTGCCTCGTACGCATCTATGTCGATAACCTGGAGACGACCCATCGTATCTTGCATCTACCGACGTTTTGGGCCGAGTACAATGCCTTCTGGATTGCCCCACATGAAGGGAGACCTGCTTTCGTTGCATTGCTACTGCTGGTTCTTGCTACAACCAATAGTATCAGAGAGAAAGATCCGGCATTGTTTAGAGGAGATAGCTCTGTCAAGCGCGAGACTGCTATAATGTGGATACGTCATTGTGATTCGTGGTTGAATTCCCAGAGCCAGAAGCATGTCACAATTACTGTCTTTCAGGTACACTGCCTTTCTTTCATAGCGAAACAGATGAACTCGGTCAAACGCAAGCGCACATGGATCTCTGCGGGTAATCTTCTGAGACTAGCAATGTCCGCTGGCCTCCATCGAGATGCTCACATAGTAAACCTGCGACATGCTACACCATCTCGTAAGAAGGTCTCCGTATTTGATCAAGAGATGCGAAGGCGGATCTGGGTTACAATATCAGAATTAGAGCTACAAGCTACTATGGAAAGAGGGATGCCCGCTATGACGCGGGACCTTTTCGAAGACTGTGGACCACCGTTAAACTTGGAAGATGAAGAATTTGATCAGCCAACTGAACAGCTACCGAACCCAAGACCGTCCACACAATTCACGAGATCATCTTATCAGCACCTTTCTCGCTCGAGCTGGTCCTTGCGCCTCGAGCTTGTGTCCCTTATCAACGATCCCAACTCACAAGTGCCCTATGAAGATGTGCTGCTGTATGACAAGAAGATAATGCAGTATCTTGACGATATCCCGCATTGGAACGACCGAGAAGCCTTAGTGTCCCGAATTCTCTTACAGCTCCAGCTACAGCAACTCCTACTCTTCCTCCATAGACCCTACGCTCGAGATGAACCCTGGGGCTCCCGATATGACTATTCGGCGATCGTCCATCTTAGAAGTGCAATGACCATTCTTGACCTACACGATCAGCTCTCAAGCATCGGTAACAGCTTTCTGTGTTTATTCAGGAATGATGTTTTGGGTGCCGCGCTAAGCGTTTGTTACAGTGTTTCGTTCTCTGAAATTAAGCCAGGTATGTTTCATTTGAATGCCAGTGCGGTGTCCAGGTCGCTGATGTCTCAATAGGGCGGCGCTCAGCATCGCGCAGCTCGATAGTCCAATTGAGCGGTGATCCTGTCCACTATGTGGAAAAAGCTCTGAGTATGCTCGAAGAAAAGATTATGTGCCTCGGTATTGGGTTGCAGGAGTATTATTGTGTCTGTGCAATCGCAGGCCTAGTCAAGAAGAGGCTCTTACCGGAACATACGAGGAATGAGGAGCATGTTGCTGCAGACAGAGTGTCTCGAATCACCCAGAGGGTGCTTGCGCTCCAAGACAACTATTCGGCGGCTGCTACGTTAGCCAGCCTGCCAAACATGGTATGCGCCACAATATCTGGGAATCAAACTCGCTGACCTTTGTTTTGCAGCCAATGGTGGGCCCAAGCGTTCCCAATGGAGCGTCGAGCGGGAATGACATGACACCGATTACGCCAATGGACAGTCACGGACTGCTTGAGGTGGGATAGTCTCTACTAACCACCTTATATGAATTTGACTAATTCTCTGTAGGACTTTGGTCAAGATCTCGAAGGGCTTGATCTTACCAACATTGCAGGATGGGACCTGGACGCGTTCTGGGACTTCTAGTCATGTGTCAACGTGGGCCTTGAAACTCAAAATACTTGCAAGATACCTCTGAACTGCTAGTTTGCCTACCTATGTAAACATATTGAGGAGCCGACTAGTTCATGCACGCTGATTGATAGGATCGTGCTCCGGAATCCCGTGGGAACTCCGAGCCTGTCCGAGTATGCTCTGCTTAACATATATAGCCTCTCCAGAGCCCTCGAATATCGCCTGATATCTCCTGATTTAGCCAAAAATCAGAAACACAGCTAGACATATACCACAATGCCTGCCTCTACCGTCAAACTAATGTGCAATCCCGGCCAAGGCGACTACGAGATTGACGAACGTTGGGTATCCACTGATGCATACACAATGTCCACTCTACACCCTCCTACACGACCAAGCCGTGCCAGCCTTAGTCTTACGTTACAAGTATCTGCAGATAGAGGTTTTTCCAATATCATGACCCCTTCTCCACAGCGCAAGTTTTTTACCCTCCAATGCCGCATGCTCGCCGTCAAGCACACCCTTGAAGTCGGAACTTTGGGTGGCTACTCAGCCATCTGGCTCGCTACCGAGAATCCTGGCTTGTATGTTACGACTATTGAATTTAACACTCACCATGCCGAAGTCGTCCGCGAGAACATCGAAGCTGCTGGCGTCGGTGACCGAGTCGAGGTCTTCCTTGGCGCAGGTATGGATGTTCTGCCGCAATTATATGGAGGACATCCATGCCGGCAAGAGGGAGCGCGTCGGCTTCAACTTCGTTGGTGCCGATTGGGTCAACAATTGGGACTATGTTGATTGGGCGATCGAGATGAGCGCGCCGAGGACGTGTATTGTGGTGGATAATGTTGTTGCGAAGGGGGTACGTTGGTTCCACAGCCAGTTTCTAATACGTTTCTTACGAACCTACCTTTCGAATACGTCTTGCAATTGAAAATGATGTTCAAAGGGGAATACTGACTTTGGTTGTGACGAGCAGGTTGGAGAGAAGGACTATATGGGTATGCATTTTCAATGTTTTTGAAAAAGCGGGTCTTTAGCTAATTCATGACAGATTCCTTTACGCTATCGTGAAATAGAACGAAGCATGCAGAGCTTCTGGATTGGGTGAGAAGTGACGGCGTGCTTCTATTCTTGTTGGGAGTCGTACGAAATATAAGGCGGTCTAGACTGCCAGTCAAGCATATCCACGCCCTTGGTATGAATCCGTTTCCTGAGCCAATATCGAAATTTATAGCATCTTACGTCTTCCTGTACAGCAGGTCATAGATGTTCTTTTTGGGATTATATCTACTGATGAGCAATACGTACAGTGCTCAACGATAGTGAAAGAAATTCTCCTCGAACAGTCTCTAGGGTGCAATACCTTGAGTCCTGCACTGCAGCAATCTGGATTCTATTTTTGTGAGAGGGTCTCCCTCTGGCGAGGTAGATATTAGTCTCAGAGAATATTACGGCTTGATAGTCCTAAGGAGCTGATTGTAGCAGAAAAATATAGACGTCGTAGGGCCGTGGGGCTAGGCTTCTACAGGTATTGCTACAAAGGTATGGCATTTAGTGACATTGTGTCCTATCAATGTCGATAGCCATTCAATAATACCTACCTTGATGGTTTTGAGGAGACTATGAAAGGTGTCGGTCATACTAATTTGCCCTATTATGCATAGACGGGAGCGGGGAGTCTGCTACGTCTCCATTGGTGTAAATCCTTTAATAGGTCGCTTTGTGAAAATTATATGCGACTGAGATACAACATAGGACCTTGTAAATTACTTTGATCAGAGGATAGGGGCTCGAATTGGGTCGAGATGATAAGGAAGTGGAAAGATATTCCATCTGGGTCTGGCTAAGACCGGCGGTGCGGAAGAGGTTTGCAAATATTACTCGTCTCATGCATGTCAAGTCTACCAGAGCGGTCTTCAAGTACTGGAACAATATCTTTGCTTAAATGGCTCCCTGCTCTTGGGAAAGCGTAGGGAGTTGTAGATTGGTGCATGCGTCTGTGATCCTGGAGCTCCTTATACGCAGTCTCGATTGCGCCTGCTGGTGGGCCAAAGCATGAGCTGTTGTGGATTATGTCTCTGATGAAGTGACTAATGCTGGCGTGTGTAGTAATTTCCGTGGATGTATCGAGCACCCTGCAACGAGCACCCTGCAACGAGCACCCATGTAAGCTGTGCGAACAATTTGGGAGGACGCCACAGTTTCGAGGTGCTTACTTCCCACCAGTCAAGACATTGGGGGAGTGATAGTCCGAGATTGCGAGCAGACTCTGTGAACTGGATCAGGCTGCAACAGTAGCAGAATTGGCAGTACCCGATGTCCAATTTTTCAACCATGTGTAGCAGGATTTTTGAATTTCTGGATCGGTTGTATAGCATCGGCATCTTCAGCAAGATGGGTGAGCGAAAGAAACGTACCTTATCCAGTCAGCAATACAATGTCTCGGAAATGGCCTACACCCTGTCTAAACCCATGTTCCCATTCCCATGCAAAGATCCCAGCTTGCCCGGTTTCACATAGCCTTTTCATAACCCATAGCTCTAAAACCCCGATGACATCTGCACCATCCCTAGCTCCCTGCAGATTCCCGCTCGCTCTCATCTCAAAGAAAGCCAGAGCATCTGCAAATCCCAAGTCCCACCCTTGCCCGAACCGCCAATGCTCGAATTGCCCTCGTGGCGCATGTGAATCCCAGTAGCAGACGTGGGCATCTACAGCTTGTTTTTTTCTGTCCAATCTCTGTCGTCTTGCCCGCTCAGCAGCTGTCTTGACCTCTTCAAAGGGCATAGTCAAATCCGCTGAGGGTAAAACGGCCCCCTTTTTCACCATCTCGAAAAGACCCCATTCCCCACCATCCATCCACTCCATCTTCGCAGTCCAGAAGAAGGCGCCCCCGGCTTTTTGTTTCCACTGCTCTGTCTCCGCCTTGCCAAACTGCCTTACCAGATCGTCTTTATCAGCACCACCGGCTCTGGCCCAAGAGTCCTCGGTCATGCAGCAGCTCCATTCACCAACGATGACTTGCACAGCGCCCTTGTCTGTGGCATCCTCCAGCGCCACGTGTACCTCATCTAATTCCCTGCGTACACGCTCGATGATCTGCCGCGGACTCTGCGATTTGTCTTTGTCCGTGAAAGTGTAGTAGCGGTGCGTATCAACTCCTATGGGATTTCCAGCTCCGCGCCTGTTCATTTTTCTACACCACGCCATGGCAGAGCCGAGGTCCCATGCATCGCTGATGTAGAGTGGTATGCTCACGTCGACTCTTCCAACGGCGCTGATTGCGTCAGAATACCACTCGTACATGCCTTTGGCGCCCCAGCAGGCTTCATTGCAAAGCTCGATGCCCAGACAGCCCTTTATGCTGCCTTTCTTGACTTCTTCAGCCATGAAGAGAAAACACTTTTGTCCTAGTGAGAGATTGGACTTGTTGCCCCATAGCTCGGCTTTCTTCGTCGAAACGCCACCGTGGTCTTCGGTGTTGGCGTTGCCGGGAAGGGCGTGGAAATCGAGTAGCACGCCTATGCCGGCGGAGTAGAGTCGTTCACAAAGCTGGCGTACAGCAGACCACGCATTCCCGTAGACTTGTGCAACTTGCCCAGCGAATGGCGTCCCGTCCGTGAACGCAGGACCCAGCGTAAAGTAGCCAATTGGCAGTCGGAGAGATGTAATCCCTGCGGTAGATACCAACCATACTATTTCTTCATCTGTAAGGGCAGAAGCCCAATGCTTTTCCCATCTTTGGCGCGTAGCTTCGACACCGTATGCGGCGATTGACCTTCACCGTATCAGCCAGTGGCAGGGACGGTGGTTTTGGCGCTCAAGTACGCAGTCACAGCATCAAGCTCGCTATCCCCCTTCACGCCCAGCTCGAACATGGATGGGAATAGCCATTTTTCGAGGACGAATATGGAGCCGAGGTTGACGCCGTGGTGGGAGCGGTAACGGAAGACGTCGAGGGATGTTGGAGGAGAGGTAGCCGTAGGTTGGGAGCTGGATGGAATGGGATAGTTTGGGATTTGGTAGTTGGTATACTGGAGGGTGCCTTTCGCCTTGTGGAGAAATTTCTTCATCGTTATGAGAGGTCTAGGCGGATGACGGAGAGATGCTCTCACGATACACTGAAAGCTATCATGGCTATGGCCCAGGTGCGGGTCGTTGGTGCTTAGCATGCACTTAGCAGAGATCTATGTGTGGAAATATTATCATATACAAGTCTGAACAATACACGCTAAAGGGTCGGTCTCCATCCCGACAAGGTACCACGCAGCCGTTCTGCCCTTTATTCTTCTTCTTTTCGTCACATGAAATCTTTACCAACGAACAAAATGACAGCGCTCAAACATAATTAGAAATCCAACGGAAAGCCTCGAAATATCCCTGCCGCATAACAACACTGCACATGAAGACTTCGATTGGCCTAACCCCTTCCAAGGGCACTTTACCCTTCCCAGTGGTCTGCCATAGACCCAGTTGATGCCTCAGTTCCTCCTCACTGACAGCGTCTGGGTGGTCGATTTTGTTACCCAGGATGCAGAAGGGAACTTTGGACAGGTCTTCCATAGTAAGGAGGGCGTCAAGCTCAGCTTTTGATTCGGCGAACCTTTCGTGGTCCTTGGCATCTACGAGGAAGACGACACCGGACACTTCAGGGAAGTAATCTTTCCAGAGACGGCGGGCTAGATGGATGTATGGTTTAGTGGGTTCAGGCTGCAGGAAATTTAGGAGGAAATGTACCTTGTTGATGGCCACCGAGATCGAAGGTTGTGAAGCGGCAATTACCGATGGCAAGCTCTTCTGATGCTGGGAACTGTTAGAACGAATAGCTTGGTGACGTGGAAGGGTAGCTTACTTGGGTGTAGGGTGGGTTGTAGCATTGCAACTCGGTCGTTCTGTGTAGATCATATCAACAAACTCTTCTCGAGGAGGCCTCCCTGTATAGCTCCCATCACTTCCCTTCTGCCGACTCTCATTCCTTACGATTTATGGCCGTATGGTCAGACAAAAACGTACCTTCAGCATGTGTAACAGGGTCGTTTTGCCCGCATTGTCAAGACCGAGGAAGAGGAGCTTGGCATGCTTGTTCAGCAAGCCTAAAGAAGCGAGGACATCCCAAACTAATGAGTATCAGGACCACATCAGCATTTGCAATAGCAAGAAACGTTGCCGAGAGGCGCAGTGCTGGGGATGGGGCCTTGGGGAAGAGTTATGTGGCAGCTTACACCAATTGATGATGAACATTTTGGGAGCCTATGAGAGATCCTGAGCGTCTGAAGAATTCAATAGGATTCTGGTATGTGACTTGTTGGTAGAATGTAGAGATGTGGACAAAAGAAACGATTGTTCATCCATTTGTCTCTACCATAACTTGGCGGTTCAGTAACAAGACACGTGACCAAATCGGAAACGTAGCTCTAGCGTCAGTCACCCGTCAGACAAGGCGCTAGATGAACCTCTTTGGGGGAAAGACGGCAACGACCACCAAACACCTCTCGTTGCGCGTTCATTGAAACCTAATTCCTTCCTAACATCTGCATCATGACGCCTGCATGAAAAACACAGCATTCGCACTATCCAAAGCACGTCGCGGTGCTTAGCTTGACAAAGGGCGACGGCGCTTACCATCCAGTGCGGGATCGTTCCTATCATCCTGACAAACCATCCATCTCCGTCTCTCCAGCATTCCAGATCTTGAATGGGACATGGAGAAAGACAAGGTCCATATCTGAGACTTTCCCAAACTTGCACGGATGAGAGAAATTTGGAAAAGGACGCCGTAGCCTCGTCTTCAAGAAGCGTCTTCACTCCCCGGTCGACAGCAGCGGCACTCTACCTCCACTATTATCCACTACCTCTTCGATTACCCCTACGAGCTGCGAAATAACTCTGGAGAAAGAGCGTCCGGTGGTCGCCCAAATATACCCTGCCCGGGCTTCGAAATCTGCAACGGCAAGCCCCCCTCCTCCTCTCTTCACCCTACACCCGCGGGTCTTCAATCCACCGACGAGTGTTGCTGCTGCACCATACATCGAGAATGGTACGAACACGCTCGGAAATGCTGGAGGCCAGCACGTCAACGTCGGCCTCATCATCATCGAGCTCGCCCGAGCGAGCTGCCTACGATGATGATACAGATTTTTTCACAGCTCAGCGAAATGACTCGGAATCATCGATTGGCGTGGCTTCGCTGCGAGAAATGACTATGTCTCCATCTCAGGAACGCGAGCACCGGATTTCACCTATAAGCCGCCTTCCTCCCGAGCTTCTGATTGGCGTCTTCACAAAGCTGAGTTCGAGTATGGATCTGAGGACCTGTATGTTGGTCTCAAAGATGTGGTCGAGAAACAGTGTGGATCTGCTGTGGCATCGCCCTTTATGCAATTCCTGGCAAAATCTGCTAAGCGTTACCATGTCGATCCAGCAACCCGAGGGCTATTACTCGTACAATGCTCTCGTGAAGCGACTAAATCTCTCGAACCTGAATGACCAGATAAATGACGGAACTGTCAAGCCATTCATTCTTTGCAAGAGGATTGAGAGACTTACGTTGACGGGCTGCATCAAGTTGACAGATGGAGGGGTATGCTCATTGATACATGGAAGTAGAAGCCTCCTGGCTCTGGACATTACTGGTCTAGACGCAATCACCGATCATACCTTGAAAGCTGTATCCGAGAATTGCGGACGTTTGCAAGGATTGAACATTACGGATTGCTCCAAGGTGACAGACGAATCTTTAGTGGCAGTTGCAGAGAATTGCCATTTCTTGAAACGAGTAAGACACTTATTCCTAACACCATGCTCGCGATTACTAACTCGGCTCAGCTCAAGCTCAACAATTGCTCCCTGATCACCGACGACTCGATCATGGCGGTTTCACAGCATTGCCCGTACATGCTTGAGATCGACCTTCATAATTGCAGACAGGTCACTAATGTATCAATCACTAATTTGATTTCACGGGGAAGACAACTTCGAGAACTCCGCATTGGACATTGCAACTTGGTCACAGACGTTGCGTTTCTTGACCTGCCAAAGAATATGTCGTTTGAGAGCCTCCGCATCTTAGATCTTACGGCCTGTTCGCAGCTTCACGATGAGGCAGTCGAAAAGATTATCGAGACTTCGCCACGGCTACGAAACCTCGTTCTTGCGAAATGCAAGGAGATCACTGACAGATCGGTGCTTGCAATCACCAAGCTTGGCAAAAATTTGCATTACATCCACCTTGGTCATTGCGCCCACATCACAGACGCGGCTGTTGTGCAGCTTGTCAAATTGTGCAACAGAATTCGGTACATTGATCTAGCCTGTTGCCATCATCTCACGGACGATAGCGTGAAACAGCTGGCTAGCCTCCCAAAACTTCGAAGGATTGGCCTCGTCAAATGCCAGCAGATCTCAGACACGAGCATCTATGCTTTGGCCAAACACACCGAGCCGCTGCGCCCTAGAGGAATGCTAAGCCTTCTTGAAAGAGTTCATCTGAGCTACTGTATCAATCTGACACTCCGCGTACGTCATATCGTCTTTCGCTACGTGTTTTACTGACTGTGTACAGGGCATCCATGCATTACTCAATAAGTGTCCGAAACTGACGCATCTCAGCTTGACAGGGGTCCAAGCTTTCTACATGCGAGATGACCTTGTTGCTTTCTGCAGAGAAGCTCCCCCAGGTAAAACCACGAAACCGATTCGCTACTGCTAATCAGCGATGCTAACTGCTGTATAGAGTTTACGGAACACCAAAGAACTGTTTTTTGCGTCTTTTCGGGCGATGGCGTCAATCGATTACGTACCTATCTGAACACACGGACCGATATTTATGATGAGGGAACGATGTATGACGATCGCGAAGGTGAAGAGGCAGATAACGACCAGCAAGTCGCTGGTCTGATGCACGCCGCCGCTTTGAACGATGATGATGACGACATGGATGAGGCAGATATTGGTGATGGGAGCCAATACGAATTGGAAGGCGATGGGTGAAGACTTTGCCATTTGAAAATTAGCAGTACACATTTACAGAAGCAGGCCATGGCGATAGCAGCTCAGCATCAAATCTTGGAACCTCCTCCGTACCCACGACCATTACACGGACGCAGCGTCTGAAACAGCACTGTGCAGCAGTCTGTGGAGGCTCAAGTCTGTTATGGCAGACGTCACCGCAGGCATGACACTTAGCAGATCGTGCACGCGGAGCAGCACCGACTTCAGCGTCCCTTCTTACAACGGAATCATCGTTTAGAGATATCCCGAAGCTTGTACGTCCAACAGAGTGAAGCACCGTCTACACTATCAGACACGACGAATGGCAGATTGTTATGAGTAAGAGCAGTATCACATCCTCCCATTAGTATCATATGGTATGTTCTTCTTCACAGCATGTCCATATAGATACCGACGGTTCCATATACCCTAGTAAACATATTGGCAGCCAATTGGCGTTTCGTGCTTGGGTTCTTGTGCGAGCGTGCTTGGGCAGGAATACACGTGATGTCCTGAATATCTTGTGGAAGCTGCCGACTTATGACCTGCTGTGTGGAGAGTATTTCTCCTTGACAGGATCCTCGTTCTCCGCATCTCCCCCGTGTGAAGTCGCTTCCGATGTCTCTTTCCCTGCCGATCTGGGTCCTGAAGGCTAAGGTCTACATGGCCTAGCAAGGTTTGCGCACGTGTGACAAGCTTGATAATGTGTGACTCGCTGGAATCAAGAGTTGCTTTCTTGTTCGATATCTGTAGTTGATAACATTTTCTTATGGCTTGGTCAGCGCTTGCGGTGTTGCTATGCTTTGGTAGCCGGGTTCGATCATAGGGTCATGGCGCTCGAGTGTATATGGCGATGCGGATTCACATTTGTTAGAGCTGAGAAGCTGGGATAGTATACACACCACCTCGAGATGTCTAGAATAGTAGCTTGAGCAGTAGAACAGCAGGAAGTTAGCAATGGGGTGACTAGCGCAGATATAGATGGTTCTTGATCAGACTGGGGCTCGGAATTGGGGCTTTTTCTGTGCCACCGAATGGGATGGGCTTTTGTGGATGTTTTTGGAGTGCGGTAGGGATGTATGGATTCTGGTGGGTGGTGGGTGGTGGAGGTGGTTTATGATGAGTAGGATAGATGAGCGGAGTTGGGGGTTTGGGATTAGTTGAGGGAGAGTGGGGAGGGAGGGTGGTGAGGGAGGTGGTGAGGGATGTAGGGGATGCTTGGGGAGGGGGGATGGTATGATGGAGGAGGGGAGATGGTATGATGGAGGATGAAGGGGTGGCTCTCAGGCGGTTAGTGGAAACTGGAATGGCGTTGGCTTTGCAGGAAGATAGATTCGATTGGTTGGAGTGGTGACTAGCGAGGTTATGGATTTCATTCATGTCGGCGAAATGTCTGAGTGTTCGTGTAGAATATGATACCGCAGGGAGTTGTTCTGTCCTGAGTCATTGTAGCTAGGTAGCATGAAATCATCAAATAAAGAATAATTATAGTCTACATACCATCGTAAATGGAAGAATTAAATAACCAGACATGCAAGCCAGAACGATACAACATTACATATAAAGATAGAGGACTCATTTCACAAAATTCTTCCCTGGAAAACCGCCCAAGTCCTTATTCCAATCTAGAAGTTGCCTAGTGAAATCCAACAAATAAGCTCCCATGCATACAAATCTATCTGAACATGGCATCTCATCACTCCGCTGGCGGGACTTACATCCTTGGCTCAAACCCTTCGAAGACTCGGGGTTGCAATATCTCTTCGCCCATAGTTCTATCGGTAGTAGGGTGCAGCGATTCTTCGACGCCTTTGTTTTCGATATAGTCTTCGTTTCCGATGTCTCCGGAGATGAAGTCGGTGATTAGTGTCGTGTCGCCTTCCATATCTTCGTCGTCGTCGTTGTAGTGGTGTTGTGGTGGTTGGAATGTAGGGTGGGGATCAGGGTTTGTGAATATTGGATGGTTCAGGGGTAGATTCCAAAGGGATATCGCATCGTCGTCGATATTGTACGTCGTCTCGTTGATATTGCCGAATTCACCCATTGACCCTTCCTCGTTTGTATCATGCTCGAAGCCATCGGAGAAGTAAGGTGTCGGCATTGCTGAATTGGGAGATGTTGCGGGGCCGGATCTGATACTGTTCCGACCTATGGAAGAAGCGTCATCGTATACGGATGGTGAGGGTATCAATGCTGGATTGGCGAGCAGAGACGAGGTCTCAAGAACCAAATCTTTCCCATGCGTTGGGTTGTCGACGTACCACACCTTGCTCACGACCCTTGGCGCTGGCGCTTTCGGTCGGGGTGGTAGTGGAGGAAGCGATTTCATCACGGGGGAAGGGTCTGAGCTCTGTGGCGAAGACCTTGTGGAAGACGGTTTCCCAATGTCCTCCAGTGGCCGGAACACCTTCGCTTCAGCTCTCTCCAGTTCAGCGTTCAACCACCCATCAGGACCGAACCTCAAGCCTGCTGGGATACCATTCAGCCCCGGCCTTGAGTCTTTCGGATCCAGACGCCTGATATCTGCCCTCTTGTCTCCCGTCTCTAAGGTTGCCCAGTTGAGGTTAAATTTTACCCTCTCGCGCTCTAGCAGCCACTGCTCGCCCAACCCGATATTCCTCGTCGTCACATCATCGTCGACATTGCTGGGCTTGGCCTGCTGAAAGGGCTGATACGGGATATATTCCAGACACCCCTCGGGCCGCTCGAAGCAACGCAGACAGCGCATCCAATTTATCTTCGCCTCCTTCCAGTCGCCGAGTTCGGAACGTGATAGACCTAGTGCGAAGAGGGCGAATGCGCGCTGAGCGTCGGCGTTGACGACCCTTGCGAAGCCGACGGACGCGAGGTGGTACTCGCCGAGATAGGCGTATGTTAGGGCTAGGTCGAGGAAGAGGCGTGACAAGGGTATTGGGTGCAGTACTATGCCTGAGGTGCTTTTGGAGGTGATTGTGGATACGAGGCGGCGGAGGGTGGAGAGGCGTGGCATGGGTGCGAGGGTGAGGGCCGTGGTCCACGAGGTGTAGATTTCATGGACGCCTGGGGCGGGCGCTGATGGCGAGGTTGGTGGCATGATGGTGGTTGGATGAGGTGACGTGGACGGAGAGAGGTGTTTGAGGTGTGTAGGGAGGCATGTTGCTTTATACTATCCGTAGGCCGGATGCTTAAGTGCGTAAAGAGAAGGGTGAATGACCGACTGGTTACTGAGTGATAAGGAAGAGAGTGGGGATCCCACATCGTTAACATACGCACGTAAGAAAGTGTAGAGAGGTCTCGGAATATCTTTGACGGGCTGGAATTTTTAACCCATGAAGTCGACTGGGCAAAGTAAAGAGATGCTGGATATTGGAGAGAACGAACACAAGAGAAAGCACCACGGACCAGAGTGTGCTAGATTGTGATATGAAGTCCATATGCTTCAGAGGAGAGATTTTGAATTGAAGGATACATGTGTGGTTGTAGTGAAAATGCCGTGCTAAGAAACTTGCTTTTGATATGCGCGAGCTATGCCACCTTATTATGCTACATGCAATTGGACGACGTTGCTCGCGCGCTCAGATACCGCTAGACATTGGAGAAGATGCCTTCGATATGCGAACAATACCGCTTGTCGACATGAAGTCAAGTAGTCGCCCTATTGTCAGATTCGAGTTTTGTGGTTATGCTCAAGCCGCAGCTACGAGCCACTAAGGGTTGGGAAAGCGTTCTCGTCGCCAACATTGGGGGTATTTCCGCTGTCGCGTCCACCACGACCACCACGATTGCCACCTTCACCACGCCCTCTTGATTCGGCGCCACGTCCACGCCCTCTGCCTCGGAAATCGCCTCGATCGCCACGCCCACGTCCTCGTCCACGCTCGCCTCCACCGCGTCCTCCAGTGCTAGGCTCAACGTAACGGAGATCGACATCGACCCTCTCCTTTTCTTTGCGCTGCTTCTCGCGCTTGGCCTTTCCACCCCTACCAGCCATGTATTCATCTTCCGCATCTTTAGATACTGGCTTGGCGTTTGCCCACTCTTTCTTCTGCTTGCTACCCTCGTTCGGCTTGCGAGCTTCGAGGACACCACCTCCTAGCTTCAGCTTTTTCTCAGCTTGTTCCGCAAGGTAGTCGGAGTATGAGCGGCTGTTATCTTCAGGCTCGGGCTCCTCAACTGGGGCAGCCGGAGCGTCGGTGGGGGTAGAGCCTTGTGCTGGAGCAGTTCCGTCGGCATCAGTAGGGGCTTCGCCCGGTAATTCAACTGTACTAGAATCCCATCCTCCAGCAGCACCTTCTTCTTTTTCTTCCTCCTTAGCAATAGCCTCGCCCGCTTTCTCGTCGGCATATTCAGCGTCGCCGGTTGTTGCGCCCCAGGATTGCTCGGCTTGCTTAGGATGGTCGCTTCAATAGACCGAAAGGTTAGATTGATAATGTTTGGAATAATGGACAATCGAATGCATACTTAGGAGGACCACGAGTATGTCGGTCATCACGGGCGCCGCGACCACCTCTGCTGCCGCCGCCGCGTCCTCCACGCCCACCTCGCCCGTCGTAGTTGCCTTGAATGCGTCCTCCTTCGATACGATCGCGGTGACGATCCTGCCGCAGTCCATCGTCGGTTGGCTTGCCGCGGTTGTTTACAGAACCCCCTTCACGGTCGCGGAAAGCTGGGTGAATTGTCAGTTTCACACAACGTGCTAGAATAATGATTCAAATGATGAACATATCCTCCACGTCTTCAACCACGTAAAGCATACTTTCACGTACCTCCTTCGTTGCCGGATGCATCTCCACGCCTCCCACCACGTCCACCACGCTGGCCTCCTCCACGAGCCTCGGACGGTGCAGTACCAGACGCATCACGCTTTCCCGTTCGCGGGACAGGCTTGTCAAGGATCTTTGTAGGTGGTGCTGGCTCCTTGTCCGAGTCCTGGTCACTATCATTTCCTGTTGTAGATAATCAGACTGGCTTGTAATCGAGCTCGAACGGTACAAACCAAGGAGCTCGTAAAGGTTCTAAGGGGCCCATACATTAGCCAATGGACTTTACTGAGATAATGCCACCATACACATCTTCAATTGAGAAATGGAGAAAAGCAGAGCTGCAGTCGTGTTGGACGCGACCCGTACCTTGGATTTCACGTCACCCATGATGCCCGCCTACCCTGCCTTCCGCGAAGGCCTTCCCTACTATCGCACCAGTATGAAGTAGTGATTTACAGTTCAGAGGACAGGATCCTAGCACAGGATCTTGTCTCTCTAGGTGGCTCGCGTTGTCGATGGGTGCCTCGAAGATGGCCTTGAGAGGTGAGTTGTGGGTATTTTCTTAGCGAGGTTGGCGATCCGCCGCGGGAAGATCCCTAGCGGCATATGGCCATAGTACATTCATTTCGTCCAACATGTCAAGCATTTCTATTACATATCGCTGATGCTTTGCACCATCAAGGGTTGCAAGGGCTCATGGGAGATCTAAATGTTGAAAATGCCAGCTTTTTGGATCCACATCACCCTCTAAGGGTAAAATACAAAGTAAGGTGCTTGGCGACCTGCCAGCTCTCCTTGGTGGTATGTTTTGGTTCACGCCAGTTCGCTATGCAGGTAATTCTCGAACACAAAACCGGCTTTCCTGCAGAATGTGAGGTATTCGCTTCCTTGCGTTGAACAATACTTTTCTTCACTCAACCGGGAAACCCAGCAAGTTCATCTCCTCATCGAGCTCTCTTGAAATGTGAATTGTGTCGGAAAATGCATACTAGCCGTGAGTCCGAATGGATCCGCATCCAGCACAGGATCATAGGCATCAAAACCTTCGTTCATGCCGGCGTATGCCGTGTTACTAGGGTCAATTTGTTGCGTTGTCGACGGCGGTTGCATGGATGACATGGGTGGCATTGGCTGCATAGCTGGCATTGGTTGCATCGGTTGCATCGGTTGCATCGGCGGCTGACCTTGCATGCCCATCGGTGGCAATTGCTGGCTTGGGGGGAGAGGCTGCTGAAAAGATTGTGGGTATGGGCCGGGGCCCGCTGATCCGTCATCGGGGTTATCGTCGTCAAGCATATCGGCATGCGCATCGTACTCCTGTTCTGTACTCACGAAATCAATCTAGGACGAACAGAGCTCTATTAAGAAAGACAGAAAGGAGGGGGCGGGACAGCTTGCCGAGTTGCTCTATATGAGCTTGAAATGTAGAGGGGTAGAAACTGGAATGAGTCCCAGTTGTGCTGTCCAATTCACTACCACGGCTACCATCAGTCGTACTCGGTGTCATGTTCTGCGCGGTTGGTCTGGTAGCTGGAATGCTTAGTCTGGATGGTGCTTGCTGCGGGTAACCTCGTGGCTCAAGCGGTGGGTGTTGCTGTTGCTGTTGCTGTTGCTGGTGCTGGTGCTGGTGTTGAGCTGTCAAGTCGCCGCTAGGTAAGATCATCCCACCTTTCGGCAAGCCAACTGGTGACCTGGTGGTGCTCGGTGATATAGTGGTGGGAGGTGTCGGTTGGAGTCGAGGAGAATGGTTTGATGATGTATGTGAGGAGTGAGGACGTAATATTCGAGATCCCTGAGACCCTGATGTCGAGCGGCGAACTTGGCTGTGCCGATTCATGACAGCTCGTTGGATGGGAGTGGGTTTTTGAGCTCCTGCTGGGTTTGCGGAGTGCGGTAACACGCTGGAGCCCTCAGTTTTCGATTTCAGCTCCGCCTGCACATCGATTCCTGTCATTCATCGTCAGCCATTCAGCAAAAATATTACGAGTTGAGCAGGCCTAACCTTTTTCGAGCAAGATACGTTCAAGTAAAGAATTCTTGTATCGGAGCATCAAGCATTCGTCGGCAGCTGACCTGTGGCTCTGCTGTAAACTTTGGAGCGCCTCCTCGTGCTGTTTGATTGTGGCTTCTAGCTGTTTTATATATTCCGTCCGTCGTTCTCTGAAGGCGGCCTGCGCCTGACGGTTCCTCTGCTTGCGTTCCTCCGAGGTTGCGTAAATCTAACATCATGTTAGGCTGGCAGTCACATCGCAGGGATATGAGCACGACATACAGGCTTGCGTCCACCCTTGCGCTTTTGCACCTGAGCGGGTTCTTGCGTGAGGCTCTGCTCCTCCGGTTCCGGCGACGACTCGGAGAAGGACTCTTCCTCAAAGGGTTCAATCTTTGGAACAGGCGGTATGTCCTCAAGGTTTGACATGCCCGCCGCGAAACCGGCAAATCCGGGGTAGGCCTGTTGACTGTTTTTTGACAGTTCGTCTTGGTCGCGCCGATGGGTGCTAGGCCATGTTCTGGTTCTGGCCACGGGCTCTAGCTCTGCGCCAAGCTTACAACGGGTGTGCTATATTCGCTGATGAGGCTCAAGTAACGTAATACTGCAGGGAGTGGTAATAACGTGGTCCTGAAAGTGTGAGGTAAGAGAATTGAGAATGGAATTAAGGTGTCAGGTTGATGCAGGACAGAAGAACGTGTGCGGTCTAGCAGAGAATAGTGTGAGAACGGGAACCGACAGCATAAGTAAAGCATGGCGAGATGTGGGGTTAGCTGCGTCTAGGTGGAAGGTCGAAGGGATTTCCATGCTTTGGGAGAAGGCTCCGGTGAGAAGAGAGCCTGGCCGTATAGTTGGCCAGAGCCGGCGTATGGCAGACTTGGGGGCTGAGAAGCAGAGTGGAAGGCGTTTGGGAGGAGATGAGAGTCTCGTCTGACTCCGCTATTTTGAGAGCTTCCATGCGATTGGCATCATTTGATGGAGAAAAGCCAGGGGCTTGGATCGAATAGCCACAAAGGGCATAGTGAGAATCGACATTTATAGGCGGATACAGGGAAGGCTGGCTCTTGGCACTGGACCCTCAAACAAGCATTTCCGAGGAACGTTGCGGGGCAAGTGGAAAGGACCCGACGGCGCGGCTCATGATATGTAGCAGATAGCTTTGACTGCTGTATCGCACCCTAGCGTTGTTCTACCTTGCTTCTAAAGCATCTCTGCTGTCTATAGTAGGGAATGATGCACGTGCTGTGGTACCGCAGTATACTGATCTGCACACCATCACCTATTCAAACCCAACGACATCCAACTAAGTACGCCATAAGTCTTGCTATCAGGGGATTTTGTTACCCTGCAGAGACATGATCTGATGATTGACAACGGCTGCAGCACATGGTTACAGCTTGCTATCCGGCTCGAAAGTCGTCAACGTTAGGGAAGGCACCACCAGACGGCCACTGTCATTGCGTACCTGCAGCCGTCCAGGCGACTCGGGAAGGTGCAATGCGCAGGAACAAGGTTGATCAACGCGTGTGGTCGTTTGACCTGTCCAATGTCATGTACTTCCACTCCAAGTGCGTGGCTAGATTGCGTCCCCGGCCTAGTGATATGAGATGAGATGAGATGAGGCAGAGCTTCATTCCGCCATCAGTCGGCGAAGCCAGCCTGCAAGGCCTGTCCAGCATACCAGAAAGAAAGTCGTCAAGGCACCTGAACTCTGCTGCATCCATTTTATCATCAGCCTCTCATGGACCTCTTCGACCTCAATCGGCAAATGCATTTTCTAGAACGGGCACCAACATTCCCCCAAAAGGCGCTTCGACATCTCCCATTCGCAGAGCCGATGCACCAGCCCTTCGCAGAGCTCCGTCCAGAACTTTCGTTCCCGCAGTCTTACCTACAGACCTATTGGAAACCCCTATACTGACTCACTCAAGAGCCAGTCTAGCCATTCGCTTATCTTCTCCTGTCTTCATGGGAGGGGCAACAGTAGAGGGTGAGGTTTACGCTACGATTGACGGAGGGTTCCTCAAGCAGACACGCAAGGCAAAGCAGCCCATGTCGCTCAGCAAGATCTCGGTCACATTGGCGGGCATAGAGCGGTGCAGAGGCAGGCAGGAAATATTTCGAGCTTTGACGAGCGACCTCATTGACGAAGCTCACCCTCCCCCCGATGGGATGATGCCGGGTGTAGCCATCAACGGCCGTTGGAACGTCGCGCCTTCTGACACCGTACTTCCATTCCGGCTGGATCTGCCTGTAGCCATGGGGCCGCCGCCATATAAGTCGAAGAAGGTGGGAATCAGTTACTGGCTCAGTGCTCTAATGGAATTTACGATCAGTGGCAAGCAAAACTTCGTTCGTCAGTCGCGAGAGATTGTGGTATTGACAGTTCACAACCGTAGGTCGCTGACCTTCAACTTCTAGAGGCATCATGATTGACGTGACCGACAGCCGAGAAGGCCCTCGTAAATTTGCGACATCCACTATCAGTGTCGGACCAACTATACCTGTCCAGGAAGGTCAGCACCCAGATGATCAAGCTGACGGCTGGTCTCCACCGTCAGACCTGGATTAGCGGGTATCCCGTCTTCATTGATGTCCAAATCGAGAATCGGAGTAATAAGAACGTGAGGAAGTTTGAATTACAGCTCGAGAAGATAACTCTCTTTCATGACTATTCGGCGCCATCCGCTGGCACTAGACCTGTGGATGGTCTACGTATACCAAACCATATGCAAAGCGAAATCATTTCCAGGATGCACATCGTGGATGACTTTCGGGGCGTGCGTGCGCTTTCGCAGGACTTCAGAACTTACCAAATGGAACTGCCCCCAGGCTTGGTGTCCATTGAAACAGGTAGGCACGCCTTCTCACTTATTTGTAAACGGCTTCGATTTTAGCAGGGCTCATAGCCCCTCATCTCACAAGAATGATTTTGGCGCAATTTTCAAAGTGGCCACTTGTTCTGGTACATTCTGCAGAGATCCCCAGTCCATTCTAAAGCGCTTTTCATGTCCGTTCTTGCCAAATTCCCATCTCAGAGTCTCATATTTGTCGAGTAGAACCACCTTTGTGAATAGTTGAAATGCGTTGCCTTGTGCGTCAATCAAGCGAACGCCCAATATAAGCTTGAGCCTGATTCAGTGTACTAGGGCGGTTCTTTGGCATACGCTTCTTCATCAACATCCAGATTAATTGCTCCTTCAAGTACGTGTCTTCCTAAAGCTCACAGCCGCGTCACCTGCTCAACTCTAGTTCAGCAAGCAACTCAAGCTCCAGCTTCCCATCTCACTCGTGCACCCAGTAAGCCTACCAGAATTGAAGGCTTCCGTGTTTGCTAATGGACATGAAGAATTCAATCGATATCCCACCCAATGCACTTGCTCAGGTGGCTGCATCCATAGAGCACAAGCACCGCTACAATTACTCCGTAGAAGGTTCAGGCTCACCATACCGCTACACCGCCGGTCAAGCTTTCAAGGCCGCACGAAGACGATCATATATTCAGCTCAGGAAGGACACCCTAGGCTCCACGGAGATGGACGAAGTCACACGGATGTTGGAAAGCAGTCCTCGCAAGCTGGCCAAGCGTCTGGAAGGGAGCTCTCCAAAGAAGACGAAGCTTGCGCGAAGAAAGTCAGCCGCGGTCATGAGCGACGGCAATCGGCACCATCGCGTCAACAGCTATCAAGCACTGGTTCAACGGCCTTCCACCTCCATGGATCACTCAACATCCAACACGAGATCCGGGAAACTTAGCATGGGACGCTCGAGTTATGAAACGGTGAGACCCAAGGAGCGTCATCAGTCCTTTGAACGGCCGCGGTCTAGCCTGGAGACCAAGGTCATTAGGGGCCTGCGTCCGAGCTTTGACAATGGGGGGCCGAGGTTACAGAGGAGTACATCAGGGCTGGGTTACGATGACAGTAGTACTGAAATCCATGCTTCCAAGGGTTGAATGGGGTTGTACTTACGGGCTTGCTTCATATTATGGGTAGACGGTTATGAACATGTTCACGATATTGAAAATACGGCAGCAGCATCAAGTCATATCAAAGTATATGTATCATAAAACGAATGGATTGACTACAAAGCTTACTCCCCGCCATGGTGCAGATCCCCAAACCTCATCGCTCACAGAGAGCATCACGTATTACTAGCTAAACGAACGCGCCACATCAACAATAATCACCCCACCACGAATTTACCATCCAAGAAACTTCCACCATCACCTCAGCTCGCACCCCTTCCCAACCCTCCCATCAGACCCAACCCTTTTCTCCACCCCACCAGCGCTCCCAACCCTTCCACTCCCTCTCATCAGCCCCTTCACATTCCCCGGCAATTTCTCCATCCACCTCGGCACCGCCGGACGCCTTCCACCTCCCTTTTCCACACCCACAAAACCCTCATCTCTCTTCCCGCCAGACCGTCGCCTCTCCATCCATTTAGGCAGCGGCGGATACTTGACCCCCAAACTAGCCTTGCGCATCGAAACCAACGAGCACCTCCTCGTGACCAGACTGACTCTCCTACTCCGAGCCCCATCGTACGAACTCGCGCTGTTGGAGTGAAGTAATTGTTGGCTCGAGGTGCGACGTCTGTTGCGCTCCTTTTTGGCGCGCTCTTGGTAGGCTAAGTGTTGGAGTTCGCGCATGCATGCTTTGCAGGAGGGGGGGATGGGGAGGGTGATTGGGGACTCGGTCCAGGGGGGTGGGGGGAGGGGGGCCTGTTTTTTCGTTAGCGCTCTCACGTTATTCTAAATTTTCTAAGGAGGACTGTATTGTTGGCGTAGGTGAGTAACGCACTCTGCACAACAAACATCTCACGCAGCCCCAATGCCACCACGCCCATCCGCAGCCTACTCTTTCTTCCTCTCTGTATACTGGAAAGCCGCAGCCCCAGCATATGTGCACTGCGTGTATGGCTTCGAAGCATGCGCCGCAGAATACCGGCGATTCGCTCACGACGGGGAAGAGGCGGCGGACGCGATCTGTCACTGCGGGTGCGGTTTGGGGGAAGGAGTATGTTTGCAGCGTTGAGAGGGGTTTGAGACAGAGGTCGCAGAGGCTAGGCCTGGTAATGGAGAGGGTTGGCGATGGTGGGAGTGGGAGGGTTG
>JAABUL010002516.1_pt1 | contig 30050 bp, 25 predicted proteins | sample 5559151 | NCBI WGS metagenome assembly JAABUL01 (sample SAMN10711876, study PRJNA513368) | rock metagenome | isolation source: Antarctica rocks | place: Antarctica: Victoria Land, Pudding Butte sud
AGTGTGGAGGGGAGGATGACGGGGACGAGGGATGAGCCTGTTGAGGTGGGCGAGGGGGTGGTGAGGGTGGAGAGCGATGGAGAGGATGGTAGATCTTTGGCGGGGCTGCCGTCGGCCGGGGGGCAAGATGGGGGGTTGAAGGTACGGGCTGAGGAGGGTGAGGAGGAGGAGTTGTTTGTGTCTGAGGAGGGATTGGGGGGTGAGGATAGTACTGCTACTGGGGGTGGGAAGAGGAAGAGGGTGGATACGGATGTTGGAGGGGAAGAGGATGGGAAGAAGAAGATGGCGTTGGATACGGTGTATGATGGCTTCAGCATCTATGGACGCATACTGTGCTTGGTGGTAAAGAGGTCTGGTGCGGCGAAGGGGAAGGAGGGGGCGGGACAGGGACAGGCGATGATGGAGGATTGGATTGCGTCTACACAGGCGGAAGGGGGGATGATGGAGGATTGACGTATACGCAAGGTCTACGTCTGAGAAGAGGTGTGGTGTTCGGGGTCGCCGAGTGTCTGGAATCGTTCCAGTCAGGAGAGAAGTAGCTTTTACAGCTGAGCTGGCAGATGCTCTATCAGGCTGGAAGGCGCCGATGCTGTTGGTAAGCCTCATATTCCTGTCAGCTTTCCACGTCCTCCTCGTTGATGACGGTCCAGGAGCCCGAGGGAGTGGCATACCAGACTCCGTGTCCGGGATACACCTTGTATCTACAAAACACAACATTGGGATCGGAAGGGTCCCACCACAATCGACCCTATTTCTGGGATATGCCTGGCATCTGCACAACGGAGGATTTTTCGACTTGATCGAGGTTTCAGCTCCGTTGTAGCCGAACGTGCATGGCATGTGTGGACCCTCAAACGCAGGACCTCATCAACATGAGTCCCATCTCGAAAACCGGCAGGCTCTTCGACTGCGTTCAGAGCTCGATCCTCGGCGCTTTGCGGGGGCCACGATGTTCACGGAGCCAAGGTCGCGAAGCCACGCGTTGTATATGCTTCGCTTGGTTGTAGCCCATACCAAAGAAGCGGCTTGGAAGCCTCGGTGCAACGCGCATGAATGTCTGCGCAGAGGCAGTATTGTTGATGGCTTGGTCAGGTCAGCGAGAGATGTATGACAAACGCAACTGGCCCCAAGGAAGACGTTTCACTGCTCGTCAGCATGATTTAGTTGGATTTAGATCAATCCCATCAGAGGCAGCCCGCCATCGTTGGTGCAAATCTCCAAAAGGGGCAACCTCTTCTCGTGAAATTCGTAACGATCAGAAAGGAAACCTTTGTCGGAATATGTCGACACTTGAGAATGGCGGAGCGTTCCGTCGTGAGCGAGGGTCCGCCCTCATGGCTGGCTCGCAGTCAGCTGTCTGTCAATCTGTCAAGCCAAATCCCACGCTGTTGCTGCCCGATTCATTTCCACCATGCGCTTGATCCTGCCCCAATCTCTCCAGAGTCGCCATTTCAGTTTCAGATGGCGCAGGTGCTCTCGGGTGTCCCAGATTCCCAATTTGCTTCATGCATGATGCAAGCCATAGAGAGTGCTGGGTGTTCTAAAGGGCGATCTCGACGGCCGCCAAATCCTGCCTCGTGCACCGACGCCACGGTCCTTGGTCGGGAACATGACATGCAGCTTGTCCTGGTAGGACTAGCTCGCAGCCACAGGAATATGGTTGCCAAGTGAGGTATTTAGAGCAGGATACGGTGCTCCACGTTTGGCGACCAGGTGGTTGAATCACGGATAAAGGCGACGGTCATAGGAGCCGGGGCAATCCTTCAGCGAGAAACGTGTCAGCTTGGTAACGGGTGCATCAGCACACGTCTGGCAGCACTTACCCACACTAGATGTCAGCTAGCAATGGCTCTTCTCGTACTCTGATCACCAATCGCGATCGAAAGGAGGAGCGTGTCGTACTTGCATCGTGACGCACCCCTCATGTACTGGGGCAGCACACCACCATTAATTAATTGACCGAGCTTGATAGGCTGGGCGGGTGCTTCTGCCAAGTTTCGAATTGAAGCATCCTTCCGCTCGCACCTCGTACCTTGCATGGACTCTTTATGAGGTGTGGCTGCTAAGGCGCTAGGCGGTGTAAGCCTCATGGCCACGTGGTTCTTTCATGCAGCCCATCCCACCTCGGCCCCCTGCAGATCCATTTAGACTTCGGTTTCAATCCATAATCGGGTGTCGCGCGGTGCTGCCATCTCGTATTTGCCCAGTGCCCACCACACTGAGTCAGCATTGTACATGCACGTCTACCTAAGTATGGATCATGTGAGAACGGTGTTTGTGTCAGCTCGTCCCCAACGGAGAAGGACTCTGCGCCGCACCATATTACCCGCTCGGATTGAGAACGAACAAGGTGAGGCCGAGAGTGGGTGGCCTCTTCTGCCAAGCACGATTGACTTCCTTCAGACAACGAAGTTCAGTCCAATCGCCTGCGGAGGTGAAGGTTATTGTCATTGTGGCCAGGAAAGGGGATTGGTCACAGCTGACGTTTGATCGAATCTGACGGTCTCTGGCTGGTGGCAATCGGAGTGGGATGTCGTGCATGAAGTAGATATGGCCCTGTCGATGCCAAGAGCCGTGATTGTTGCACATTCGAACATCGAAATTGCCAAAGGCGCCAACTTCAGCTTGGCTTCGGGAGCATGTCGTGCGGGTCCGACTGCTCGTGTGTCCGCGTCAGCAGCCCGTTACTCCCGAGGGATTTTGTGAAGCAGAGCAGTCAACTCTGGTTCCGCCGCTTTGATAGACGCTATGAGTGGTGCTGTTGGCAAGGTGTAAAGTATGTAGGGACCGTACGGTGCGGTAAGGAGAAGCTTCCGGGTTTGACCCCCATTACGCCTGGATCGCGTAGGAGCACACTATGTTGCTACAGTAATAGTACTTTAATATATTGCCGTTGATACCTTTCCTCGCGCCGATTGGTGAATGGTCATTGCCGAGCGATGACTTTTTCCAGAAATTGGCAAGGGGGCCATCAGGTGATCCCTCATCGGAATTTTCCCCGCGCACACACACACACACACACGAATTGCACTAATTAATCTTCTTTCACCGCCTGGTCGCTGGGCGCGTCATCATCCTCTCTTGGGAGGTGGCCGGGGTCTGCAAGGATTGACCACTCTCGGACGCCCTTTCCCCTTTCCACACCTGCACCCCTGTCGGTGACATGCTTGCGCCCTGAATATCCTCACATCATCAAACTCTACTCACCTCCTGGCAGCACTAATCCCGAGTACCACGGCTGGAAACGGGAAAGATGGCCTGGCGGCCGTTGATGATGACAGTAGTCCGTGGAAATCATAAATACTTGCTCTCCTCCCCTTGACCACACGCTCATTCCACACATCTACCATTTACCACACATCAATCAGCCTCACCTCAACAAGGTCTACTGCTACTCTCTCCAATTTGATCCAAGAACCTCTACGAGTACATCCTCATTGCCCAATACCACCAATCGCCAATCCATCCTCTTCAAACCACACATCGAAGGCCTTAGAAGCCAACAAGATGCCTGCCTATTACAACGGTCCATCGCAACCTCAATACCCTCCCTGTCCGGGCCCACCGCCAAACCGCCCTCTTCCCAAAATCCCGAGGTAGCGCAGCTCATCTCAACCTCTACTCGACCTCTACTCGACCTCTACAAAATTGCTCCTCTCAAACGACAACACCATCTGCGGTCGATCCCTACACATACACGGGTCTCAACACGCTACATTGAATGTGTGGATGTACAAACACGGCAGGGAGGATATTCGGAGGATTTTTCAGGCTTTGCCAGCTGCTGGACACTGGTCATTCCCACCACCAATAATCAACTTCTCGCCCACGCTGTCACGACCCGTTTTTGGGACTACCCCACATCGGCTGGTATCAGCTGATGTCAGATCTCAAATCGCACGACACGGACAGCGCATTCTGGGTCGAGGTGCTCATCGAATCAAAGATGGAACCACCACACCACCATTTCTTCAGCAAGAGCCTCGACGTCGTGGGCTTCCCCTAGTCTACCAAGCAACGTCACTTTCGGACCGTCTTCTGTCCTATCTTCGAACACCACATCATACCCGCACACATGTACCACCACACAATGTTTCTGCAGCTGGTTGCAACAGGTTCTGCACCTACTCATTAGCATGCTGCTCTTCTTCGCTTGTTTGAGATATACCCATGTACAAATATACAGCTACGTTTTCGAATTCACAATTTTGCTCTATACTGCCAGTTCAGATTATCGGACATCTTCCTTTCAATCTTCAAGCATCTAATCATCATCTACATGCATCGTGATCACTTCTCCGTCCAAGCTCATGATCCCACGCACACCTCAAGGAAATCCTTCGCCCAGCTTTCCTTCTCACCCACTCGACCGTTTGTAATCAATTGCATGATAAAACGCGTAGTGTGAGTAATCAATTACGATCCCCAATATCGATTATTCTACTAGTTCCGAGTGTCTGTTTCACCATTCCCCCCACGAAAATTTTCCGCATATCGATCTTTTTCCTGCCTTGATGGGTATGACATGACTCGTGTTTGAGGAGGTCTACCTTACTTTTTTTGTAACGCTGAGTGTATTTTACATGGAGATTTTCAGTGTTTTCCTTCGATAGCGCTAGTCTTGTCTGAAATTCGCCTCTTGTGTGTTCCGCGGATGATGCCCACCATCCGTCTAGTTCCCACCCGTGACATTCTTTGGCCCCTGCATCACGATCTCTTGCGCCCTTGTCTCATCGATGATCGATGATCGATATGTTAGTGTCTATTGTCTATTGATGCCTGTCCGCCACGTTCCGGGACTAGCAATGGTAGTAGAAGATCTGCAGCCCTAAGGTATTGACTCGTAAGGCGGCTAGGGTTTTGAAATTTGGGAGGGGGGGTGGTGTGCAAGAGGCTAGGAAGGGGGGGGATGGGGATTGGAGGTGGAGGGGGATAAGGATGAGGATGTTTGGTGGGGTTATTGATGGGATTTGGACGAAGGAGTATGAGTGGGTTTGTATGTACTCTGGGAGATGAGGATCCACAAGCGTGAGATTTGTGTGTCGGGTTTGTAGCGTCCTTTCTTTTTTGTTTGTGGTTCGTAGGGTCTGGAATTATATCTTTTGGTGTTTGTGGGATGGATTCTGATTTTTTGGGGGTTTGGGTGGGATTGTTGCGGTCGTGTGTACGAGGCAGATCGGGAGGTGCGAGGTGGACGCTGGATGATCTAGCCTCTATTCGATGTTGTTGAAATATTGAGGATTTACGTTGGCTGTGCTGGTTTTTTTTGGAAAGACTCTGGTTGGGAGATGAGAAGGCGGTGTGACTACTCATCAGGAGAGTCAATATATAGATTGGCAATGCGTGATTTTGGTGCAGAGAAATTGAGAATGTTCTTACAACGGCTGTGACGCGAATCATCCGAAGTCTGGACTAGTGACCATAGTTCTGCTCAGACTCCGTACGGAACCTAGCTAGATCAGCTCAACCTCGCGAATACACTTCAAGCTAACTATGAGCGATGGGAGAAAAGTGTAGACTCGTGAGCAGGCGGGGGTCATACGCCATTTCAAGACACTCTTCGAGATCGGGAGGTAAAGTGTCTTATCATCGCTTCAATGGGTTCAGATCGCTTGGCTTGTTGCTGATCAGTATCCTGAGGATCCTGATGGTTGAAGAGCGAAGTATGTAGGACATTGATATACGATGCAAACGATGAGTTGCTTCAGCTCGCGATCCGAAATATTGACATGGCAGACGAGTGTTGGGTCGAGGTCTTTTTGGGTGCTAGCGCAGATGGGTAAGTGACTTCTATTTTGTCATGGATTTCAGACCTTTCTTTGAAAGGCTCTGGGGGAAGGGAGATATCACTTAAGGGTTGATGTCATCGGAGTTTTTTCACACTTTCTATTCAGATTCGTTGGTATGGAGATGTCGAACGGATGGTATGGTTTTTGTCCTGCCGTTTAAGTGATCAAGCAGGAAAGACGAGGCTTCATTGTCGAAGCTTTGATGAAGAAGCTGTGCCTAATTTTTTGCGGCAGCTTTCCCGTTGCTTTCTCGCCGTCTAAGGCTCGACGTTCTGCCTGCTCACTTACTCAGTATGCACGTGGCTCTATCTTAGGCATATCCTCCGATACGTCTAGTTCAAACTGCCTAATACTCTGATCGATAGACGGCACCAAGAAACACCCGCCGTCAGCGGCGACATAGTCGAGGGGCTCGGCTGCTTCAAACAGCGCAGTATCACCATCCAAATCTTTCTCATTCGGGTTCTGCACCTTAATTCTCGACTTTACCGCCGTGAGCTCCTGCGTGCGAATGGACGCGATCAGCGGCGCCAGCGCTTCCACCTCCTGACTCAACTCCCCTGCACTATCGAACGCACGATTAACCTAGCCGATGGTGGCTGCGGTGATAGTATCTACGGAGCGGGCGGCGAGGATGTATTCGAGCCGCCAGTTCGCCCAAGTATTATGTGAGATACTGTATGCCTCCAGCGCCTGGGAGAATTCCAAATGTTGCTCCGAGTTTGGATAGCCTTGTGCCCAGGCCGATGCAGCGGATGTCGCACTGCAAGCCGACCTTATTGCCTGCACCAGTCGCGCGGCCGTTGGTTTTGGTGAACGGGCAGAGTCTGGAGTTTCGTACAGGTGTGGATCTGTTGCTTGAGAATGGGTGTGCCGTTTCCGGGAAATGTCGAATAGATAGATGTAGTAGTCTAGGTTCGCGGAGGAGATGACTACTACCTTGGTGGCATTTTTGTTTTGAGCGAGGGAGCTCACGAAAGATGACAGATCGTTAGTGAACTTCTAATTCCGGAGGTTGACTGAAGAGCTGTTGACTGTGGCATGGATCATGGGATCATTCCATCTGGAGGGTACTGTTTCATAATTTGGGGATGAACTTCGCTGGTGGATATGGTCATATCGAGTGACTCGCAGGAAAGGGTCACGTACCAATATTTTGCCGCAGTGAAGGTCCACTACGCTCAAAGGCTGCACGCTGTACTTCTGCGGATTGAACGTAAGCGAGGACTCCCCTCGGTACCAAAGCAGAGGCTTCATGCACGTTGCACCGCCGCCTCATCTGGGACTGCGTATCGGTGGATGTGCCGCATCGAGGGTCTTTGGGTGATTGAGCGCCATCGTAGTCGATGTCCTTGTTGGCGGATATGCTGGGACCTTGCAAGCAGATGGCTTGGCGGGCGACGGACTCCTGGCAGTAGGACCAGGATGGTTGAGTCCGTTTGTAAACATCCTGGGGCTGCGACGCCGAGGGTCAGCAGAGTGGCAATGAGAAGATGGCATTCGGCATTCATGGTTGCAAGTATTTGACGTTTTCGGAAGTAATTATTCTAAAAATCGAGACTTGTGTTGAGAAGAGCTTGGTGATATCCAAGAAATCGTATACGACAACAGCCCATTCCTACCTTTATATGCAATGGTGAGCAACGCTGACTTGCCTATTGAGCGTAGCGATGTTACTCGATACCAAGCGGCATGCTGTCGTGTGTAATTGCACGCTCCACGGACGGATTTGCAAATCTCCTGGTGAGACGGCCGAGACCCTGTGGCGTGCAGCTATTGTTCTCTTGTCTGCGCTGTTTACGATGGTCAACTTGAAGGTTGTGGTGCACGTAAGTGCTGTTCTCTCCACTGCGTTCCGTTTGCCGAGCTGACTTGAGCACGAAGAGCCCCTTTTCTCCGAACGGTTTTCGAACGCCGTCAGCAGAGGAAGTTTAAGATACAGTGTAACAGATGGGAATTTGTTTGTTAGGCCATTGAGTGAGGATAGGATGTAGTAGTATTTTGCGTATATGCTATCAGATGCTCACTCTCTTACCTCGCGTTTCGAAACAGTGATATTTAGAGGTATAGACCACAGTCAGCGTCCTGAATTAGTTCAGGCGTCATCTGAAAATAAAACGTGCTTGACGATAGTGCCCATGACCAAAAAGACGAAGCGCCGCTAGTTGGTCCAGTAAGTCTTTGATCTTTTCTTTGGTTAGGGGCAAGTCGGCCGAGCACGCTCGCTCGAGCCAGAACAACTTGCTTGAGATTTGTTCCAGGACTTGCGCTCCCAAAATCCCTGGAACCCATGTCATTATCTTGATAGGAACCATGGTATATTAACTTGCACACTATCTGCTGAGATAATGGTCAGACCCATTAGTAACACAAAACTCGCTAGTAGTGCATGTCTGAGAACGTCGCCCTGATCCCAGAGCCATTGAACGCCAACTCCGCAGCGTGTGTCAAGATCATACTTCTTCTCGAGCACGTCGACCCTGCCTCTCCACTTTATCCCCCATGTGCTTGCAAATCAACAGTCAATTTTTCCCTTGTCTTCCCTAAACCAGATACAGCCACTACAACTCAGTCAAAAGCCGCTAACAATTGCATGCACCAGCACCTTGGGTTCCAGGTGCCTCAGGCCTCAGATCCACACCTGGTCGCTGGTTCGATCTCATGTTTCGGGCACCGGCCTGTTCGAGAGGCAGTTTTCGTGCAATAGCTGTGAAGAGTTCCCGTACGTTTTCCGCCGTCTTTGCCGATGTCTCAAAGAATAAAAGGCCAGACTCTCTCGCGTATGCCTCAGCGTCCGAAGTCGTAATGGCACGCTTGTCCGGATGTTCAGCAACCAAATCCGACTTGTTCCCCGCGAGAGCGATTATGATATTCTCATTTGCTTGTCTCTGTAATTCTTTCACCCAAGCCTTTGCCTTATCTAGCGAAGACTGCGGCTGCATTAGCTTAGCCTTGTGCGAAGAAGAGAGGGCTTCTATACAGCTTGTGTGATATCATAGACGACAACGGCGCAGTTGGCATTTCTGTAGTACATAGGGGCCAGAGACTTGTATCTCTCTTGTCCTGCAGTATCCCATATCTCAAATTTTACTGTCGTGGTATCGTCAAGGGATATGGTCTGAGTGAGGAAGGCGGCGCCGATGGTCGATTCTCGATAGTCATCGAATTGATCCTAAAAAGGTGTCAGTCACTTAAGATAGACTCTACTGCTTCGTCAACCTCGGATTACTGACCTTAACGAAGCGTAGCACAAGTGAACTCTGAGAACGTGTTAGCTTTGGGTCGTAAAGAGCCTAGAACCCGGGTAGGAGTGACCTTTCCAACTGCAGATTCTCCTACCAAAAACGTCAGCAATCTTGTCGGGGACATCCGTTATTTCATGATCGGGCTCGACGTACCGAGAAGGACGAGCTTGAATTGAGCAAATCGTGCTCCTGGCCGAGCGCCTGTAGACACTCGTGATGACATGATATGTCTGGTCGGCAGATGATATGATGATGGAAATTGGTTCCAAGCGACAAATGAGAGAAAGTGGATGTAGAACGGTTGATGTTCGTGACAATGGGATCTTTGAAACGCAGATGCCTTCCTAGCGGCGTCAAATGACGCTGCATCTCGTAGGGCTAACTGCCAAGCCGCTAGTGCGAGAGCTTCGTGATATGAGCTCCAGACTCTCGTCTTCTCCATCATAACCTCGAGTAGGACAACTCAAAATGCGCAGCCTGGTTCCGTTCAGAGACATCAACGTACACGCCTCAGCCTCTCATTATGCATTCACCTCCCCGTCCTCACCGTCTGCGCAAACCCTCGTCGTTGAGCGCCCATCTGGCGACCTCCGGTTAAATGATGGCGTCCTCTTGGGCACCAAGCGAGTGTCCAGTATTGCGGGTATACTGGGCATGATCAAACTCAGATTAGGTGAATTGCTATTCCTTCCCTACTGCTAGTATACTAATGACTATAGACAAATACCTAATAGTAATTGCCAAAGCACAGCCGATGGGAAGGTTGAAAGGGCACATGGTCTACAAAATCATCTCCACCGAATTCCTGCCCCTTTGCGAGCGAGCTCTGCACGATCCAGATGAAGACACCTATCTCGCCCTCCTCAAAACCCTCTTGAAGACCGGTCCCATGTACTTCTCATATTCTTGCGATATCACAAACAGCTTTCAACGGCAGGCACAGTCAGATCCCAGACAACCACTGTGGAAACGTGCGGACGATCGCTTCTTTTGGAACAGATTCATCCAATCAGACCTGATAGATTTTGCAAATGGCGCTGGTAGTGGATCCGGTCTTCGCGGCGGACAACAAGCTGGAGCCGACCCCTTTATCCTGCCAGTCATGTTCGGAATGATGAGGATCACACAGACTCGGGTCAAAGCGACACCGTTGACGTTCATATTGATAACAAGAAGATCAAGGCATAGGGCTGGGACGCGATATTTTACCCGGGGTATCGACGATCAAGGACATGTCTCGAATTATAACGAGACGGAACAGATTGTCATATTGCATGACGAAAGCGGAGAGTTGGCCGGCTTTGCTGGTGGGCAAGGAATGCAGAATGGCAAGGTCGGAGGCTACGGGGGTTACGAGACTCAAGTCATGTCCTATGTACAAACAAGAGGCAGTGTCCCGGTGTACTGGGCGGAGGTCAATACGCTGCATTACATCCCAAACCTTGAGATACGGGGGGTTGAGACAGCTGTGGACGCCGCCCGACGGCATTTCGACGAGCAGATCAGCTTGTACGGCGATAACTACTTGGTGAACCTTGTCAATCAAAGAGGGCGGGAAGACAAAGTAAAGAAAGCCTATGAGCAAATGGTCCGCATCTTGGTCTCCTCGCCCGATGAGTCGACCCAGGCAGACTATGTCACGGACGAGAAAATACACGTCGTGGAGGCAAGCGATAAGGAACAGAAGTACGATCGGCTGCACTATGTATATTTCGATTTCCATAACGAGACCAAAGGATTGAAATGGCATCGGGCTCAGTTGCTGCTCGACCAGCTGAAACCGGGTTTGGACAGAGGACAGTATTTTCGAGGGGTGGATATGCCTGCTGATGCGCAAGGTAGATTGGAGGTTCGAAACCAACAGACGGCTGTGGTAAGGACGAACTGCATGGATTGCTTGGATAGGACAAACGTTGTTCAGACGATGCTGGCTCGGTACACCTTGACGCGACAGTTGACTGACGTTGGGGTTTTAAAGCCAGGGGAGTCTGCAGAAGATGACAAGACGTTTCAAAACTTATTCCGCAACGTTTGGGCGGACAACGCCGACGTTGTATCAAGATCATATTCGGGGACTGGAGCTTTGAAGACAGACTTCACGCGCACAGGCGAAAGGACGAGGGCGGGGGCCGCTCAAGACCTCAACAATTCCATCACGCGCTACGTGAAGAACAATTTTGGAGATGGCCCCAGACAGGATGCGTTCGACCTATTCCTAGGTGTACATCTTCCCTCTCCCTCCATCACCAACAACAATCTCATCTTTAAAGACCGGAGGCCGATCTTGATCCAAGCCATACCGTACCTGCTTGCCTTCAGCTTCTTTCTCGTTATGATCACCTCTTTGACCAGGACTCGGCCAGAAACAACTGTCTGGCCATTACGTGTGTTTGCCATTTTATGGATGATGATTGGGACATGGTGTGCCCACTTCATTTGGACGCATGGCATGCTCTATGTAAGCCATGCAATGCATAAAATGGAATTGCTCGCTGACATCGTTGGTCATAGGTAAATTGGCCCAAGCTCAACACTCCTCGTTGGGCTCAAGAAGGTTACCAGGACACCATGGGCAGTGTCCTCCAGGATAAGCTGATTGGTCCGTTTGTCTCGAGGCACGAGCGTGGCTTGAGTAATACCCGTCTGGGTCATCTTGAAGAGGGCAAAAAGAGGATACAATAAGAAGGAGGCGTGTCTTGAAACTCGATTAAAGTCCTCTCATACCCGCTACCTTGGCTTCTCGCCAGAAACACGGTCCATGACTGCCCGAATACTGCCGGACAGGGAAAACCTGAAAACCGCACAGCATGCATGGTCAAGTATTCGGTAGAGAGTCGGACATATTCAGAAATTGCGTGCTGAGCGAAGTAGATATGATTCTGTCTTCAAGGACAACGGTAGGTCATAGATACCATGCCGGATAAACTCTTCCACACCTCTGTAATTACCCTCTGAGTCTTTGTAGCGAGGCTCAAGCTGTACGGCCGTGGTGACAAAGACATCGTGCTCGCGTAGCCTAGATTGAAGCATGGTCTCGATGTGCGAACATATATAGCAGATCTTGGTGAATCCTTCACACAATTTGTAGCGTTTCCAACCTCGCGCATTTTGTCGACGTCAAACTCCTCCTCCCACCCACAATATCTTGACAGTAGAGCCGGATGCTCCAATCTTAGAGGCACTAGATGCGCTGCATTGTCTAAGCTGTTGATCGTACGCAATGTCGCACCACGACCACCAGAGCGACCATGAGGATGGCTCAGATGTACATCGTAGGCTGCCTCCAGTATAGGGCAATAGGCAGCGAGCTTGTTTCGGACTATGTTGGAGCCAGGTAACTTCACGCCACATCACGAACATCTACAGCTCTCGTGGACTCCATCTGATGAAGCACGCTCCCGATGTCTTCTTCCAACGAGGAGGAGCTTTTCCAATCCGCACAGCGCCCACAGGACCAAATTTATACGGAGGAGGACCGACTAGACTACTCAAGTGTCGATTCCTCTGACGGACTTGATGGCGAGGATAACGCCACTATTGGAGAAGTGTCTCATGTATCTCAAGCTTCTACTGCTGTTGGCGATCCACTGCCAAACATTGCAGCTCAGGACCTAGAGGAAAAGGAAACATCATCAGAAGAACGCTCGCCAGCACCCAACCTTCCACCCTCGCGTCCGAATAGATATCGAGGTCCTCCCTCTACCTGGCGCAATTGGACTGCTCCCGAGAGGGATCTGGCGGCCAGCCTCGATCAGCTAGCAGCCAAGGATATCAGCATCCACCTGTACAATGCTTTCATGCTCAAGAAACCTCGCGGCACCAAGGCTCAGCCGCGAGAAACTGAGCTCTCGGACGATGGTGGAGATGGACTTGATGGGTCTGACTATTGGAAGCCGCCCAAGGTGTGGACGGCGTGGCCGTTGCCGCCGGTGGATGTTCCTAGGGAGGAAGAGGGAAGGCGGTGGGAGGCAGTGACGACTTTGCCTAAGCCTTTCGCAGTGAAAGGAATAATGTCGAGCGAGCTATTGAGGGAGTTACTAGTTGCCCAGATTCTACGGAAAGCTAGGGGGCAATTCAATGATAGGGAGTCGGAGGATCAGGACTCAGAAGCGTCGGAGACTGGATCAAACAAAAGCCCGCCTCATAGTCCATTGGTGATAGACAGAGACGAAGAGATCAAAGATCTAAAACCAGTGGTGATGACAGATGATGAAGGAGCAAGTCAGATTCTACAGCCTACGGTTCAGCATGTCATGACGAAGATAGATGATCTACTACTAGGGCTTCATCACGCTAGACGTTCTTATCTGACTGTTGACATCGCTGCAAGCGACTCCGAAAGCCAGATCAATGAACGCTCAACATCTCAGCGTAAGGTCAAGAAGAGGAGGCATAGCGCATCGACCCGCGATACCGATGTTGACATGGCGTCTGAGACTGAGGACGCATCAACACGCAATTCAGTATCGAAATCCAGAAGCCAAAGCAAGCGTTCAATGTCCACCTCTCGGTCCAGAAGCAGTCGAAACCTCCGAAATCGTATGTTTCGTATGGGCTGTCGCGACTGGAGCGATTTACTTGGCGTTGCATCAATGACTGGCTGGCCGCCAGGCGTGGTAGAGAGGACTGCTGCTCGATGTGCCTCTCTGTTCGGCGAGGGTATCACTTTCAGGACATTGGAGGAGGGCAGTCCCGGCTTTGCAGAAAGAATTTACCAGCCGGATGATGTCTGCCCAGTTGCTGTAAGCAGGGGCAAAGCCGCAATGGTGGGCAAGGTAGTCCCTGGCATCGGCAAGGAGCAGAAGGAAATGGTTGGCGGCGTGCATGTGGATGGATTTCTGCAGCCGATTGAGGGTAAGAAATCGTGGAAGTATCCAAAGACAGGAGCCAAGAAACGAGGGACATCACGGGAATCGAGTGGTTGAATCTTCAATCTGTTGAATCATGCTCCACGACAGTCACGTCGAGATCCAGGCGTCTCTGGAAAGCTGTGATGAATTGGGGCCGAACCATACGGTCATGTCCAGACCCTCCGGTATTGCTTTTAGAAGTGAGTTCTGGCCGGAAGTGACATCTTCCACTCGGGTGTCGGTGAGTAAATGACCGCAGCCTTCACCCGTGTCATCTGCCAATTCAGCGAGCGACAACTGTCCATAATTCAACATCTACCATGCACTTCGCCGGAATAAGGACAGACCACCATCATTGTACCACGCATCTGGCTCGGTTAGTTATCACATCATCTCACTCCAAGTGCGTATTGTCAGCGTTGACCGGACTGCCCACGACAGAAAATTCTCACTTTTAAGTATGCACCCTACCCTCATCAACCACATTCATCCAAGCCTATTTTTAGGTACCTCACTAGATCTGATACAACCAACACAGCAATTGAGACGGGTCACACCATGGCTTCTGAGTATGATGACAATAGCTCTTTGCTCTTCGATTTTGGTACCGGCGAGCCAAATGTCGTTAATCTCGATGAAGACTACGATGATGACAGCGACGGAACCTTACTTGGTGATGAATTTGAAGAACGATTCGTGAACCCTACACCAGATACCGTTTTCGTCAGAGCGGTACCCTCGAATATAGATGCAGGCTTTGCCAACGATCTGCAGCGCTTGGATGCCTGGAGCTTTGACGGGAAGACGTACGAGCCAGGCAAGACGGTAGAGCTTCTAGATGGGGACTTCCTCCGTATTTCAGCTATCATCCCTGATCATGCCACTCAATTAGTCTCCTTTGAAGGTATCAAATTCCGACGAAACAAGAATCTTGGGGGGCTACTTGAGTTCAAGATGAATGAGGTCACTATGCTTCTAGTGTTTGATGAGAATGACCCGAGGGACGTATACCATCAGAGCATCAAGGCTGTCCCGCTATCGGATGTTCTACGAATCCGCAAGTTAGTGGTAACCAACCAGCTCTTTCCTACCTTTAGCTTCCGCCAGGTCGATCCTAATTACAGGAGCCAAGGAAGAGACTACATTATGGAGTACGGGCAACTGGTCTGCCGCACCAGACAGGTTTTGGTTAGCAAAAACGAAGGCTACCTGCAGGTGCACAAGGATAATGAGGCGGATGAAGGATACGCTATAGATGACAAGGAAAAAAGATGCGACTTTCGAGGAGAGACCATCAAGGGTGGGGCGTGCAAGGAATGGCTGACAGGAGAAGAAAGCTTTGATCGAAACGAGCGTGCTAGATGCGGTAATATTGACCCGCTCCACCATCACTTACCTTTAGATACCGATCTACACAAGCACCGATATAGCTTCGTCGACGTATTCTGTGGTGGAGGTGGAGCTTCCCGAGGGGCCAAAGCAGCTGGATTCCGGGTCGATTTGGGGTGTGATTACGACCCCGCTGCAATCGACACATACCGGCGAAACTTCTACGGTACTAGGTGTGAGGCAGTCGCTGTTCATGAATTTGTGATAGCCTTGATAGAAGACTTTAAAGTGGACGTCCTCCATCTATCACCGCCTTGTCAGCCTTTCTCCCCAATACACACACGTCCAGGGCGGAATGATGAGCTGAACCAGGCAACTTTCTTGGCTATTACGGAGCTGATCAATAAATTCAAGCCGCGCATCGTCACGCTTGAGGAGACTTTCGGTCTAACCCGGCAGGTCGATAACATGCCTTGGTTCACAGCTATGATCCAAATGTTCACCAAGCTGGGATTCAGCGTACGCTGGAAGGTGTTCAATCTTTGTGACTTTGGCCTGCCACAGCCTCGAAAGCGACTGATAATCTTCGCGTCGTGGTAAGTACCCTAAAGGAACACACAGTCAACTACTAAATCTTCCCATAGCCCCGGCGAAGTCCTGCCTGAGTTCCCAAGTGCTACGCACTGCAAAGCTGCCGATCTTCATCGATTCCCACGGCTGTCTCGATTTACCACCGTCAATGATGCGATCGCAGATATTCCCGAGGGATTTCCTCTTCACAACCCCGATCAGATGGTGACACGCAACGATGCACCATATTCCGGAGACTTACCTCTCAGGTATACAATATGTTGTGGTGGAGGGCCTATCTGTCATCCATCTGGCAAAAGAGGCTTTACACATCGTGAACTCGCTTGCCTCCAGGGGTTCCCTCTCGAACACCAATTCGGCCCTTCAAGAGCCAGGAAACAAATCGGCAATGCGTATCCACCGGTTGTTGCCAAGGTCTTCTTCGAGGCGATTATCAAGGCACTGCTGGAGGCGGATGGACTGACACACAGTACGAATCGCGCATCATCATCCCACCAACCCTCTTCTCCTCGCCAAGCGCCTCCGCTTCCTCAAAACGTCCCTTCTACACAGAATGACCAGCTTGACCTCATCACGGAGAAGTTCCATAAGGATTGGATACCGCGATGTATCGAGTTCATGGACCATCCACCCAGCGATCCGAAAGCGCGCGACTTTGAATACAAGAAGCTGAGCGAGGAGGTCACAGCACAGGTGTTGTTCAAGTTGGATGAAGTGACTACGGAGGGGCATCCGGAAGCGAGGCATAGGAGGAAGCAATTGGTAACAGAGACGCAGTCGTGGCTGATGGAGTTGGATCGGGCGCAGAAGAGGGGATAGGAGATTGGAGAAGTATTCCTGGTCATGTGCATACTATGCCTTTCCTCAAATCTACAGGCAGCCTCATTCATCCTCAGATATGCAATACATCCTACATCAGGGAACAAGGATGGCTGTTGAATGAATGGTAGCAATCAAGATACGATCTACGAAGTACCAATGCTTCCCTGTCGTCTATCTTGAACCCTCAAGACTAGTATTCAGGTTCGAGTGCCGACGCTGCATGGAGATTGGCAAGTGGGGAGAGACCGCCAGGTCGGAAATCTGGTCTGTCAGTGCTCGAGCGTAGTTCATCGTGCTGTGTGTAGATGAGTGTGCAATGCGCTAGTCCGTACTTACTATTGTGAATGATAAGTGAGTATTTTGGGAGCTTAGGGGATGGAAGTGGATTAGATACTGTGGTTTGGGAATGTGCCCAAGTCTTTTTGTTTGTGTGTCATAGCTTATGTTGTTGATAGCTTGAACTGGATCTTGCTGTTAGGCTTGTGTGTAGAGTGGAGATGGGTGGGTGGATTGTTCTCCACAAATGATGAGTTTAGTGGGGGAGGGTTGCATTCGCACTATATCCGAAGAAGAAAAATATCTTTGAATTTTATGGTGTTCTGGTAGGGTATGAGATTTGGGGCATCCTATTAGGAGTCTTTGGAATGGGTGTTTAAGTCGCGAGAGCATGGGAGGTGGGAGATTTGAGATTATATGGTGACTATACAGCAGAGTTTCCTCCAGGAAATGAATATCCGTATGTAAACTCTCAACTATTGAAACATGACCACCCAAAACCAGTGAAAAATCGGAGGTTTCCCCCATATATCTCAATCCCCTTTACCACAACTCCACGACCCCACTCCCACCCCATACCTCAATCAATAATAGGAACAGGATAACACTTCGCCACCGTCTCCGTCGCAGTCGCAGATGCTACTCCGCGCGTGACCGTAAGGAAGGCTGGAGACACCATAGGTCCGTGACCGAAACGATCCTCGGTTTTGATCTCCAGCTTGCAGCCGTGACAGTCTACATACTTTGTATCGGTGACTGTGGTGCTGGCTGCGGTTTTGGGCGCTAGGTTGAGCCCGAGCTTGGTGGTGAGGGTTGTTGTGCAGGGGGTGTTGTGAGGTGGCCAGTGTGGTAGAAATGGTGGTGCGCCGCTGGGGTTTGGGACTGTGGGGACATTGGCGAGGCTGGTTGGGGTTGGGGGGTTTGGTTGGGGGTGGTGGGGAGGGAGGCATTTGTGTTGGTTTGGAGCTTTGCCGGCTGCGATTGTGCATGTTGGGTGAGTAATTTTGCGCTCATTGTTGGTGCGGATGTGGTTCGTGACGGTTGGGGTGACAGTGGAGATGGTGGAGGTGGTCGTGTTGAGGGCTTGTGTGGTGTGGCTTGCCCGGGTGTGGTGGCCTGTTGGGACAGGCACGGTGAAATTGTCGAACCATGGGAGCGTAGAAACGTGGGCGGGCGTCGGCAGGGCGGTGCTGGTATGGGCACAATGCCTGCACCGGAGGGGATACCAGAAGCGGGTGGAATGGCAGCAGGGAGGCAGGGGATAGACAGGCATGTGGCGTGGAGATGCATCCACCAATTTCTCGCCGGCACCAGGGGACACAGCTGTCTCCGGATCGGCATCCACAGTTTGAAGGGCGTTCCGATCAGGCGGAGTTCCTGGGCTGAAAGGAAGGAGAGCTGTGCAGCCCACGAGAAAGAGGGTGAAGAGGGTGAAGCACTTCATCTCGAAGTACTGGGAGAAGTGAGTAATAAGAGAATATGTATATATAAGTGGTCAATTTTGTTGGAAGAAGTCACTGGTGTAAACGAAAGAAAGAAAGAGGACACGAAGGTTCTTATACTCATAGAAGAACATAGTTTGGGTACTTGAGACTTAGCTTCAGAGTCATCGCGACATTGAAAGAGATAGCGTAACGTCTTCCCCACTGCGTGGATACATCGTGTGGCCAAAAAGAGCCGAACATGTATTGGCTGTATGGGTGGGCGAATGAGAGCACTAGCTGAAAGCCATTGTCACGACGTGGAAGAACGCCTTGACGAGAATTAAGACACAAGCACTGATAGCGGAGAGGGTGAGTACTGATTGCTCCACAACATAATTCTAGCATCAGGACGAGCCAAGCCTTCCTACCCTTGGCTTGGGCCTTGGCGTCAAGCTTTTGCATGCATTGCACAGGTTTGGAAAGACGAAGCTTTCTTCTTCAGTGGGGATAGGAGGGGTTCTCTAGTGGAGTCGCTCGATTAGGAGTCCTCTGCTCCACTATTTGCATTAGCCACTCTAGCCATCGCATCTGCCACAATGCTGCACGACTAGTTATCTTACTGAAGTTCCGTCTGTCAGAAAATTGTAAGCATTGTTCCAACGTCCGAGAGGGATACTTTGATCTGACAATCTATCCTTCCGCCTCGAACAGTGCTGTGAATTGAAGTCTCAGGCTCTTGCAACTTGAAAACAGACTTCCGTACTTTGGGGGGATTGAAGCGAGAAAACGATGCAAAACTGTCAGCATATCAATACAATTGTACAATGGTCATAGACTGTATTTGATAGCAATGGGGCAATGACGGTGTAGTAGATGATAGTCATGTAGATATTGGAGAGATATATCTACTTTACTTCAGGAGTTGACTCCTTGACCACGGCGCTAGCGCCTAGGCGGCTGTTGCTTGATTGCTACCCTATCTTAGCGCGAGTTCCGGTGCCTCGTTCATCATTTTGATGTCTTCTTCATTGATACTCTGGTCTCATTGTGTCGAATTTTATGTTGAACACCTCCCGTCCTACTTGACCCATTCTTCAATTGTCTGAAGGCCGATTGGAAAATACAGCATTGCCAGCTTGATCAGCTACCAACGCAGATCGAAGCAGAATGTCCGGGCTCAAGGATCTCCCCGAAGGCATCCTCTCCTTGCTGGACACAGACTTGTACAAATTGACTATGCAATGTGCGATCCTCAAATATCTTCCTGACGTTCGTGAGTTCTCTTCATGATATCTACTTGGGTTATGACTGAGAGAAAGTAGACGTCACCTATGCGTTCACCAACCGCACACCTGATATGCGCCTCAGCAGAGCAGCATCCCATTGGATTCAGAAGCAAGTTGACAGTACGTCACTCGCTCTTGTCACATGATAGGTTATACTGACATGTAATCTCAGAGCTCGCAAGCGTCCAGGTGACTCTGGACGAACTCGAATTCCTCCGGACCACCTGCCCATACTTCAACAATGATTATCTTAGATTCCTCAGCTCATTCCGCTTACAGCCATCCAAGCAAGTCAAGATCTCATGGACGCCCGTACGTGATACAGGAAGCGCTGAGGATGTTGGAGACCTACATCTAGACGTTGGGGGACTCTGGTTACATACGATACTCTATGAGATCCCTCTGCTGGCCCTTACTAGCGAAGCATATTTCAAATTCTGTGATAAAGATTGGACGCACGACGGACAGGAGGAACAAGCGTACAAGAAAGGTATCAAGCTCTTAGAACATGGCTGTATGTTCTCCGAGTTTGGCACGCGGCGAAGGAGAGATACCCGCACTCACGAGGTGGTTTTGCGAGGGCTCACGAGGGCTGCTGCCACTGCGAAAGAGAAAGGATGGAAGGGGAAGCTCACGGGGACTAGTAATGTCCATATGGCTATGAAGTACGGCATCCCACCCGTGGGCACTGTCGCGCACGAGTGGTTCATGGGGATTGCCTCTATTACGAATGACTATGTACACGCGAACGAGACTGCGCTGAGGTATTGGGTTGGCTGCTTCGGCGAAGGTGTTCTTGGGATCGCCTTGACGGATACGTTTGGCACGCCGACTTTTCTGAAAGCTTTCAAGAAATCCATGCCGACAAGAGCTGAAGCGGAGCTCAACACTGTATCCACCCAGATCCCAACGGCGCCACGCCCTGCAGTCGAGCTTGCAGATGGTGTGGTCGACGTCAAGTCCGCAATCACTGCCTCAATACCCGAAGATCAGACACAAGTGGCCAAACGCCCCTCATACGCTCAGACATTCACAGGCGTCCGCCAAGACTCCGGCGATCCATTGATGTTCGTCAAGTTGATGCGCGACTTCTACGATAGCGAGGGTATCACCGACAAGAAAACCATCGTCTTCTCCGATTCTCTCAACATCGAGCTCTGCTTCGAATACATGCGAGCGGCCGAAGCAGCAGGCTTCAATCCTACTTTTGGCATCGGCACTTTCTTGACCAGTAAGTCACCATCCATTGCTCTCCCTCCTTTCCTATATACAAGCTAACAATCTCGCAGATGACTTCACCCATAAGTCCACCTCCAAGAAATCTGTCCCTTTGAATATCGTAATCAAACTCTCCTCCGCAAACGGCCAGCCAGCCGTCAAAATCAGCGACAACATCGGCAAAAATACGGGCGATTCGGATACAGTTCACAAAGTGAAACAGACACTGGGCTATGTCGAGAAACAGTGGGCGGAGGGCGATGAGAGGACGCGGTGGGGGAAGGAAGGGCAGGAAGCTACTATGATTGAAGTGCAGGAATGATTGGTGTTTTGATGAGTCGATATAGAGACGTCGAAAGGGGACTTCTTGATTGATGCTTGCTTGCATTTGCGGGAGGATAGAATCTTTGATGGCTGCAATGCCTGGTTTCACGAGGTGATGAATGATGAATGAAGATGATAGCTCTGATGGCATGAAGCTGCGTGCTCAACTGCGTAATGCGAATCCAACTTACGATCAATAACATACTCTTATGTCTATCAATGACTTTTCTGTCACCCGTCCAACTGCTTGAGGGGGCAGTGAGTCAGATTGGCAGATCCTCTTTACTAACATCGATTCTTGCTCGGTATTGACACGCGTTCACGATGATGGGACCCACCGTAGGCTTTGATGAGTAGACGGATGTTGGCGCGTGGAACGCGATCGCCCAAATGCCTCCAGGTAATTTATCAATCACACCATTGGGTCGTATTGTTATGGCTCTGAAGGGCAAAAGTACGAATCGTGAATATTGTACATAGCTATATGCTCGCTATCATCATGCATTAGCTAACCTCCCCAGCTAGTCTTACAGCTGGCTCAAGCTATCAGTCGATAGCCAGCTAGCCACTGCGGCTTTTATCTCTGCTCTCTCGCTTGGTATATCATGATTTGCCAGCCTCCCCTCACACCTCTCAAACCGTATATTTTGCTTTCGCCCTCGTACTCCCACTATGCGCACTCTCCGTATGCCCTGAAAATTCCACCACCTCTGCGTCCTTCAGCTTAAGCACCTCCTTGAACTTGGCCCCCAATCCCATCAATATTTCCTTGCTCTTCTCAGGACTCCTGCCCTTGCCGCCTGCAACATCGCCTTCGCCACCACCCGGCACGGATTTGCCTACTGTTTTGGTCCACAGACCGACGCGGTAGAAGCCTTTGCGTACGTTGACGACAACACCCATTACTTCGCCGTCAGACTCGTCGTGTTCGAGGGTTTCGCCAATGGCGGCGAGCATCACGTGTAGCCAGAGTTCGTCGATAGGGGCGGCGCGCTTGTCTGGGACGACCCTTCTCAGCATGATGACAGGCGGCGGGAGGTGTTTGGCACATAAGAGTGGCTGAGAGATAATACATACCTTTGAATTGGTAACTCCATTTGCCTCCATGCTTGTTTTGAGGATCCTATGATTGATGCTCAGCTAGCTGCCGCAATCTGCTCAAAAGGTATGAAGCGGAGATGCAAACGTACCTCCCACTCCGGACGGACACCACGCTTAAATAGATGGTAATCTGACTTTAATGCGAGCTCTGATGTTGGTGTGATATTGTTCTTGAAGGTTGATGTTAACGACGGTAGTTCCATAGAAGTGCTAGACGAACATAGACGCCCCAAAATTCCTCCACAGAGTCGAAGGTGACGACTTCCTTGAGCAGATCATTCCAATTGTCACCCTTTGAGTATCCGTCAGTACGCTTGCCTTGGACATGTCCTCCAAGCTGTTGGTGTTCATACCTTCCCACTAGGCGGCTTTGTGAACCACAAAGTCCATTCGTTCATAAGAGGATGCTTAACGTTGAAGTTCTCTGGATCGTGGAAGACAGTGACGTTCTCATCCCCAGCCTTTGTGTCACCTTGAGCTCCGTCCTCTGAAGTCATGTTGGGGTCCTTATTGGCTTTATCGGGCGAGATGGGAATGGTATCGAGAGGGACCGGGGAGCTGGGCTTGACCTCGGTGGGCGCGGCATCAAGCGTTGCCATCGCAGACTGAGGGAGGAGTGGGGTCGGTGGATTGTGCAGATGGTAGACTTCACAAGACTGAAGTGAAGCTGACTGGCAGTAGACAATTGATGAAGAAGCTGTCGCGGTCCTGCCGCTAGCGTAGTGGCTTCGTGGGTGCCTAAGAGTTAATGTGGCAGTCGCAGGTGAGTACGAGCGAGGAAGAGGGCGCGAATCTGCAGTAGGCAGTGAGAGTGTTTCTGTAAGGACAATAACGGAGTTTGATAACTTGAGACTTCCACTTGAGTATTTAGGTGTCAAGGACCTAGCTATATTGAGCATTAGCGCTCGAGCGCAGGTGGATTACTTTATCCGGTAAAGCGTGCCGTATCCGGCTAGCCTATCCCTTTGCAAATCGGGTAAACTGCGGCAGTCTGTATCTAGTTAGATAATTTCTGCCTATGGTTCAGCCTCACGGGTTTCTCTTCACCCATGTCTACCTCCCTTCCTCTATCCACCTACAAACCCGCTACCCTTGGTCACTCACTGGTCTGATCCCTCAGCGTTGGTTTACTACTAGGATGTCGCGCGATTGAAGTATCCAGGTCCTACAATCTTTGTTACGTCCTGCTTGTGATTCTTGCAGCCCATCTGTTGCCCTGCTTTCTAACCGCCGAGACTCGTGGAAGCTGTATATTTCGCCGGGATACAAGGCCCCTCTCTTAGATCCTTGTCGCCCCGTATCTCCTGCTTACGTGCTCCTCAACGGGCGATGTCCAAACAAAGCATGCGAGCGATACTGCACAAAGCTCGACCCGGTAACTCAGAAGAGGCACAAATTCCGAAACCCTCGAAATCAAGTGGTAGGAAAACCTTCCCCATCGGGATCAAACAGCTCCATAATCCCGATTCACCGGTGGTGGACCTCGTGTTTGTACATGGTCTTACCGGCCACCGCGAGAAAACATGGACAGCAGGTGGCACTTCCAGCGGTCCATGGCCTCAAGCACTATTACCTAGGAAAATTGCTGATGCCCGTATCCTGACATTTGGATACGATGCCGGGGTAACAGATTTGCGGGGCATGGTCTCAAATAACAGGATCGGCAACCATGCTAAGAACTTGCTGGCAGCTTTGGCGACACACCGAGAAGATGATGGCACCAATAACCGTCCCATCATTTTGTCGTTCATAGTCTCGGAGGCTTGGTCTGTGAGGATGTAAGTGATCTATGTACCATTTGTAGTAGTGAATGTGGAAACCATGGTGGCGCTTAATCTTTTCGTCGAAACACCATGATCTTTGTACCCACCTTTTCGACTTCCAACCACTCCTTTGTAAAGAACAGATAATGAAAGTGTAGAAGAATGGATTTATTTCTGATAGTGAACTAAGGAGAAAACTTATAGTCAGTAGCTGACTGCAGTAACTAGGCTCTTTTGGCATCCAAAAACAGCGCAGAAGACCACTTACGGAGTGTTCTTGAATTCACTCGTGGCATCATATTCCTTGGTACACCACATTCTGGCTCTGGTCTCGCAGACTTGGCGGGATCGCTGGCCAAGAAGATCGGTCTCATCAAGCAAACGAACGCCAAGATTCTGGAAATCCTTCGAAGTGATTCAGAAGTCCTCGCACGCATCCAAACCGAGTTTCACAGCATGCTTAGAGCACGACTCAGCCAAGGAAAGAAGCCTGTCAACATTACATGTTTCTATGAGGAATTACCAATATTAGGTATTGGCATGGTAAGATCTCTTATGTTACAATATCTATGCCTTTTAATTTATCTTTCAGGTTGTCCCAATGGACTCAGCTATCTTGCCTTCCTACACATCAATAGGCATTCACGACAATCATATTGGTATGACCAAATACGACTCCGAAAGTCATCCTGGCTTTATTAGTGTCATAGGCGAGATTCGGAGATGGATGAAAGACCTCAAACAGTCAGTCAATCCAATGCATCCATTACGAGACAGGCTTCCTGTACACGGATCAGTAACATTGAATTTATCAGCCAAAATTGATGACTTCATCGGTCGAGTTGCGATTTTAGACCAGATTGAGGGGGCTTTGTCGCCCCAAGATCCAGGTTATCAGGACTTGGAGGTGTTGGGTAAGTATGATTTCGAAGTTTCTTGGCAGCAACTCCGGCTTATATTTCGATTGAAGAAAATCACAAATAAGCCTCCGCTATGCGCAAAAATCGAAACAGAAACATGCAGACAATCATATCTTTTGGCTTGATGCTGGCTCTAGAGAGGCATTCGTTCAAACGTATCTTAAGATTGCTTCCTATGTTGGCCTTATCTCACCCGACGACATAGAGGAGCGTGAAGGATTAGGCGCTGGAAACACACGTTCAGGACAGACTATGATCCCTCAGATCAAAGACTGGTTGGGTAAAGGTCATTGGCTTATGATCATTGACAATGCTGATGATGCTGGCATCCTGGTCGATCCGCCTGAATCTAGTCTTCAACCCGGGCATGAGTCTTCAGCTGCACTGATCTCTTATATTCCCACAGCTACTTGCGGGAGAGTTATTTTCACCAGTCGAAACAAACAAGCCGCTTTACGGCTTACCAGAAACGGTAAAGTCTTGCACGTACCGAGAATGGAGGCAAAGGAAGCCATAGAGCTCTTCAATCGGAAGATCGATGGCGACCCAGATTGTAGCTGGGCAGATCAAGCGACATCTGCCGCGGAAATGGTGAGGTTGCTCGATTACTTACCCCTTGCAATCGTACAAGCTGCTTCGTACATTCGAGAGAGTTCAGGCTCTATCAAGTCGTACTTGAAATTGTATTGTGAGAGTAAGGAGTCGAGGACTAAGCTGCTGAGCAAAGAATTCGATGATCCTTCGAGGAAGCTGGAGCAACCCAACGCAGTCACACTGACTTGGGCTATTTCGTTCAACCAGATCAGACAGCAAAGACCTGGAGCAGCTGAAGCTCTTTCTATTATGAGCCTTCTTTATAGTAAAGACATACCCAGAGTCTTGCTGAGAAAAGCAGAACAAGATGCTTTTGACCTGGATGAGGATCTCGGCCTTCTCAAAGCCTACTCGTTGGTAACATCTGATGTTGAAAACAAGTATTTCTCCACACACGACCTAGTACAAGTAGCCACGCGGCAGTGGATGGAGCAGAATGCAGATTTCAGGAGTATCGCAGATACAGCTGTGCTTCGATTGTATGAATACTATACAGACAGCTTGGAAGGGCAATGGCACAAATACACAACCGCCTTGCCTCATGCCAGGGCCCTTTATCAGTTGATCAAGTGTAGTGAAACCCGCAAGCACGAGTTCATCTTCGATTTGTTTCATACAAGCTCTCACTTAGCAGTCATTGGCCAATTGAAAGATGCCGAAAAGATGGATGAATGGGCACTCGTTCTAGGCCAAGAGCTATACCCCCAAGCAAGCCTAGAAATGATCTCACTATGGTCTAATTCGGCATCTACTTCTATAAGATCGGGAGACTTCAGGAAGGCTGAGGCAAAGCTCCGCAAGGTGGTGACCTTGCAAGAGCAAGTTACAGGAATAAATTTCTGGGATCGGCTCAAGACTGCGAAGAAGCTGGCACATACGGTTGCTCACCAAGGAGACCAGGAGGTGGCATTCAACATACTCGAGCCTGCCTTAGCTGCCATCGATCCACTTGCTGTCAGGACCGGTAATTTCGACTTTTTAGATGCTCATCTCGAGCTCGGAGGCATATTGGGAGACCAGGGTAAATACGACAAGGCTGAACAAAAATTCAATTGGGTGTATGAAAGTACTCAGGACGCGGGAGGGGTAATAATTCATAATTCAATCGCCACTCTCAGTATTACTGCAATGGCCAGGTTAGGTGCTGCATTTCTAGATCAAGGAAAGTATGAGCAAGCAGGCAAAGTGCTAGAGAAATCTTTGAGTCAGGCCCGTCAAGTCGCACCGATCGCTGAGGTTCCGAAGGATGAGATACGCGAACATTTAGCGAAACTTTATCAACATCAACGCAAATATGATGAAGCAGAACGTTTAGCTCGCAAAGTCGCCCAAAGCAGAACGAGGCTATATGGTGAAGAGCATTTCGAGACACTAAATGCTATCGTAACGTTGGCTGAAGTCTTGTCGTGCATGGAGCAGCGTTTTGACGAAGCGAGATTGCTCTGCCGACGTGCACAGAAAAGACTCTGGGCAACTGAGCAGCAGTGGACGTATTCTTATTGGCAGGCCTTTCGCTTGAGTACTATTAGGGCGAACCTTGGAGACCTAAATGACGCAGAGGTTATTTCGTCAGAGAGTTTAAGCCTGTCAGAAAATAAGCCTTCCGAGCGATATCGCTTGCTCTGCAGAAGGAACTTGGCTCAAATAGCGCAGTTGCGAGGCGAATATGATAAGGCAAAAGCACTTAAAACAAATATTCTCAATGATTCAGAACAAGCTGCGGGCTCCCATCACCAAGACACAATCATAGCAAGATATTCACTAGCAACATGCCTCGTCTGGACCAACGAACCTCACTTGGCTGAGCAGATGTTTCAGCAAGTCTTGCGGGACTGGGAAAAGATAGACGGCCAAACTTCCGCGCATTACTATGGAGTACTCAAAACCTTGGCAAAACGCTCAGGCTGCAAAAGCTGTATCAAGAGGCCGAAGTTTGGATTCGAAGGGCATATGAGGGATATATGAAGCTCTATGGGCCCAAACATCCTGACACAATTGACTGCCGCCATGAACAAGGGCTTATAGTCCTCATGGAAAGGAGATTTGACAACGCAGAGGTGCTTTTCAAGGAAGCTTTGAACAAAATGCAGGCGACATTAGGACCTTGTTATCTCACCACCATTGCATGTACAAGAAATCTGGCGGAAACGCTCTTCCACCAAAGAAAATTCGATCAAGCTATATCAAAATGCCAAGACGCATTACAATGTTCGAACGAGCTTTGCGGCTCTGATCACTTGTCAACTCTTAAGATATTGAACCTTTATTGTTGCTTGACAGAATGCCTTGCTGGGCAAGTCATTAGAATCAGAGACACTGACGCGCTGGAGGGAGACGGAAAGCAAACGCAATTACAACAGCCACAGCTTTCTACGAGGGCGCTCTCAGCCATATTGAACCTTTGTTCGGAAAATCGAGCCTTCAAGAAGTGCAGGTACTTAGTCACGTGGCAAAGCAGATGAACAAAGCTGGTTACTTCAATGATGCTGAAAAAACTTACAAAAGAGCTCTCGATATTGAATTACTCCTTGCTGGAGACCAGGCCATAGAGACTCGACGCTTGATGCACGACCTCGGATTTGTGCTCATGAAATTGGGTCGTCTTGAAGAAGCTGATGCTATACTTCAAAGAGCCGACAAAGGAGGCATACCTCCGATTGAGCAGGACCACCGAGACGTTTTCGAGATTTCTCTTACGAGAGCCAAGCTGTATTACGAGCGAGGCCACACCACAGCTGCAGAGGACGGCTTCTTAGACGTGTTGGAGAAAAAAAGGCAGCAGTTTACAGGAGACGAATCCGACAAGCCAAGATTCGATTCCCAAACATCCTACGCATACTGGGCGCTTGGCAATATCTACGAAGAGCAAAAATGGCTTGAAGACGCTGAGATACACTTCCAACGAGCGGTCCAAAACGACGACACAGCCTCACTGAACAAACATTCCCTCATCCTACGCCGAGACCTCGCGCGAGTCATCTGCCTCCGTGGCGACTACACAGAATCGGAAACCATACTGCGAAGCATCCTCCCTAAAATTGACGAGGTATTTGGAAAAACGGACATGATTTCTGCTACGGCTACTTCAGTCTTAGCGTTGGCGCTATCAAGGCAACGGAGAAACGAAGAGGCGTTGCAGCTTTGTGAGAGGAAGTATGAAGCTCTTAGAGACGGATTGGGCGATGACGACGAGACGACCAAGGAGATATGGAACAGCTGTGAGGCCTATAGGGAATTGATACGTAGGAATAAGGTGGCTGCAAATGCTACGCTGGAGCTGGAGGCGGGAATTGTGGGTAATGCGAATTTGAATCTTGGAAGTGCAGAGGATGTCGATTAATTCGATGTTTTTTGACTTGGAAATAGGACTGACAGAGATGCAGGCTGGGTGAATGGAGTATTTAAACATGAGTGAATACTAGCTTGCAGCAGAAGACTTTGTTGACAAATCGAACGTCTGGGATTTACAGATTTTAGTCTTCTTGCGGTGGACGTTATGGAGTGAGCGTTGCTCCAGAAATACGTCGGCTCCATCGAAATACAACAATAATTGAATCTTCCCTACAATATCTCCGCTGCCGAGGTCTTACAACAATGTAAAGCTGAAGAGTCTTATAATCCGACACTTCTCTACACTTAGATGAGGTAATTCCGTCGCATCGATAGGCAAAAAGATCGACAAGGGAAGAAGCCTGGTATGTTTCCTCTTTTAGCACTAATCACCGCCTACCAAATAACGACACGGACCACATATCTTTCAAGGACTTTGACCGAGCGGTACTATGAGAATCAATTGAACTCTTGTCGTGCGACAAGCGCTTACAGAAATAGTTGCAAAAAAAACCGTGCACTGCTGGGCAGCGCTATGACTACGCGCTACACAGTACATTATATTCGATGCGTTACGCATTCAAGAATGAAAGGAGCCTCCGTGCAACGAGCTCCCGTTCACTCGTGATTCCGGTGAGGTCACGGTCCCCAACATGGTCGCCGTCAACACAGCTTCTTTTCTTGCCAATTCCCTCATCTTTACGGCCGCACTCACAACTTTTCTTCCTCGTCGTTCTCTGCGCCAATCCAGTGGCTTGGCTTCGAGTTTGACACAAAATATGTCTACGCCTACCAATGGATCTATATCAAAGGAATTAAGGTACGCTGATAGAATTCAATTTCCAAAGCCATAGAGACGTCATATCTTTGCACCCGAATTTACTGACTATAGATTTCCATCAGCCGTCTACCACCAGATCCGTCCACCTTCGAGGTCCCAGGGTTCCCCAATGTCGTTCTCATGCTTCGTCACTATGGAAAACTCTTAGGAGTCGCTGGTGTCGACGATGCTGTCATGAACGTAGCCATCACAGATGCGCAGGCTCACGATCCCCATCTAAGCTTTGGTCCGTCATGCACTTACGTGGAGGATCATGTCATAATGATAGTAATTTCAAAGGCAAAGATAACGTGGGGAGAGTGGACGGCGGCCGCGATTGTGCTACGGAACTTTGTCCGAAATTATGA
>JAABUL010002518.1_pt1 | contig 30027 bp, 34 predicted proteins | sample 5559151 | NCBI WGS metagenome assembly JAABUL01 (sample SAMN10711876, study PRJNA513368) | rock metagenome | isolation source: Antarctica rocks | place: Antarctica: Victoria Land, Pudding Butte sud
TGTTCCTCGCCACTCAACGGACGGAGCGGCTGCTGTGGTCGTCGTCCCATCGCCCCTCATTCCTCCTGCCCCCACAGCATCTCACACTCCTCTTTTCCCTGCGCTATTTGTAGCGTGACCCACTAGCGGCGATGGGGTACAGTAGTCATATGGAACAGAACGCGCCGATCATCGAGGATGACCCGCTCGACCCGCGTGCGCTGCGCCAGTTTCGGGCCGCCACACGGACGCGGCTCGCTGCGCATCGACAGATGCAGGGAGCGGTCGCGGTGCTGCTGTGCGTGGTGGGGAGCGGCGTCGTGTACATGGGGGACCATAAACTGCTCATTGACGTTCTGGTGGGTCTCGTGCTCGGTATCGGCTTGGCTAATCCCGTCACGTTGCTGTTGCTGCGTATCCAGTCGCGGTAGCTGTGCGGGCGCATCCTCTTTTCTGGGCAAACAGTCGCTCCCACGACGCTGTCGGCGTGTATGACGCGGCTTCCGCTAGGGCTCCAACGCTTACGCAGGATAGCACGCCACCGTTATCTCGAAGGGCAGTTCCGGGTCTGGTTACGTAAACGAGAGTTGCAGACGGTCGCCTCCCACTTGCCAGTAGGTAAGGTGGTCTGCAGCCTCGCCTTCGGGATAGTCTGGGTCGTCTGGTTTATAGACGCCAGTGTAGGTGGGCGACCCGAGGAGCCGGTTGTACTCAACCACGAGTTGCTCGTACCGGCGCGCGTACTCCGCGTCCAGCGCCTCTCGCTCGTCCTCGTCGTCCTGCGTGGTGTACCAGAAGTCCCTGCTGCGATGGAGGTCAATCTCAAGACGATTGAGTCCCGGTTCTTGCAGAGAGTTGGCGACATGCACCACAACGTCGTGGGCTTCATCACGAAAAGCAAGATGCATGATGGTGTACGTGGAACCGGATCGCACCACCTGACCATCAAGACGAGCTATACATTGCTCGCGTGACAGCCCCTATGCGAGGCCCAAGGAGCTTCCCCACCATATGTAGCTACCCCGCCAGGATCTCGCCGCGCTTCCACAGCGCCGTGCCGATGAGCAGCAGGGCCACGGCGGTGAGCGCGACGGGCAGCGCCAGCGCGGTGACGGCGAGCGGGCCGAGCGTCCCCAGCACGACGGCGAAGAGCACCGTGGCCACGCTGACCGGCAGCGAGATGAACGTGACCGTGGACGAGACGCCCACGAGCGTGCGCGAGCGCCTTATTGCTTGGTGCAACGGATATCGTGTGGCGATTATGTGCTACAATCGCCACACGCACGCTCACTTGTGGCGATTATGTGCTACAATCGCCACATAATCGCCACGAGCAGTGTTATAGCTCATAGGTGGCCTGCGGAGTAGAAGGATTGGCGTCGTGGATTCAGCGCACACGCGGCGTCTCATCGCTGGTGGTGAGACCGCCCTTGTAGAGTTCAAAGTCGCACCGCCCCGCGTTGTCGATCTGTCTACGCGCATCTGTGGTTTCGCGAATGGCGACGGCGGCGCCATCATCTTAGGAGTCGCCGACAAGACGTGGGCCGTGGTCGGGGTCAAGGACAGCGCCGCCGCTAGTGACGCGCTGTTACAGGCATGCCGTCAGTGTAAGCCGCCAGTGCGCCTTGACCCACCTCAACCGGAGGTCGTGCGGATCGACGGCAAGGTCCTGGTTGCCGGTCACATCCCGCCCAACACAGGTACGCTGCACCAAGCCGGAGGTGCCTTCTACATCCGCCGTGGAACCCACACCGTCCCGCTGGACGCCGGCGAGATCGAAAGCTACTTCCATAACCGTGGGACGTTGTCGTGGGAGGCGCGCCCGGTAGCGCTGGCAACGACGGCCGATCTCGACCTGGACAGGGTGCGAGACTACCTCGCGCATCGACCAGGGCGGCGCGCGGGCGTCATGGACGCAGCCGACCCGGCGACGTTGCAACGCATTGGCTGCGCGGCCCCGGATGCGAACGATCCCGCTATCCTTCGACCGACGCATGCCGGCCTACTCCTATTTGGCCACGCCCCGCAGGACTTTATCATGCATGCGGAGGTGGTATGCGTCCTCTTCGGCGACGAGCTTGGCCTGCGACGCTATATCGACCGGCGTATACTGCATGGGGCGCTGCCGGAACAGATCGATCAGGCGGAGGATTTCCTTAAGCGTAATGTGCGCGTCGGCGCACGGACCGAAGGCTTTCATCGTGTGGACGAGCCGGAGTATCCGCTCGAAGCATTGCGAGAGGCGGTCGTCAATGCCGTCGTCCACCGTGACTACAGCCTAACGGGAGAGGCCGTGCGCCTCTTCTATTATCCCGACCGTATCGAGGTTCACAGCCCTGGCCTGCTGTTGCCAGGTATTCGCCTGACCGATCTACGCCAGGGACGGGTACCGTCCCGGCCCCGTAATCCGATCCTGGCAAACCTCTTGCGCGATATGCCCGGCGGCTACATGGAACGGCTGGGCAGCGGTGTCGGCTTCATGATTCGTGAGATGCGCGCCTTGGGGCGACCGGAGCCGGAGTTTCGGGAGCAGAACGAATTTATCGTAACGTTTCGACTCGCGGCCGCGCTATCGGATACGCCGACGAGCGTTGAGTCTGACGAGCGGATGGTAATGGATGCAGCCGAGGGGCAAGTGGTTAGCGCGGCAGGCGGGAAGGCGGCGCTCGATGCGGCCCAACGCCAGGAGATGGCCTTGCGCTACGTCCAGGAACACGGAGCCATCACCAATAAAGCCTATCGCAACCTCACCGGCGTTTCGGACATGACGGCCCTACGCGATCTGGAAACGCTGGTAACGCAAGGTTCATTGCGGGTGATCGGCCAGGGACGTGGCCGCAAATACACGCTCTGAGACACCGATGACTACCCTGCCAGGATCTCGCCGCGCTTCCATAGCGCTGTGCCGATGAGCAGCAGGGCCACGGCGGCGAGCGCGACGGCCAGCGCCAGCGCGCTGACGGCGAGTGGGCCGAGCGTCCCCAACACGACGGCGAAGAGTACCGTGGCCACGCTGACCGGCAGCGAGATGAACGTGACCGTGGACGAGGCGCCCACGACCGTGCGCGAGCGCGCCGAGATCAGCAGCGCCGCGCCGTTCACCAGCAGCGAGAGCGCGCTCAGGAAGAGCGCCGCCGAGAGGACCGTGCCCAGCGGCAGCCACGCGGCGGCGGCCGGGGCGGAGATGTTGACGCTGGCGACGTAGACGCTGTAGGCCGCCACGACGGTGACGAAGCCCGGCAGCAGCGTGGCCACGAGCTTGCCGCACACGATCGCGCCCAGCGAGGCCGGGGTCGCCAGCAAGGCCGGCAGTGAGCGCCGCTCACGCTCGGCGGCAAAGCCCACCGCCGCGAACTGCGCGCTGAACAGGATCGGGAAGATGCCCAGCCACACCAACAGGCTCTGCACCAGCCCCTGCAACCCGGTGACGTGCACCGTGGCGCGCAGATGTCCGATCGTACCCAGCCCGACGGCCGAACTCAGGCGCATCGCCACACCGACGAAGCCCGCGCCGGCCAGCAAGGGGATGATCACGCCGAAGCCAACGGCGAAGATCAGCATGCGGCGCTGGCTCAGGATACCGTTGACCTCGCGCCAGGCGATGACCCAGGCTACATCCATACTGTCCCCACGCATTTGGTTGTTCGGCCTCGGCGATCGTTTCCAGGTACACCTCAGAAAGGCCGCGCGGGCGCGCGGCCAGGCTGACTACCGCGGCGCCGCGCCCCACCACGGTGGCGATGACGACGGCGTTGGCGCGCCGCACGTCGCTCGTGCGATAGCCGAGCGTGTACTCCTCCGTGCTTGAGGCGACTAACGCGATATCGCGCACGCCGTCCAAATCTTGCAGGGCGGCGAGGTGGCCGTCTTGCGGACCCGCCAAAGTGAGCGCGTAGGGCTCGCTACCGTCGGGCAGCCGGCGCAACTCGGACGGCGTGCCCTGCCGGCGCAGGCGGCCACGCGCGACGATGGCTACGCGGTCGGCCAGCCTCTCGGCCTCGGGCAGGTTGTGCGTGGAGATGATCACGGCGTCGCCAGCCCGCTTGCGCTCCAGGATGTACTCCTGGACGGCGCGCGCCGAGAGCGGGTCGAGCGCCGAGGTCGGCTCGTCGAGCAGCAGCACGGGCGGCTTGTGCAGCAGGGCGCGCGCGAGCGAGACCTTCTGACGCATGCCCTTGGAGAGGGTGTCTAGCGTGGCGCGCCGCTTGGGCGCCAGCCCGAAACGCTCCAGCAGGTCGTCCAGGTGGGCCCGCACCGCCGGGGGACGCAGCCCGTAGAGGCGGGCAAAGAACAGCAGATAGTCCTCCAAAGCCATCTCGCCGTAGAAGCCCGGCTCGTCAAGCATAATGCCCACGCGCGCCCGTACGTTGTCCGCGTCCCGCACGACATCGTACCCGGCCACGCGCGCCGTCCCCGTCGACGGCGCGAGCAGGGCGGCGATCATCTGCATCGTGGTCGTCTTGCCGGCCCCGTTCGGGCCGAGCAGGGCCACCACCTCACCGGCCGCGACGCGCAGCGACACGCCTTCCACGGCCACGAGCGCGCCGAAGCGCCGGCCTAAGCCCTCCGTTTCGATCACCTGTTGTTCGCTACTCACCCCTACAGGATAGTAGCTGGACAGCGCATTGCACCTAGCCCGATCGTGCTATCGTCGTTCCGCCATGCTACGACGGCAGCGTGTCGTTGTGCCCGTCGATCACGGGCGGGAAGGGGACTGGCGCCGTGGGCGTGCCGATCTCCAGGTGGCAGAGATCCTTCAACTCCGTCCGCACTCGCCCCGCTACCTCGAGAATGGCGCCCGCTTCTCGCAACAGTCCGGCCGTCGCTACTGCCAGGGCGCGCCTCAGTTCCGCCACGGTCAGGGCGCCCACCAACGCGCCCACAAATGGGTCGAGCGCCTCCTGAGGCAGGCGGTCGAACCCCCGTCCATTGCTCCCTTCCAGGCCGAGGCGGCGGCAGGCGAGGGCCAATGCCTGGTCGCGCGCTCCGTGTATCCAGTACTCCGCCTGCCACAGACGCCCCCGTTCAATGCAGATATGTCCGCGCACAGCGTGATGCGCCCCCAGCCCGAAGATGTGTTCCGGCGACGGCGGTGGCGCGAAGGGGCGCTCCACCGCGCCGGCACATACTAAAATCGTGGACGGCAACGTTTATCAACTAGACGCATTCACACGTCTAGCAGTAGTCGAGTCAATCGAGGAGGTACTATGCGCGATCTCAGGTTTATTCGTGTCGGTTCACCGTTGACCCTCGCCGCCGCAGCCTTTGTGGTCGCCGGCGCCAGCGGCGGCTTCGCCTACGCCGCCCATCACCCCAGCAGGCTGTCGAGCCCGTCTCCTACCAGCGCGCGGACCTACGACGTCACCGCTGGCTACGGCGACGACGACTTCGCCGCCAACGCCTTCACCCCTGAGATCGTCAAGGTCTACGTGGGCGACACCGTCCGCTGGCACGCCGGCGGCCTGCTCGAGCCCCACGACGTCGCCTTCGGCTCGATGCGCGCCCTGGGCGCCCTCGCCGCGCAACTGCAGGTCGTCACACCTCAGAAGAACGGGCCGCCACTGGTCACGGTTGGTCCACAGGTCGCCTTGCCCTCGCCGGGCACGACCTACGACGGGACCGGCGTCGCCCACTCCGGCATCCTACAGAAGGGCGCGGGCCCCCTGTCGACCTGGAGCCTGACCTTCACCAAACCGGGGACCTATCACTACTATTGCCTCTTCCACACCGATCCGGCCGCGCTGCCTACGAGCATGGGCGGCGTGGTCGAGGTGGTGTCCCGGCCGATGGCGGCCCATGTCTATCACATCACGGGCGGCTACGATAATGGCACGCCGGGTCAAGTCGCCGACGCCTTCTTCCCCGAGGACCTGACCATCCACGCGGGCGACACCGTCGTCTGGTCGCCGGGCGGCTTCCACACGGTGGCCTTCGGGCCGCCGGCCTTGATCGCCCAACTGCGTCACAGCTTCATCACGGCGGTCCCGCATCAGAGTGGCCCGCCCACGCTCGTCTACAATCCACGGGTCATCTTTCCGTCCGGCGGCGCGACCTACGACGGAACGGGCTTCGTCAACTCAGGTCTACTCGTCGCGCCCAAGCCGCACGCGTTCTCGCTGACCTTCACCAAGTCCGGTGTCTACACGTACGGCTGCCTGATCCACCCTGGGATGGATGGGGTCATCACGGTGCTGCCGGCCGGGCAGTAAATAGTCGAAAGTCGGAAGTCGAAAGTCGGAAGTAGAGTGGCGTCCTTCGTGTGGGCGTTAGGCGTTTGTCCGCCTATGCGATGGTCGGTGGCTCGTCCGACTTTCGACTTCCGACTTCCGACTTCCGACTTTCGACTTCCGACTTCCGACTTCCGACTTCCGATTGGGAGGGTTCTTGATGATACACGCGGCGCATTATCATATTGCACGGAAGCGCACGGCGCCTCTATGGGCGCTGGCCGGGGCGCTGCTGGTTCTCGGGACCGTGTGCGCTGGCCTGCGGATCGTGGCGTCGCGGCATGCGGTCGCGGCGACCGTACAGCCAGGGATCATGGCCGGACTCGTCGTGCGCGGCCACCACCAGGCTGTCGCCGCGACGTTGGATGGGGGGATGCGGATACACGGCGCGCTGTACCCCGCGTTGCCCGGCGTCAACGCGCTGGATCTGACGTTACGTGGGGCGGCGCGGGGGGTGGACGCGGTAGGTCCGGGCACGCTGGAGTTGAACGTGGTGATGCCCGGTATGGCGATGCGGCCGGTGCGCGTGACGCTGCGGGGACGGAACGGCCGCTATTGGGGCAACCTCGCCCTGCCTATGTTCGGGAGATATGTAGCGCGCGTCGTTCTCGTCACGCCACGGGGACATTGGCGCGGGACAATGAACCTTGCCGTTCCCCTGACCTTATCGCCATAGGGCGAACGTGCATGTCGAGGCTCGTTAACACGGAAGAAAGTACCTTCGTCCTATACCCTACACGCGGGATCCTGTACTACCGTGAACCTTAGTAGATCAGCACGCCGTTTCCGCGACCTTTTGCGACAGTATCCATGGAGAAAGTACGATGGCGCCAACCTCCGTCAATATCCTGTTCGTCCTTCGTCAGGCGCGACAGCCGGTCGTCGGGGCGTGGGCATGACGGCGCTGACCGTGCTGCTCGTCGAGGACGACCTGCTACAGCCGCGGCTCATGCATGACCTCCTGGCCGCCGCCGAGGCGCCGAGTTTCGCGGTCGAGCACGTCACGCGGCTCGGCGCGGCGCTCGACCGCGCGCGCCTGGGCGGTATCGACGTGATCCTGCTCGACCTCTAGCTGCCCGATGAGCAGGGGTTGACAGGCGTCAAGCGCCTGCGCGCCGCCGTGCCCCATGTGCCCATCGTCGTCATGAGTGGGAACGCCGACGAGTTGCTCGCGATCAAAGGCGTGCGCGAGGGGGCGCAGAACTATTTGGTCAAGGGGACGGTGGACGGAGATCTGTTGGCGCGCACGCTGCACTATGCCATCGAGCGGCAGCGCGTGGAGGACGATCTGGCCTACCTGGCCTACCACGACTCGCTCACCAGACTGCCCAACCGGGCGCTCTTCGCCGACCGCCTGGCTCATACCCTCGCCCAGGCAGGTCGCTACGGCCAGCGCGTGGCCCTATTGTTCCTCGACCTGGACGGGTTCAAGCAAGTCAACGACGTGCTGGGCCACGAAGCGGGCGACGAACTCCTGCGCGAGGTAGGGCGGCGGCTGGCGCGCTGCACCCGCGAGAGCGACACGGTGGCGCGGCTGTCCGGCGACGAGTTTACGGTCATCTTGCCCGATATCGGGGCGCGCGAGGCCGCGGCGGTGGTGGCGCGCAAGATCATCGAGGCTATCGGCGCGCGGATACCCGTGAAGGGAAGCGGACGTGAAGCCATGGTCACGGCGAACATCGGCGTCAGCGTTTACCCGGACGACAGCCACGACGCCGCCGCACTGATCCGCGCGGCCGATGACGCCATGTATCGCTCTAAGCGCGAGGGCAAGAACACCTACACGTTCGCCTCCGAGCCGGAGCCGGAGTTCGATAGCGAGCCTGAAGATGCCGGCAACGTTGTCGCGCTGCCCATTAGAAGACGTGAATAGGCGTGTTGCGCGGAGGGGTATAGACGTGCGTTACGCCGCGATAAGCATCCTTTTGATCATTAGCGCGTGGGCGTTTTGGGCCTTGGTAAGTCATGTCATGGCCGGTTTGATCCTCCACGATAGTCCTGGGACTATCGCCGGCCATATCCTGGTTTACGGCGTGATCGGTAGCGGCGCCATCGCGGCCCTCAACCGATTGCGCATGCCGAAGGTAGCGCGCTAGCGCACGAGTAGGGCGCCCTCTAGCCCCGTCGGTGATACAGGGCTCGTGAATTATCGACCAGCGACGTATTCACTGGGACCGCCGCAGTCCCTGCGGCACGCCAGCGGTGACGCAACGCGTGGGCACACCGGCGCCTGTGGCCGTGCAGGCAGGCCGCAGGGACTGCGGCGGCCCCAGTGGAGACGCCTGCGTCGCGCGCGTCAGGATCTCTGTGCCCAATAATTCACGAGCCCTGGTCGGTGATAAGTTACGGTTGCGATGATACACTCCATGTATCAGGGCCGGACGGATCTAGCAGCGGAGGGATGATGAGCCATGGCTATGCGCGCCTACAGGACAGCCGCCACGACGCCGGAGATGGCGTCGGCCTTCGCGCCAGCCGACATCGACCTTTCCTCGTTCCCTACGAGCGACGGTAAGCCCATGGCCGAGAATTTCGTCAATCTAGTGCAGATGATCGGCCTACAATACGCGCTGCGCTAGTTGCTGGAAGCGCAAGGCCGGACGCGCGCCGCGATTGGGGGCAACCAATTTCTCTACTACAACCCCGCTAATAGGCGCGACAATCTCTCGCCGGACGTCTACGTCGCCCTCGACGTGGAGCCGGGTAGCCGCGACGCCTGGTTCGCCTGGGAGGAGGGCAAGGCGCCGGACATCGTGTTCGAGATTGCCTCGCCGAGCACATGGCGGCACGATGTGAGCACGGCGCCACGCGGTAAGCTAACCCTCTACGGGCAGTTGGGCGTACGCGAGTACTACGTGTACAATCCCACTGCCCTGGCGCCTCCGCATCTGCGCGCCTTTACTCTACAAGGTGACGGTGATGAGATGCGACTGGAAGAGGTGGCGCCGCGACCGAATGGGGGCGTGTGGAGCCCACTGCTGAGGGCGGAACTGCGGCCGGCATGGGCGTCGGGGACCGAGTGGGAACCGGCGGGGTCCTACCTGCGGGTGATCGACCCGACGACTGGCGCGCCGATCCGCGTGGGCGACGAAGTGCGGCAAGGCTATCAAGCCGCGCGTGAGCAGATCACCGCGCTCCAACGGGATAACCAGGTCATGCGCGAACAGGTTGCCGCGTTCCAGCGGGATAACCAGGTCGCGCGCGCGCAGGTTGTCGCGCTCCAAGAGCGGTTGAGCGATGTCGAGCAAGCGTCACAGGAGCGCCTGAGTCAGGTTGAGCAATCGCTCCTGGAGCGCCTGACCAGGATCGAGCGGACGTTCGAGGAGCGGCTGGCCGCGCCCGAGCAAGCGCGCCTGGACGCCGAGGAGCGCGCGCGACGGACCGAGGCGGAGTTGGAGATGCTGCGCGCCATGCAAACCCGGCCGAAAGAGTTATAGCGCCCCGCAGGGACGACTGAAGTAACGCCTATTTCGCCTATTTGAGCGCGTGGCGCGCGCGCAGGCGCGCGCGCACCCGCTGCCACAGGGTGCGGGCCCCGGCGGCGCGCTCCTCCTCGAAGGGGTGCGGGCTATAGCGCGCCTCCAGGAAGAGGTCGGTCAGGCCCGCGAGGTCGGGGTCGAGGTCGGGCAATTCTTGGCGCAATTGGCGCGAGTACTCCGAGGCGGTCTGCCCCGTGTGGCGCGGCAGCCCCAGCCGTCGCGCGCGTTCTTCGATGGACAGGTAGAGGTAGGCCACCCGCTCACGCGGACCCAACCGGCGCAGCGGCGTGTGGCGCATGCGATTGTTGAGTCCGTTCGCGCGCGCCCGTCCCAGCGGAGTCAACTGTCGCACGGCTAGGGCTACGCCGGCCGCGCCGCGCCGCACCACTCCAACTATCAGGCGCGCCAGCCGCCCGCACAGGGCCAGCGCCCGCGTCATCAAACGGCCGACCACGCCGAGCGCTGGCACGCGCCCTTGAGCGTGGCGCGACAGCGCGTAGGCGCAGTAGCCCACGACCGCCAGCGCTACCAGCCAGAAAAGCAGCGAGCCCAGCACGTCCCCTCCACCGTGCGGCGCGTGCGACAGCGGCGGTGGCGGGCGCGGCACTGTCGGGCGGCGCGGCGGGGTTGAGCCGTGCCCGAAGAGAGCGGCCAGCGGCGACAGCAGCAGGGCGATGAGCGCGTAGATGGCGGCGACGCCTGCCGCCAGGACATCTATGACGATGCCCAGCAGGTCGCCCAGTCCCAGCGCGTAGCGGGTGGGCAGGACGAGCGCCACGCCCAGCGACACCACCATCAACACGCCCAGCGCCCGCAGCGCGCTTCGCGCCAGCCTCGGCGCCACCACGACGCCGTCGATCGTCCAGTTCGCGCGCAGGCGGCCCAACTGCGCCTGGGCGGCCAGCATGAGCCCACATAGCATGTAGAGCAGGATATTGGGCAGCGGGACCGACTCGTCCGGTGCGGCGAACGTCACCAGGCGCAGCAGCGCCGGCCCGTTCATGATCTGCCGCACGCCCGCCGCGCCGAGCGCGCTCAGGATGACCAGCAGCAGACCGCCCTGCAGCCAGCGCGTCAGCAGGGCCGTGGGCGGTGGTACGTACGAGGCCCGCCGCGTTTCGTCGGCCGTCCAATACAGCGGGCTATCGGGACCCGGACGCGCGGCGGGCGCGAGGTCGGGTGGGTGCAGCGCGGCCAGGTCGCGCCCGTAGCCGACGCCCTGCGTCCAGGCCAACGTGAGCACGGCCGCGCCCAGCACGAACGAGCCGTCGAAGATGTCCACGGGGTGAGCCAGCCAGGAGCCGAGCGTGGCCGCGATTGACCGTCCCAACGTGAACAGCGTGACGAGCCGCCACAGCACGATGAAGGGCGCCAGCAGCACCAGCCACTCGCGCCAGAGCACGCCCGACCACTGCAACCGCTGGGCGTAGAAGTAGCCGACCGCGGCCGTCGCGACGGCCAGCGGGACCAGCCCAGTCAGGATCAGCAGTGGGGCTATCGCTGTGAGGAAGGCCGCGACACCTGCCGCCAGCGTCGTAGCCAGCGCGACGCTCAGGATCGGCGCGGCCACGGCCATCGCCAACTCCTGGGGGTTAGCGCGGCGCTCACGGTAGAACTCGGGCAGGGCCGCCAGGTCGCGCCACAGCGCCGCCCACGTTCGTGTCGCCATGTAGATTATCTACCTCACGCGCGTTTCCTGATGTGGCGGCTATTCTCTACATAGTAGCGTTTGTGTAGCCAACGTGACTAGCGCACCCACAGGCTCCCCTCTCCCGCGCACAGGGAGAGCCGGTTGGGCTGTCGGAGCGGAGCGGAGCGGAGAGAGACCAATCCGCATGGGGTGGGGGTGAGGGCTCCTTTAGCGCACGCTCGTTTCCGCCACTTCTTTGGGCGTATCCGGCGCATTGGGGGCCGCATCCGGCGCATCAGCGGAGAGACGCGCGCGTCGCGGTGAGAACAGGCGCAGGCGTAGGACGCGCTCGCGCTGGCGCTCCTCCTCCAGGTTGCGCTCTCTGGCGCGCAACAGGTCGTTGAGTGAGATGATGCCCGCGATGCGGCGCGGATTGTCGCGCGCCACGACGGGGAAACGCGTCAAGCCGGTCTGCGCCATGCGATAGACCACCGCGCGTAGCGGTTCGTCCGTATACGCGACCACCGGATCGTGACGCGCTAACTCCGATAGCGGTACATGGCGCCCATCGCCTTCTGTTCTCTGCAGCAACATGACTTGCAGGTCATGGCGGGTCACGACGCCGGTTAAGTCTCCCCTATCGTCGACGATGGGATAGAGGTGCTGGACCGGGCGGCGCCCATCAGGGTGCAACGACGCCGGCAGGTCGGCGATATCCGTAGCCGTGGAGAGCGCGACGATATTGGTGCGCATCACCTCGCGCACGAACTGAATCTCGAGTGGGTCGATGGCGTACTCGCGGCTCAGGTGGTAGCCGCGCCGGCTAATCTTCTCGGTCAGGATCGAGCGGCGCAGGGTGAGTACGGTGAACCCGTGAGCGACGAAGACGCCGATCACCAGCGGCAACAAGGCATTGATGTCGTGGGTCAACTCCAGGGCGAACACGATGCCGGTGAACGGCGCGCGCATCGTGCCGCTCAGGATCGCCGCCATGCTGATCAGCGGCCAGAAACCCAAGCCCTCGTGGGGCAAGAAGCCGGCTTCGATGCCCCCCAGGGCGGCGCCCATCATGAGGAGCGGCGCCAGGACGCCGCCCGACGTGCCTGAACCGAGCGACACCGGCCAGATAATCGACTTGACCACCAGGACGCCGAGGATAACGGTCCCCGCCACATTGCCTTGCAGGAGAGCGCCGATCGTGCCGTAGCCGACGCCGAGCGCCTGCGGGAAGATCAAGCCGCCGATACCGATGACCAGGCCGCCGATGGCGGGCCACCACATCCAGTGGAACGGCAAGCGGTGGAACGTGTCTTCGGAGGCGTATACCATGGTGGTGAGCACGGCCGAGAGCGCCCCGGCCAGTATGCCGACGAGCACACAGGAGAGCAGACCGAGCGGGCCGATGAAGGCGGCGTGCGGAGGCGTAGGGAAGAGCGGCCCGTGGCCAATGATATAGTAGCGCATCGCCGCGGCGGCCGCGCTGGACAGGGCCACGGGAATGGCGCTACGCGGCTTCAACTCGAAGAGCAGCAACTCGACGCCCAGCAGGATCGCGGCGAGCGGAGTCGCGAATGTCGCGGCCATGCCGCCGGCCGCGCCCGCCACCAGCAACGTCTTGCGCTCGGCGCTGGTGAGGTGGAAAAACTGCGCGAGCATCGAGCCCAGGGCGCCGCCGGTCATGATGATGGGTCCCTCGGCGCCGAATGGGCCGCCCGATCCGATGGAGATAGCCGCTGAGATAGGCTTCAAGAGCGCCACCTTGGGTTCGATGCGGCTGCCGTTCAAGAGGATAGACTCGATAGCCTCGGGGATGCCATGGCCGCGGATGCGCTCCGAGCCATAGCGCGCCATCAGGCCGACGATGAGGGCGCCGGCGACCGGCACAACAACCTCGAATGGGCCGAGATGGTTGCCGGCTGGCGAGACCAGCGCTGTATCCCAGCGTTGGTAAAAGAACAGGTTGGTCACCAAACCGATCAACCGCAACAGCACAAGCGCCACGAACGCGCTGAGTATGCCGACGCCGATAGCCAGCAGCGAGATGGGAATGATGCGCGGCGTCCGGATGAAATCGCCCAATCGCCCCGCCGCTTCGTCGTTTTCTATATGATGGACCACCTTGACAAAACGGCGGCGCAAACTACCCGGACTCACGATATATCTTCTCCCTATCACGCTATGTTTTACCTACACTATATATTGTATCTTATTGCGACATTATATGTCATGTCTATGGTGATGTCCGTGACGATGCGCCGGGGGCTCCGGGGCGCGTGGGTCGGGGCGTAGGGGCGTATGGCATACGCCCGGTCTGTGCCGTGAGCCTATCTAAGGCGCCGCGCGGTGGTTGACGCGAACCGCACACTCGCGACCAAGGCGTATGCCATACGCCCCTACGATAATTTACGAGCCCTATGTGCGACTCCTTCGTGAGAGCAGTTTGCGGCTTGTCGTACCCCTGCCCTACGTGTTACCCTACAAGTATGAAGAAAACGAGCATCTACCTTGATGACGCCGACCTCGCGCGATTACAGCGCCTGGCGCGCACGGAAGGCCGTAGCCAGGCGGAGATTGTACGCTCTGCTATCGCCGTATATGAAGCCCAACGCAAGCCGGACCGGAACTTTGCACTGGCCGGCGCGTGGGAAGGGGATGGGACGTCTGTGGCGGATATCCCCGAGGAGGAAATCCTGCGAGGATTCGGAAGCTGACGCTCATCATCGACGCGGCGCCTCTTGTCACCTTGGGGGATGCCCGTGATCCACGCTTTGATATGGTGCAGCGCATCCTCGAAACAGAGGAAGGGCTGCTCGTTATCCCCGCGCCGGTCACCGCCGAGGTAGACTACTTGGTTCGGCGGGGAGGTGGCCCCGCCGCGGGGCGGCGCTTCCTGGAGGACTTGGCCGAAGGGCGCTTCCACGTAGAGGCGTTGGCCTTAGATGAGTATAGGCTGGCCCTTACGCTCCACGACCGCTACGCTGGCCTCGATCTCGGGCTTGCCGACCTCTCGGTCGTCGTGCTCGCGCAGCGCTACCGCACGCGCCGGCTCCTGACCTTCGATGAGCGCGACTTCCGGCCCATCACGCCGTTGCAAGGCGGCGCGTTCACCCTCCTCCCCGCCGACCTGTAACCATGCGCCGTTCCCAGATGCCACTCGCACGGTATAACGAGAGTTAGGAGATAACATGCGCGTCTACGACTATGCCACGATGACTTCCGAGGAGCGCCGCGTGGTATTTACGCGCTCCAACGCCGATATCTTCAACACACAAAACATCGACAGCAGCCGCGCCATCTACGACGACGTGCGCCGCGACGGCGACGCCGCGCTCGTGGACTACCTGCGGCGCTTCCATGATGTCTCCCTCACGCCTGCGGAGTTGCGCGTCACGCCCGATGAGATCGCGGAGGCGCGCCGCGCCGTGCCGCGCGCGGTACAGGACGCCATCGCTGCCTCTATCGACAACGTGCGCCGCTACAACGAGCGGTTGCTGCGAGAGGGCGGCTGGCTCGAAGAGCTTTCACCCGGCATGATTCTGGGCGAGAAGAGCGGCCCGATTGATCGCGTCGGACTCTACATCCCGGCCGGCAAGGGCTCGTTCCCTTCGGTCATGGTCTATATGGGCACGCCGGCCGTCGTCGCGGGCGTGCGCGAGGTCGTCGTGGTCACGCCGCCCGTCAAGAGCGGTGAGCGCGCGGCCGATCAGGCCGTGCTGGTCGTGTGCGATCAGCTCGGCATTGGCGAGATCTACCGCGCCAACGGGCCGTCCGGCATCGCCGCGCTCGCGCTGGGCACGCACACGATCCGGCGCGTGCGCAAGATCGTCGGACCCGGCTCGCCTGCGGTGCAGGCGGCCAAGATCCTGGCCCAACTTGAAGGGGTGGAGGCCCCGATGCTCTACGGTCCGTCGGAGGGTCTGATCCTGGCCGACGACAGCGCCGACCCCATGCTCGTCGCGGCCGACCTCCTCAACGAGGCCGAGCACGGCCACGACTCCGCCGCCATCCTGGTCACGCCCTCACACACGTTGGTCGAGGCCGTGCAGCGCGAGGTGGCGACGCAGCTGGCGGCGCTGCCGGAGCCGCGCCGCGCCTACGCCGCGTCGGCGACGACGGTGTACGGCGGCGCGGTCATCACACGCGACCTCGACGAGGCCATTGCCTTCACCAACGAGTACGCCCCCGAGCACATGCAGGTAGCCACGCGCGACGCGCTGTTCGTGGCCGCGCGCATCGAGAACGCCGGCGAGATCCTGGTGGGGCAAAACGCGCCCATCGCGGCCGCCAACTTCGCCGTCGGCATCCCGACGACGCTGCCGACGGGCGGCTTCGCCGCCGTCAGCTCGGGTATCACCGCGCACAGCTTCCGCAAGCGCAGTTCGATCGCCTACCTCACGCGCGAGGCCCTGGCGAGTATCGCCGACACGACGCTGGCCCTGGCCGAATTCGAGGGCTTCCCGCAGCACGCCGCCGCCATCCGCATCCGCGGCTTAGGGCCGATATAGCCATGGCCGAGTCGCTCTATCTATGTCAAGGATGCGGATAGCGGCCGGCGCGCATAAGGTTTCCACGGCTGGTGACGCGGACTGGACTATTTAGGCGGAGTATGAAGACCGTGACGCGACCGATGGGCGTGAGTGGTTGGATAATCGGTCCATTGAATCGGAAATGATCACTCTATATCTGTGCGCGCGGAGAATAGAGGGGAGTGAGGGCGTCAGTCTCGAGATCAAGCGACGCGATATCGCTGCCCTTGGCACGGTTGCACTCGAAGCAGGCATAGGCCAAGTTCTCGCTAACCGTCGGGCCACGATGTTTGACCGCGATGATGTGATCGGCTTCGTGGGGGTATAGCGGTTCGTCGTCAGGCATCAGGCAGTATTCGCAGCGGCCTTGGGCGCGTAAGCGCACCTCGCGGCGTAGGGCAACGCTGACGTCTTTCCTCACGCGTCGCGCACATCCTGCATCTGTTGGTAGGCCTGTGACCGAATCAGCAGGACGATACGGTCAAGCTGCACACACTGATCAAGCTCATCGGCCTCATCGACGGTCAACGTCCCCGCCGACTTTTTCAGCAGGAGTTGACGTACGCGCGCCACGGTTTCGTCCGAGAGCCGGAACGTCGCGATAGCTTCGCGGGTTGGACCGCTGGCAAAGAAGGTGACGACCTCGTCGTAAGCATGCGGCAGAGCTACATGGTTCATCTATTTATTGCCCTCCTTGGCGTTATCTTCTCCGCGCCTCATGCCACAGTATAATGATACCAAAGCCTTGTCGGAGCGCGAGTGTTGAGGAGACGACGCCATGGCAAAAGCGATGACCATAGAGCTACCCGATGATCAGGTGGAGCGGCTCCAGCGGCTTGCCCGCCGCCTCGGCCACACACAGGAGGAGGCCGGCGCGCGCCTGATCGATGAAGCCTTGCGCATGGCCGAGTTTGCCTTTATTACCTTTCGAGACTCAGCCGTGGGGCGGCAAGCGTACATCCAGGGCGGGGGCCTGGCGGTGTGGGAGGTGATGATGCTCCTGCGTGAGCGCGGCGGCGACGTGGAGAAAACGGCCGACTACCTGCGCTGGCCGGTCATACGCGTGCAGGCGGCCGCCAAGTACGCCGCCGCTTTCCCCGCCGAGATAGACGCCGCGCTCGCCGACAACGACTCCTACGACGAGCACAAGCTGCGCGCGGTACTGCCGCAAACGCGCGTTTCTTGTTTCAATGAGCAGGGGAGACTCGTCGAGCAGGGCGATAGAAGTTACCCGGGGAGAGGAATGTCCACGCCATGCCCCTACGACAACTGACACACGCCGTCGCCGCTTTTGCCGTTGTCGTCAACGCCGCCATACCGGCGGTCGCCAGCGCGCGGGACCGCCTGGCCGCCGGCTCCGGCGTCCCAGCATACCGGCATATCTTCGTGGTCATGCTGGAGAACAGTAGCTACGACCAGATCATCGGCAATGCGAACGCGCCGCACATCAATGCCCTGGCGCGTTCGTACGGCCTGGCTACGCGCTCCTACGGCGTCACCCACCCCAGCGAGCCCAACTATGTCGCGACTATCGGCGGCGACTACTTCGGCATCCAGGACGACGCGCCCTTCTCATCGACCGCCAACGGGGTCAACCACACGATCAGCGGACCAAGCCTGGCCTCGCAGCTCGACGCGGCCGGCCTCAGTTGGAAGACCTACCAGGGGGCGCTTCCTTATCCCGGCTACGAGGGCACGCAGTATCCTCCCAGCGGCGCCGCGCTATACGCGTCCAAGCACGATCCCTTCCTGAACTTCAAGAGCGTGCGGAGCAGTCAAAAAGAGATGCGGAAGATCGTCCCCGACACGGCGATCGCGTCGGACCTGCGACGCGTCGCCACGACCCCTAATTTCAGCTACATCGCACCCGACCAGTGCCACGATATGCACGGCACGGCGGGATGCGCGGACAACACGACGCTGGTCAAAGACGCCGATGCGTATGCCGGACGCCTCGTCGCTCAGATCGAGGGTTCGTCGGTGTGGTCGACGGGCAATAGCGCCATCGTCGTCACCTGGGACGAGGATGACTACGCCGCTTCCCCGCCGCCCGGTTGCTGCGCCGCCAAGCCCGGCGGCGGGCACATCGCCACGATTGTGATCACTAACCACGGGCCGCGCGGCCTGCGCGACAGCACGCCCTACAACCACTACTCCCTGCTGCGAACGGTGCAGGACGCCTTCGGTCTGGGCTGCCTGCGGCACACCTGCGATACGGCCAGCGTCCGGCCCATGACCGCGCTCTTCGCGACGACGCGGGGCCGGGCCGCAGGGCGCCATTGACAAGTATAATTGTTTCGTGCTAAACCTTGAGGCATGGCACAGATACGCGGCAAGGCGTTGAGCGGAGACAGCCGCGAGCGGCGGACATCGATCCTGGCCTGGATGCGCCTGGCGCGCGTCTTCGCCAAGATGCAGCGCGCCGCGGCGGTGCAACTGCGCCGCTGGGACCTCAGCGTAGCCCATTTCGACGTGCTGGTACAGACCGGCCTGGCCGAGGGGCTGACCCAGCGCGAACTGGCGGAGCGCCTGCTCATCACCAAAGGCAACTTGTCCCAGTTGCTCGACAAGATGGAGCGCGACGACCTGCTGGCGCGCTGTCGCGAGGGCCGCGTGAACTGCCTGCGCCTGACCCCACGGGGGCGCACGCTCTACGCCGAGGTCTTGCCGGCACGCCAGGCGGAGGTCGAGGCGACCTTCGCGACGCTCTCGGCCGAGGAGCGCGCCACGCTCCTCGGCCTGCTGCGCAAGCTGGACCTCGCGCTGGACTAAAGGACTCCGCTATGCTATAGTTTCGAACGAAACATAAAGCGTCTAGAGTTTCGTTCGAAAGTGTTGTGGGCAGAGACAGAGGAGGTAGGGACCGTCGACCATAGATGATGACGCCCCGGCGACAGCGCGCACATGTAGCGCCACAGCGTACGGAATCACATACGGACACGCATATCACGGAAGGACATCGCCATGACCCGTCTCTCGCGCCGCACCGCCGTCCTCTCAGGGCTCACAGCCGGGACCGCCGCCCTCGTCGCCGGCCCCGAAGCCCTCGTCCGCGCGGCCGCTAGCCGCGCGACGCCCTCGGCCGGAGCCGCCGCCCTCGCCGCCCACCTGGACGTCGCACAACCGTCGTTCCTGGCCTTCCTGCGCGAGGCCGGCATCGACACCACACTCATCACACGGGCGGCCGGTGGGAGCGGATTCATCGCCCCTGAACCGCCTTTCGCGCCCCTCCCCGCCACCGCGCATGGCCCGACCGTTCCCCCGTCGGGCTACCTCGTCCAGGAGATCCGCGGCGGCGTGTACTGGGTCACCGACGGCTCCTACCAGTGCATGTTCCTCGTGACCGGCCAGGGCGTGATCGCGGTCGACGCGCCGCCCTCGATCGGCCCCAACCTACTCAAGGCCATCGCCTCGGTCACGAGCGAGCCGGTCACCCATGTAGTCTACTCGCACCTCCACGCCGACCATATTGGCTCCGCCCACCTGCTGCCCGCGAACGCGACCTACATCGCGCAGGCGGACACGGCGGCCTACCTGCGTCGTGATCAGGACCCCCGCCGCCCCATACCCACGGTCACCTTCACCGACCACTACACGCTGCGGGTGGGCGACCAAGTTCTCCAGCTCGACTACAAGGGTGAGAACCACGTTGCCGGCAACATCTTCATCTACGCGCCACGGCAGCAGGCGCTGATGCTGGTGGACGTGATCTTCCCCGGCTGGGTCCCGTTCGACTATTTGGCGGTCTCCACCAACATCCCCGGCTGGATGACAGCCTACGATCAGGCGCTGACCTACCCCTTTACCACGTTCGTCGGTGGCCACCTCAATCGCCTCGGCACACGGCAGGACGCGCTGCAGGGCCGGGAGTACGTACATGATCTACGCGCCAACGCGGCTCATGCGCTGCAGTCCGTCGATATCAAACCTATTATCCAGAAGGTGGGCTACTCCAACTTCTGGGCGTTGTATCGCACCTACCTCGACACGGTAGTCGACACCGCCGCGGCGGCCACGCTGGCCAAATGGAACGGGCGGTTGGGCGCGGTGGACGTGTTCACGCACGACAACGCCTACACGATGCAGACGAGCCTGCGCATCGATTGATGTGCGCGGAAAGGGAAAGAGGGACACTCATGCGCGCGATACGCGTCCATCGGTTTGGCGGCCCCGAGGCGCTCGTGGCCGAGGAGATCGACACGCCCACGCCAGGGCCGGGGCAGGCGCTGGTCCGCGTGGAGGCGGCCGGCGTCAACTATCTCGATATCAACCAGCGCAACGGATCCTATCCCGGCGCGCTCCCCTTCACGCCCGGCCTGGAGGCAGCCGGCGTCGTGGCGGCTGTCGGGCCGGATGTGGCGGACGTACGCGTGGGCGACCGCGTGGCGTACGCGGCCGCTCAGCCGGGCGCTTACGCCGAGGCGGCCGTCTGGCCGGTCGACAAACTGGTTCCGATCCCCGAGGGGGTGACGGCGGAGCAGGCGGCGGCCGCCCTCTTCCAGGGCCTGACCGCCCACTACCTGACGCGCAGTGCCTACGCCGTGCAACCCGGCGACCACATCCTCGTGCACGCGGCGGCGGGCGGCGTGGGTTTGCTGCTCGTGCGGATGGCCAAGCGGCGCGGCGCCTGGGTCGCTGGGGTGGTCTCGACGGAGGAGAAAGCGGCCCAGGCGCGCGAGGCGGGAGCTGATGAGATCATCCTCTCTCGCGGTGTCGACATCGCCGCCGAAGTCCGGCGTTTGACCGGTGGCGAGGGTGTCCACGCGGTCTACGACTCGGTCGGACGGGCGACCTTCGCGGCAAGCCTGGACGCGCTGCGGCGGCGCGGCACGCTGGTGCTCTTCGGGCAGGCCAGCGGGCCGGTCCCGGCGCTGGACCCCGGCGTGCTCGGCGCCAAGGGCTCGCTCACGCTCACGCGGCCTGTCCTGTTCGACTACACGGTGACGCGGGAGGAACTGCTATGGCGGGCCGGTGAGGTGCTGGGCGGTGTTCGCGGCCGGCACGCTGATGTTGCGCATCGACCACCGCTACTCGCTCAACGAGGCCGCCGCGGCCCATGCGCGATTGGAGAGCCGCGCTTCAAGCGGCAAAGTCCTGCTGATCCCCTAGCGATAGTCCTGTTGATCCTAAAGAGACAAGAGATAAGAGTGGAAAGGATGGATAAGCCCATGACGGCGCCATGTACACACCTCAATCAAATCCAAGATGTAACGCCGAGCGCGCAGGGCTGCGAAGACTGCCTGACTGGGTCCACCTGCGCGAGTGCCTGATCTGTGGGCACGTCGGCTGCTGCGACTCGTCCAAGAATAAACACGCCACCAAGCACTTCCATGCGACCACGCATCCCCTCATCCAGTCATTCCAGCCCGGTGAGGACTGGCTGTGGTGCTATGTCGACCAGGTTATGATGGAGCCCTCGTAGAATATGACAACGCACATTTTCAGACCGATGGAGTGATACTATGGACACACAACACGCGGCGCCGGCCGGCGCCGCCCTCGACGTGTGGCCGGCGCCGCCGCTGGACGCCTGGCGGGACACGTACGACACCTTGCATCTGTGGACGCAGATCGTGGGCAAGGTCCGCACCACGTTCAGCCCCCCGGTCAACCATTGGTGGGCTGCTCCCCTCTATATGACCGCGCGCGGCCTGACAACCTCGCCCATCCCCTACGGCGTGCGGACCTTCGAGGTCAGCTTCGACTTTATCGGCCACAACCTGTTCATTCAAACCAGCGAGGGTGGCGTCAAGGCGCTTGGATTGTACCCGCGTTCGGTCGCGGACTTCTACGGGGCGTTCATGGGCGCGCTCGGCGCGCTCGGCATCGACGTCACGATCAACCCGCTGCCGCAGGAGGTGGCCGACCCGATTCGCTTCGACGAGGATACGACCCACGCCGCCTACGACGCGGCGCAGGTCCAGCGCTTCTGGCGCATCCTGGTGCAGGCGGACCGCCTGTTCAAGGTCTTCCGCGCCCGCTTCATCGGCAAGTGCAGCCCCGTCCATTTCTTCTGGGGCAGCTTCGATCTGACCGTCACGCGCTTCTCGGGGCGGCGCGCGCCGGAGCGGGCGGGGGCCGACCAGGTCACGCGCGAGGCCTACTCCCACGAGGTGATCAGCTGTGGCTTCTGGCCCGGTGGCGGCGACCAGGAAGCGGCGTTCTACGCCTACGCGGCGCCGGAGCCCGCGGGCCTCAAGGAGGCGGTGATCCGCCCCGTGGAAGCGGGGTACAACGCCGCGCTCGGCGAATTCCTGCTGAACTACAAGGACGTGCGCACGGCGGACGACCCGGACGCCCTCGTGCTGGACTTCCTACAGAGCACATACGAGGCGGCAGCGGATCGCGCGGGCTGGGACCGCGCGGCGCTGGAGCGTTAGCACGGGCTGGGACGCGCCTCGTTTTTGTAGGATGTGACCCGCGACGTCAGTCGCGGGTCGCTCCACTATGTCGAAGCGCATCTGCGATAGGGAAAGCTATGGGGGACATATAGTGGTAGAGAGTGCACAGCGGGCGGCGCCCACGGAGAAGGAGACGGGGCGGCTGGAAGCCTTCAGCGACGGGGTGTTCGCCGTCGCGATCACGCTCCTCGTCCTCAATCTGGTCGTGCCTGATCTGTCGCCGTCGGCGTCCCCGGCGGCGTTAGCCGCGGCTTTGGGCAAGGAGTGGCCATCATATCTGGCCTTCGTCACGAGTTTTGGCACTATCCTTATCATGTGGGTCAACCATCACGCCCTCTTCAAGCTGGTGCGGCGGTCCGATACGCTGTTCATGTTCGCCAATGGGTTTCTGCTCCTGCTGGTGACCACTGTGCCGTTCGCGACCGCCCTGGTCGCCCGCTACCTGGGCACGCCCGCCGCGCCGACGGCCTGCGCCGTCTACGCGGGCGGGTTCGCCGTCGTCAACATCGCCTACAACCTATTGTGGTGGTCGATCGCCCACGAGCGCCGTCTGCTGCACCCGCACGTCCCTCAGGCGCGCGTGGACACGCTGACCAGGAGCTTCCTGACGGGCTTCCCCGTCTATCTGGCGGCCACACTTCTGGCCTTTCCGTTCAGGTACGCGTACGCGAGTATCGCGGTATGCTTTTGCTTGTGGATTGTGTGGGCTATTACGGGTTATGAACGCACGCCGGCTCACGAGCCGCGTGTACCATAAGGAAGGCTATCGTCGCTGTCGCCCCGCGCACGGAAGCGCGCGCCCCGCGCACGGAAAGGGATGATCATATCATGGAACTTGGCGTCTATACCTTCGCGGACATGATGCCCGACCCGCGGACAGGGCGCGTTATCGGCCCCGCGCAACGCCTGCGCGACCTCATGGAGGAGATCGAGCTTGCCGATCAGGTTGGCCTCGACGTCTTCGGCATTGGCGAACACCACCGCGCCGACTTCGCGGTCTCGGCGCCGGCCGTCGTGCTCGCGGCCGCGGCGACGCGTACGACGAACATCCGCCTGACCAGCGCGGTCACCGTGCTCAGTTCGGACGACCCGGTCCGCGTGTTCCAGGATTTCGCCACGCTCGACCTGCTCTCCGGGGGGCGCGCGGAGATCATGGCCGGCCGCGGCTCGTTCATCGAGTCGTTCCCGCTCTTCGGCTACGACCTCGCCGACTACGACGAGTTGTTCGCGGAGAAGCTCGATCTGTTGCTGCGACTGCGCGCTGACGAGCGCGTCACCTGGTCGGGGCGCCATCGCCCCGCGCTGGACGGGCTCGGCGTCTATCCCCGCCCCATCCAGGACCCACTCCCCGTGTGGGTCGCCGTCGGCGGCAACCCGCCATCGGCGGTCCGGGCGGGGACGCTCGGCCTGCCGATGGCGCTGGCCATCATCGGGGGTGAACCGGCCCGGTTCGCGCCGTTTGTCGAGATCTACCGCGAGGCGGCACGGCGCGCGGGACATGACACGGCGGGGTTGCCAGTGAGCATCAATTCGATCGGCTATGTCGCGGACACCTCACAGCGGGCCGGGGACGAATTCTTCCCCTCCTACGCGGCTATGATGAACAGGCTGGGGCGGGAGCGCGGCTGGTCGGGCATTAGCCGGCGCGACTTCGACGCCTTGCGCTCGCCGCGGGGCGCGCTCGTCGTGGGCAGCCCCCAGGAGGTCAGCGAGAAGATTCTCGCCCAGCACGAGATCTTCGGGCATCAGCGCTTCCTCATCCAGATGAGCGTCGGCGCGATGCCTCATCGCTACATCTTGCACGCCATCGAGTTGCTCGGCGCCCAGGTCGCCCCAGTTGTACGCCGCGAAACGCAAATGCCGCACTAACAGCCTATCCGCCCCCAGTTGTGTCTGGACCGGGGCTACGACTATGACACCTATCGGGACACGGTCCGCGCACACGGCTATATCCCCCCTATCCCGCCCAAAGCCAGCGCCGCCCAGCCACTGCCGCCGCCCGGTGACCCCGACCGTCATCCCCCCACGGCGCTGGGTCGTCGAAGCCCAAGCCTAGCTCGGTTGCGCGCCCCTCGGGCGATACTCCCGCGATATAGAGGTACTTGCTTCCGGCAAGGAACGTGAAATGGTCCAGCCAGTGATCGTGGCGTGGATCAAAGAAGCGCGTCGTTTTCTGATTCGTTCCGAGCGCCACGCGCGCTCCTTTGGAAAGACGAGCGGCGCCAACTCCTGATCAATGTGCCCGCGTCCGGTGATGACCCCATCGAGTTCTACGGCGACGATCGCGGGCGCACGGTGGTCAAGGGCATCGTAGATCCATCCGTGTCTACGCGCTGGCTCTTCGCGTGGCTGACGACGTAGACACTCCTTGGCTGGCCGTAGTCTCTGCATGGGCAGCCACGACCTCACCCTTCGGCTCGTACGTTATCGTCAGGTTTAGGCCAAGCGCGTCGCCGATTCGCTTCAGGGTCCCGACTCTGGTGGGATAGCGTCCACTTTCCATGCGCGAGATCTGACTGTGGCTCGTCCCAACCCGCGCAGCTAATTCTTGCTGCGATAGACCGTGAGAGGTGCGATAGTGGACGATTTGCCGGGCGATGTGTCGCTCGGTTGCCGTCTCCTCCCATATGCGCCTGAACTCCTCATCCTCGGCCAAGTCCTCGGCTAGAGCATCGTCCGTAAACTGCCCGATGGGACTCACCCAGGGACTGTCAATCTCACCCTCTTGCGTCATCTCGGTTATCTTCCTCATCTCGCTCTCACCCTTCAGTATGTACAGTCATGTCTCATTCTGATACTGCTACTGTATCATTACTGATACAGTAGCGCAATCATCTCTCAGGTGATTTTTCGATCTAATCGATGCGGCGCCGCGCGGGCACGATACGGCCTATTCACCATCACGGCGTGAGGTAGAACGCTTGGGGCGTGGAAGCGCGTCCTGCCCGATTGCGCGCGGTGGGACGCGCGGTTGAGCGTTCATGCGCGCTTCGAAATCATCCCAGTATCGCTGGGCGACAGCAATGTCTTGTGCGGGAATGAGCCTGCCCCCTTTAACGAGCGCATGGAGCAAGAGAATGATGTTGCCTGAACGCCGATAGAGGATGCGAAAATGCGTGCCTCCGTAGTGACACCGCAGGTCTCGCAAGTGGTCGGCCACCTGTGATGTAACCGGAAATGCGGGTGGAGGGCTGTTGTCCGGTAGCCCGTCGAGTAACTGAATGGCTTGACGAATAGACACACGCTCGCGCGCGTTACGACCCTGAATGAAATTTTTCACCGGTTGATCTCCAGCGGCGGTGCGGTAGTAGGCTGTCCGGGTGGGCATTGGCAGTCCTTTCAAGTTCATCGTACATATCAGCTACGTAGTAATCATAGCTATCGTGTACAATGGGGGCGACGCCCTGAACGCCCTGCACAGCCTGGCCGAGCTGCCTGAGTTCGCGCGCGAATACCTGGGCAAGGTCAAGCTCGCCTACCTCGACCCGCCCTTCAACACCCAGCAGTCCTTCCTGCACTACGACGACGCCCTCGAACACTCCGTCTGGCTGACTATGCTGCGCGACCGCCTGCTGCAAGTCAAGGCGCTGCTCTCCGACGACGGCTCGGTGTGGGTCCACTGCGACGATAGCGAGATGGCCTACCTCAAGGTGGCAATGGATGAGATATTTGGGCGCAAAGCTAACACGGGCTAGCTGCATCGAGAGATCCGGGGGAGGATGACGCCTGCTGTATGGGTCCCTCGTCGCCGGTAGGAGGGTTGTAGAATACAAATAGGGGGACGGCGCCTGTGCCGCCTCCGTTCTATCTCGTGTGGTTCGCGTGGAGGGCTTATGGACCAAGAGGCCATCATCCAGTACATCACGGACACGTTTACGGGTATTGAGGTTCTTAGACCAACCGACGGTCCTGGGGCCGGCGACACCTTCGTCTTCTATGACCCCCAGCACAACCTTGACCCGGCGCACCGCCAGCCCTTCGCCACCATCGTCACCAAAGACTACGGCGGCTTTGACGATGCCTCACATCTGAATCGCCCGGATGTGTTTCGGCTCAACATCGGTGTGAGCAGGGACACCTTTCGCGCTCTCTTTGGCCCTGCGTCCAGTGCGGAGAGTGATCAGAGCACCGCCTATGACTTCGCCGCCCTGGACCGGCTGATGCCCCATCCGGTGTACGCGCCGCAGTCGTTTGTGTGCGTGCTCAACCCAAGCCCGGACACCTTCGCAGCCGTCAGGCCCTTGCTGGCCGACGCCTACGGCAGAGTCGCCGCCCGGCATGCCCGCCGTCAGGCCATTCCCGACTGAGCACAGGTACATAATAGTAGGGGGGAGGATGCCGGTTGATCGTGAGATCAACCGGCAGCCTCCCCCTGTGTGCCCACTATATAAAAAGCCGCTCTACCGGACGGCGACGGGCTCCTGCGCCGGGCTGCCGCTCGCGGCGACGCCGATGCCCTCGGCAATGCGCCGCCCGTAGTCGGCGTCGCACCGCGTGAAGTGCTCGACCATGCGCTCCTGGATGTCTTTGTTGCACTGCTTGAGCGCGCCCACCAGGTTGTTGATCAGGTCGTCGCGCTCCCAGTCCTCAAAGGAGCGGTAACGCTCGCCGGCCTGCGTGTAGTCGTTGGTCCGCGCGATGGTCTGGCGGACCAAATCCCCCGCGATGTGGGGCGTGTAGTCCTGACCTGTCGGCTCCGCCTCGGTCAGGCCGCCGCGGCTGCTCGGCTCGTAGTTAATGTGCGGGTTCTCACCCTCTTTGACAGCGTCCACGTAGTAGGTCATCGCGCCGTCGCGCTGGTTCGTCGCGGTGTGTGTCTTGGGCCGATTGATCGGCAGCTGCAGGTAATTCGGCCCCACGCGGTAGCGCTGCGTGTCCGAGTACGAGAGTGTGCGGCCTTGCAGCATCTTGTCGTCCGAGAAGTCGAGGCCGTCCACCAGCACGCCCGTGCCGAAGGCGGCCTGCTCGACCTCAGCGAAGTAGTTCTCGGGGTTCTTGTCGAGTACCATGCGCCCCACGGGCCGCATCGGGAACTGATCCTCGGGCCAGAGCTTGGTGTCGTCGAGCGGGTCGAAGTCGAGTTCGGGGTGCTCGCCATCGGACATAATCTGGACGCGCATCTCCCACTCGGGGTAGTCGCCGCGCTCGATAGCCTCATAGAGGTCCTGCGTGGCGTGGAGGAAGTTCTTGCCCTGTAGCTCGGCGGCCTGCGCCTGCGTGAGGTTCTTGACGCCCTGCTTGGGGACCCAGTGGTATTTGATCAGGACCGCCTCGCCGGCCTTATTGACCCACTTGTAGGTATTGACGCCCGAGCCCTCCATATGACGGTAGTCCGCCGCGATGCCCCAGGGGCTGAACAGCCAGGTAACCATGTGCATTGCTTCCGGCGTGTATTGGACGAAGTCGAACTGCCGGTTGGGGTCCTGGCGGTTGAACACGGGGTCGGGCTTCCAGGAATGCACGAAGTCGGGGAACTTGATGGCGTCGCGAATGAAGAACACCTTGAGGTTGTTGCCCACGAGGTCCCAGTTGCCGTCCTCGGTGTAGAACTTGACGGCGAAGCCGCGTGGGTCGCGCAGCGTCTCGGGTGAGTGGCCGCCGTGGGTCACGGTGGAGAAACGCACGAAGACGGGCGTGCGCTTGCCCTTTTCCTGGAACAGCTTGGCCCGCGTGTACGTGCTGATCGGCTCGTCGCCTACCGTTCCGTAGGCCTCGAAATAGCCATGGGCACCCGCGCCACGCGCGTGGACGACGCGCTCAGGGATGCGCTCGCGGTCGAAGTGGCTGATCTTCTCGATGAAGTGATAGTTCTCCAGCGTCGTGGGGCCGCGATCGCCCACGGTGCGCAGGTTCTTGTTGTCGTAGACCGGCTGGCCCTGGCGCGTTGTCAGCGTCGGCTGCTGGCTGTTTGGCTGGGTGGACTGATTGTCGCTCATGCTCTCTCCTTATCTCCCTTTATTTAGTCAGGCTCTCTCGTCCCGCGCCCACGGCAGCCCATCTTAACTGGGGAGCCATGGCTGTATCACACAGGGCGACTACGTACAGTATAGTGGAGCAAAGCGCGTGCCAGCGAACGCCCTACGTGGGCGTGGCGGGTCGTGGTAGACTGGGTACATAGCAACGCGCTGGAGGTCATGATGGTACTGAGGATGAGTGAAGCCGCGATGGATGAAATCGCGCGATTCTACATAATCAGAGACACCGATAAAAGTTCATCCCCAAAGGTGGCTCCGTTTATTGAGCGTAATCCGGCCCTCATCGACGTTTTATTGGACGCGCGCGACACACTGCAACGCATCTTCCCCGGCTCCTCTTACACCCTTAGGAGTCGCCAAGGAATAACTTCCCGCCGCTGTCGGGCAAAGCGGCTATGAGCCTGCGCCCAAAAACGGGAAGTAATTGTTTAACGAGCCCTTAGTGTCAAACGCGACCCGGATATCGACGACGAGCAGGCGGTCCTCTCAGTCGGTGTTAAACGAGACTTGGGCGCGCCGCGCGACAGCGTCCGACGATTGTTGCTCTTGCAGGACGAGTAGGGCCTGGATGGCGACCGTCGCGCCGAAGGGAAACTCGCCGTCGTCCTTGAGTCCCTATGAGCTTCGACTGGGCCGAGTTCAGGGACGCTCATCAGCAGGTACGGGACGCTTTCCGCACAAGCAATGACGTCGAACGCCGCCGCGTGGCGGTCCATCTGAACACGTTGAGGGTACTTCGTAACGTAGCCGACTACGAAGCCACCCCATCCCAACTAGTAGATTCGTACGCCGCGGAGGATTGTATAGACCTTGCGGCTGTCGTACTTGACATCTTGCGCAATCTGTAACGTTTGGGAGAGTGGTAAACTGTGCGCATAGCGAGACGCGCGGGAGGTCGTGATGGTACTGAGGACAGGGCCGGGGGCGGTGGTCGAGCCGGAGTGGCTCCCCGACGATACCGAGGAGGATCTGGTGGGTTCGTCGCTCCATCAACTGGCGATCACCACGCTCTACGACAGCTTGAGGCTCGCCGGCCCCGATCGCGGTCTACCGTGGTGTGTCGGCAACCGATTGACACTTGCCATCCCCCGGCCCAACGGCTCGGTCTATCGCCCCAGCCCGGATATCCTCGTCCATCCGACGGCCGGCGCTATGGACCGCACCGAATTCGACACACGCGTTGAGGGAGCCCCCGCGCTCATAGCCGAGGTAGTGAGCCCGACGACGTGGTGGCGTGACATCGACCGCAAGGCGGCCTGGTACGCTTACGTTGGCGTCCAGGAGTATTTTGTCTTCGACCCCACGGGCGACCAACTCGGCGCGCGGGTATGGGCGCGCCGCCTCGTGGGGCGGAGTTTCGAGCATTGGTCAGCCGGGCCTGACGGGCGTTGGGCGAGCGCGGCTTTGGGGATCACGCTGGACGTGCAGGAGACGCTCGTGCGCGTCTACGACGGGCAAGGTTCGCTCGTGCCGACGATCTCCGAGCAGGCCCGACGCTTGGCGGAACACGGTCGTATGCTGGCGCGGCAGCAAGCGGAACACGATCGTATGCAAGAGGAGATCGCGCGGCTACAGGCGGAGTTGCGCGCGCTAAAGGGAGTAGACTCTACCGGCGATGTAGGAGGGCCGAATGAGCAAGGGTAGATGTAGGAGGGCCGAGTGAGCAAGGGTAAGGGACAGAAGGGCGCCGATCCGCGGCGCGAAGAGCGCCGCCGGACGCAATTGGCTCAACTGAAGGAGCGCGCCGCCACGGAACCGGCGCCCCCACGGCGTGAGCGTGTCGAGCCGGTCGACATCAGCGGCAACGAGC
>JAABUL010002519.1_pt1 | contig 30020 bp, 24 predicted proteins | sample 5559151 | NCBI WGS metagenome assembly JAABUL01 (sample SAMN10711876, study PRJNA513368) | rock metagenome | isolation source: Antarctica rocks | place: Antarctica: Victoria Land, Pudding Butte sud
TGAATAGGGTTGGCTTCGGAACAAGCCTATGCCCTAGCGGCGAGCGATCGGCGATAGTCCTCAGGATAGCCACCAACATAGTCATCAACATAGCCACCAACGAAGGTGCGTAGCTAGGATCGTAACACTCGTTTGCTTACTTTCTTATTGAGTTATTTCGATACTAACGTGACTTTCTTGAGTATAGCGTATGAAATTCGTTCAAAACTTTCTCGAAGTCATTGAATTCACCTTTATTGACATAGTATTATTCATCGTCTCTATCTAGATCTTTTCATTTGACCTTGTACTGTATTCGACCTCGATAGCGTCTGAAGTTCAGAATGTTATTTATCTCTCAGTATTCATCGTCGTCGTCATCAATAATGATGAGTCTGAAGAGTTCTGCATGCTGTTCTGATAGAAAGTCTTCTGAATACAATCGCAGTAGCTTCGAGCTGAACATTGAATGCAGATGCTTCATGCTGACTGATAGACAAAGATGATAGAAGATTTTCGCTTTGACAGTGATCTGATATGATTCTAGTTGTTTATCTTTCAAATCTTTGCATGATCTTGTGATTTTGACGTTTCTGAAGAATAGTCAAACTCAGTCATCTACCTCATAGATAACGTCTCGTCTATGTTTATTGATCTGTGCTTCGATGATCAGCTTCGTCTTTTTCAATTGTTGATGATCAAAGCTCAGTAGCTCTTTCATCTGAATGACAATATTGTCTGCTTTTCTAGCTTCAAGTCGTTCACAAGTTGTTTTGTAGTCAGTCATATCTGAATCGAAACTCATTCAAGAGTGAAATTCTTTATTGAAGTAGAAAGAAATCATTGAAATGATCGAGAAGATATTGAAATTGTCGCTGAATTTCACCATAGATATTCATTTGACTCAGTCGTTCTGCATGTAATTGCAGTAGATTCTAAGTTTGCATTCAACGTCTTGATTGACTCGTTTCGTCTGATCATTGATCTTCGAATGATAGACTGTGAATAGACTAGTTGTGATTCTTAGTTGCTTGCAAAGACTCTTTCACATAGTTGATATGAATTGAGAGTCTCTGTTCGAAACAATAGAACTAAATAAATCATGCAGTCAATAGACGTTTCATAGCATGATTCAAACCGTTTCTTCGACTGAGATGTCATTGTCTTCTCAATGACAGAAAACATAGTGACGTTCTTTGATGAGATAACATATGATTGTGCAAATGACGTTATAGTCTTCTGACAGAAGTAGTTCAGTGATGAAGTTCATAGCTATATCTTTTCAGCGTTTCTGTGAAATCGAAAGAGAATGATGAAGTTCATTGATGCTATTTCTAGAGACTTTGCTTCGCTGACAAGCATGACAGTTTCAAATGTATTGTCGAATAGTAGCTCAATGATCTGATCAATAGTAGAAACGCTGAACTAGATCAATGATTCGTTTATTGTCGAGGTGAGAGATTAAAGGTTGATCATGCACTTCTTGTAGCAGTTTCGTATGCATATTCTTGAGAACTCACAGTAAGTCTTTTCTAAAGAGAACGCTGTCAATGATTTCGCAGTTTTTCAATTTAGTGATATGAAATTTGAGCTTGTTCTCGTTCATAGCTTGTCTATATTCATTGCAGAACTCATTCGTTTGATTGATCATATGCACTCGCTGATAGAGATTTGCTTTCGATTCAACGAGTAGAACATCGACTTTATCGAGAGTCAGAATAGTCTAAAAACAATCTTCAAGTCGTTGAGCTGATTCAGAAACGTTCGCTAGAAACATTTGAGTTAAAGCATCGACTTTAGTATTTATTTTGCCTGATCTAAAGATGATTTGAAAGTTGAACTTCAACAGAATGTTCAGATAGTTGACTTGTCATCGACTTAACTGTTTATTTTTCATGAAGATCTTCAAAGCTTAATGATCGATGAATATCTGAATGAGTAGTTCAGTGCACTTCAGCTCGAATCATCAGTGTTCGAAGCATCAAATAATGATTAGCAATTTCTTGTCATAGATGTGATAATTGATTTCAGCGAGAATCATGCTTTTACTGTAGAAGATCATCAAATGAAGAACTTTCTCATCATTGTACTGAGATAGTATTTCACCTTTTACATAGTTTGAAGCATGATCTTCAGAATAGCTTGTCGTTTGAGATTGAAGTGACGAAGTACTGAGATCGAGCTGACTTGTTTCTTTAGATTGTCAAAGACTTGAACACAGATCTCATTTCAAACAAAAGACGTGTTCTTTCTTGTCAGCTGAGTGAATGATTTGACTAGCTTCGAGAAGTTCTTAATGAAACGACGATAGAAGTTAACAAATTTCACGAAGCTCTGAATTTCTTTTAGATTGATCGAAGTGATTCAGCTGACTATGACTGTCACTTTGCTGAAATTCATACGAAGATCTAGTTCTGATACAATGACTTTTAGAAAGACAGTCTCTTTTACATTGAATTCGCACTTTCGAATATTCATCTGCAGTTCAGCTTCGCGTAGTCGACTTAATACTAGTTTGACGTGATTTCTATGTTTCTTTCTCATTTTGCTATAAATGAGAATGTCATCTAGATAGACTTGACAAAAGTCGTTCAGAAAGTCTCATAAAACATCATTCATATATTGCTGAAAGAAGGTCGATTCATTAGTCAGTTTGAATAATAGCATCTTGTATTTATATGCTTCTAAAGCAGTGATAAAAGTGATGTAATTCTCGCTATCAAAATGCATTCGAAGTTTGTTGAATGCTGATATGATGTTCAATCTAGTCAGATGCTTGCAACTCACTATTTTATCAATGATCTCGTCTATCAGCGATAGAGAATACCTATTTCTTTTGAAAATGACATTTAGCTTTCAATAGTTCACGCAGAATCAAAGATTTTCATTTGCTTTGAAAGCGAATAGAACGAGAAAGAAATAGAGAGTTTGACTAGAAGTGATGAATTTCTTCAACAGATTCTCGTTTAAGTACTTCTTTACTTTCAGAAGTTTGACAGAAAACATTCAATAGACTCAACAGTGAGAGAGCATTGAATCACTGATGAGCTCGATTTTATGGTCGTAGAAGCGATGAGAGAGTAGTTTATTCAATTGAACTCGATCAAAAACATCTAGAAACTCATGATATTTTGATGACAGCTTGACTTTAATATCTTTCAAATTCTGAGTCGTTTCATTGATTAAAGAGACGTTTAGAACGTTCAAATCGCACTGAGTATTGTACGCGATTTCTCTATCAATATCAGTCATGAATAGAGCAAAGACTTCAGTCTGATTCTTCTTTGATTGATTCAGTAAAGTTTTGAATGAAGCTGCATTTATGCTTTGAATCGAGAATGATTCTTTCTTAGTCGTAGTTGAAACAGATCATTTGAGCATAATAGAGATCTTAGTCTGAATGATAGAAGAGAGCGAAGTTGATCATGATCAACTTAAGTGCTTTGAATTGAGGAAAATCAAAAAAACCGAAATAGAAGTATTTAATTGATTTGAAAAAACAATGACGTCGTTTTGCATATTCAATAATATTTCGTTTTTGTTCATTCAGAGCTTACTCAATATGACTTCATGATGATTGATATCAGCTATCAGCATTGATACAGTCAATTTCTTATGACTTTCGATGATGAGATTGAGTAGAATTTTATGAGTGATGATCTTCTTAGATATTTTCTCATCATAGTCTCTTATTAACTTCTCTTTTGTCAGTGATATAAATTGAATTTCTAGTTTCTCGCATACTTTATTGACTAGATTAGCATGTATGAGTGTATGAGCGACTGAATCACTGTCTATCAGAGAACAAAGACTAAAAGATCAATTCTGAGAGTTGAGAAAGACGTCAATTAGAAACAACTTTTCAAAGTAATTCTCTTCTGATAGAATTTCATCTAGTTTGCACAAAGATATAATCTTTATCTCTTCAATGACTTTTGAAGAGATGACTAGTTTTTTGAATCGAAATTCGAATCGAAATTGAACTCAAAACAATCATATTCATTGTTCACTGCATTGATTCTGATAGGTCGATCAGAGCACTCTCTAGAGCTATGATCTGATTTATGACATATGAAACAGGTTTCAACTAGAACGTCTGCTTCTTTGACGCTAGTTAAAACTGCGTCACACGACTTTAGATGATCAGGTTTTGAATGATTGACTGACTGAGTAACAACAGCTTTATGAAAGATGATCTTTGACAGATTGTCAACATGTTTGATGAGATTGACTTTGTTCTTGATTTCTCGAATGACTCGCTGATCATTATTCAAATGAATCAGGTAGAAATGAATCTCTTTGAGAGAATCAGATTGAACTAATTGATTTATTCAAATGAATCGAAGACGAGAGTTTATTTTATCTTTCAGATCGACGATCAGTTGCTTTTCGTGATACTTCAGATAGAAAGATAATCGTTGAAACTGAGTGTAGAACTCGCTGAACTTCTTTGATTCTTGAATCAAGTTGTAGTATTCTCTACGAAAGTTGACTTTCTTATCTGAATCATTGAATAACTCAGCTAGTTCTTTCAAAAAATCATCAACAATCTTATAAAGATTGACACAGTCACGTTCGCGTCTAGATTGAGCAACATCAGCTGCGTCATTGAATAATCTGAAATGTACATAGCTCAGTTTGACTCATTCATTTGAAAAGAGATTGACGTTGATCTTTAGTTTATTCTGAATTTTGTCGTATCAGTTTTTTCAAGTAGAATTTTTTTTATCAGTAAATCAGAAAGAATCAGGTATTTTCTGAGATCTAGAACGCTCAGAGTAGATAAAATCAGAAGAAGTGATTTCTTTAGTTTAAAGTCTAGTCTTCAACTCTTTGATTTCGTTGTCTCGTTGTTTACTCAGTTCATTGAGTCAATCTGTTTCTCTGTCGAGAATCATGCATCAAGTCTTTCAGTTTTCGATAGAAACAGAAAGTATTACTGTTTCAGCAAATGACTCATCGTTTTCATTGATGAATGATTCAGCACTAGAGAGTTTCGATGAATCAGTCTCAGAAATTTGAGAAAAGCGACTTTGAAATTCTTCGAAATGTTCTTCAATAAATGAACGTTTTGACATGGTGAAATTTGAAGAAAGAACGAGATCGAGCGAATGATGATGCTCAACAGTATTAATGAAGACGTATGATCAAGTGTTTAATCTTCAGGAAAGAATGTTGTTGATTAGAAGAGTATTTTTGATTTGTGAGTTTTTGAGTGATTCTCAAGCAATTCACGAAGGTTCTTTATCGTCGATTCTCTTAATCGAGTTGAACAGCTTATTTTCACTCATTTGTTTCATGAGAATGAGTTGATTCTCTTGATCGAGTGAACTTTGCGTACTTAGTGAGCAATAAGTTGTCTAGTGATTCAAACAGTCTTGTCGTTGATTCTATTAAACTTTCTAGTATTGTTCAGTCTTTCAATTGCATCGATCATCAGATAAACGAATTTCTTTAGACTCGTTCTGTTTGTACGAGTATGTTGAATGAGTAATGAGATCAGTATCGTGTGATTAACGAATTCTTAATATAATGTCAGAATCGTGCCTAGATGAGTCAATCAGCGAAAGTCAGGGTTGAATAATGCTTGATCTTTAAAGATAGCTATAACTGAATATTAAGAATACAGAAAAAGATGAGTACAAAAGCTTTTATTTAAGTAATATTTAGAGACTGCGCTAAGCTTGAAGAAAATGTGTTTGTGACATGAGTAAAATGTGATGTAGAAAGAAAGATGATGTTGAACAAAGAGATGTTGAGAAAAGAAAATAAAGACTGAGTCAGATCTGAGTCAAATCTGAGTTAGAGACATTGACTAGCTCTATTCAGTCTTGATACGCTTGTAACACATACAACGTATGCAGCATATTTTCAATAGATCAACAAGCAAACAACTGCAGAACAACATTGTTGATTTATTTTGCAGTCAACAAAAATCACTTACATCAGCAAATAGAAAAACGCAATACATGTTTAGCTCACTTGATGCATTAATGCTAAATTCACATGCAAATGCGCATAATGACAAGAATACAATCAATTTGTGAAATGCAAATTCGCAGCAAAAAGAGCAAACATGAGTGATTGTGAAATTCAAAGAAATGAAAAAGCGAAAAGCGATGAAAAGTTTGCAAAAAGAAGCTAGCATTGAAGTTAGTACTAGAAAGTGCTATGATGTCATCTCTAAAAAGATGCAGATAAAGAGACTGCGCGAAAGAATTGAATTTGCAGTCAATCAGCTAAGACAAGCAATATCAGAACAGAAAGAAACTATAAATCATAACTTAATTTACATTTGAAGATTTTTATTTTATTTTTATTTCTTCATTAAATGCATGCAGTCTATGACTATGACACTATCTAGACACTATGTATTTGCTAAATTACATGTAATCTAGTCATAATCGCTGCTGTATATCTTTTCATTGAACAGTCACATTGATAGATTACACATACAAGCATGTGAACTGTTTATATGATTCAATGATCACATAAATAACTCAAGATTGTGAAAGCTGATCACTTCAATGTGAGCTTTCGACTTGTTTGTATGATCATCAAGCTAAGCGAGCTAAATAAACTTTGATTTATGTAGAGAAAAGCTGATCACTTTGACGTAAGCTTTCAAGTTCGCTGTATGATCACTCAGCTGAATGAGCTAAATGAACTTTGATCTTTGTATTTGCGACGCATGTAAATCAATCAGAAAATCGAAATTGATCGATTTACTGCGTCGCTCAGATGTGTATGTGCACAAAAGCTGAGTTATGTCTTCGTAATATATATGTGTGTGATGTATATGAGTTGCAACGCATGTGCAAAGACGTTGCTGTCATTTTGTGTATATGAGCAAAGATTGTGTCATGTCTTCGCAATGTATGTGATTGCAATGCATGTACATCAATCTGATAAAGCGAAAAATCGATCAATTTACTGCATCATGCAAGCATGTAGATGTGCAAAAGCTGAGTCGTGTCTGTTGCAAGCGTGCATCTCAAGTTAGTCTAACATTGTTGAGATCATGTTTAGAATTTAATCACACTGCAGCGAGATAGTGCGTAGCTGAATAGAATGTTTGATCAATAAAGATAGCTCTAACTAGAAAACTAAGAATACAGAAGAAAGAAGATGATTTCGAGCTGTATCTATAGTAGAGCGAACAAAGAGACGAAGTAGTTGATTTGTCAGAACTTGAATAAATGAAATGTTTCAGCATATTTCAATTCGAAACATCGTTGTTTCTTGTTCACATATCGAAATTTCTAGAGTCTATTGACTAGATTCTATTTCATTTCGACACGCTTCGTAACATTATTTTCTTCTTTTTAAAAGTCATGTTTCTATGACTTGTAATGTAGTTCATAGCACTGACGTAAAGCTCGATGCTCGCCTTTCTACTAATCTTTCTATTGATCATCGAAATGTCTATTGTAGCAGACTCACTATGAGAAGAGAAGAATGATCATTGTAGCAGGCTCACTATTTGACGTAGAAATACGAGGTAGATCGATTCACTGATAGATAGAGTGATGTGAGTAGATAGATCATCACATTGACAGCATCTTTGTAGCAGACTCACTAGAAGAGAATCAACTAGCTCATTGAAGAGATTGATTCTGATCATGTCATTGAAGCAGACTTACTAGTTGACATAGAAACATGAGGTAGGTCAATTCACTGATAGATAGAGCGATGTGAGTAGATAGATCATCGCATTGACAGCATCTTTGTAGCAGACTCACTAGATTAATCTTGATTTGAATTGAGTTGAATTGAATTTGATGACACAGATTATTTTGACTTGACTGATTCACAAGCTTTTTGAGAAGAGAGTTGAACAGCTTATTTTCACTCGTCTGCTTCACAAGAATGAGTTGATTCTCAAGCAATTCACGAAGATTCTTTATCGTCGATTCTATTAATCAAGTGAATCAATGCTACTGAATGAGCAATAGATTCTCTAGCAATTCAACGATCATATGTTCTCGTTGATTCTATTGATTTTCTGATGTTGTTCTGTCTTTCGATGTCATTGATCATCAGGTAAACAAATTTCTTTATACTCGTTTTGTTGTTCGTCGAGTAGCTTGAATGAGTAATGAAATCAATATCATGTGGTAAACGAATTCTTAGTTTAATGTTGAGATCATGCCTAGAATCTAACCACACTGCAGCGAGATAGAAGTATTTTCGACTCGATGCATGTTTCGATTTCGTGCACATCTCACTTTACTACTTTCATCTTTCTTCAAAAATCAATTACAAATTCAATATGACTTCAATTGAGGCAGCGCTTGCAGATCTAGCTTTGCAAGACTCATCTAACTACACTGCAACTGCAAAGAAATTCAATATCAATCGAAGCACGCTGTCGTGATGACATAGGGGCAAAACGGCCTTCGTGAAGAAAAGCAAGCAAACGACGTCAATTCTTTCGAACCAACAAGAAAAAGAGCTTATTCGCTATATCAACAAGCTTATTGAGCGTGATATATCTTCTTTCAATGTCATGATTCGCGTTTTTGCGTATAATATATCTGGAAAACAGCCAGGCAAAAACTGGTCTTATGAGTTCGTTCAACGTCATTCAAATATACTGCAGTCAAAGTTTCTACAAGACGCTGATCTAGAACGAAAGAAAGTCAATAATGCATATCAATATCAGCTTTATTTTGACCTTGTAAGTGTCTTCATTACGTTTAGTTTCATACTAATATAAGGGTAGGTAAAGCAAAAAATCGAAGAATATGAGATTCTTTCTTCAAACACATACAATATGAACGAAAAGAGCTTTCTACTTGAACTTCTTCAAAAGACTTGAAGAGTCTTTAGTTTAAAGCATCTTGACCGTGACAAATTGCTGAGTGCTGATCAAGACAACAATAGAGAATGAATTATCTTGATTGCAATCATTTGCATGAATATGACTCATATACTTCCTTCAATCATTTATCAGGCGATATCAGGCAATATTCAGAACAGCTGACTTACTGAATATGATCTCAAAGAGCAATTCTGCTTCTTTGCTTTCTTCACTACTGACTGAACTAACGATGAATTGATCTACTCTTGACTCACTATCGTATTTGACCGAAATACGAGGTCAAAAGCCAGAAATTCACAAGATTATCGTCTTCTATTTGTTGACGAGCATGACAGTCATATCAACATGAAGTTTCTTGACTGATGTGAGCAGAACAAGATGCTCGTGACTTTATATTCTTCTCATTCTACGCATCATCTTCAATCTCTGAATGTGAGCTTATTCAACTCTTTGACCAATTACTACTCGCAAAACCTGAACGACTGAATCTTTAAAAGTCAAGAACTTTCTCGAATATCAAAAAGAAACTTCTTTGACCTGTTTTGACCTGCATATCAAGCTGCTTTCACGCATGCCAACATAAAAAGTGAATGAGAAAAGACAGAATTGCTGTCTTTCAATTCGTCACAGATCATAAAGCAGATTAAATTGAATGCTAGATCTGTTTCAAGTCATTCTTCTTCTTCAGCATTGTCAGAAGCTGATTGAAGAAAGATTCGACGATTAATGAAGTCAGTTGTAGAAGAAGTAATTGGTTCGAAAGCTCGTAAGTTGAACAATACGATGAAAAAGCTTACTACAGATGTTGCTCTTCTAAAAGCAGAAAATGAAGATCTTTGATGAACAGTACGTATTGAAAGAAATCGCAGACGACGTGAAAAGTCTTTATTTGACGATTTAGAGGTTAATGATGAGACAAAGAGAGTGTTTTTTAGTTCTAATAAGATTCAGACGACTCATGATTGTCAAATTCAAAGAATCGAAGAGAAACAGCAGACTGCTATTCAAAAGATTGAAGAAAAGAAACAAAGAAAGCTTAGAAAGCTAGAGAAACAGCGTTTAATAGCTGAAAGAAAGGTGAAACGGGAAAAAAAGAAGGCGAAACGAGAGAAGAAAGCGAAGCAAAAAAAGAAGCTACAAGCGAAGAAATTGAAGCAACGACGTCTAGTTCAGAAGCAAAAGCTGAAGGCTAAAGAGCTTCAGAAAGAGCAAAAGAAGAAGTCTAAAGAGATGAAAGTACAGCAATTCACTGATTTTGTTGCTATTGAGAAGATGAAAAGAAAGTCTAGTCAAATCAGATCTACGCGAGCTGAAAGACAATTCAAAGCTTCTAAGTGATTTGATGATTAATTCTTATAGCTTGAAAGCTTCATATAGATATCAACAACTCTCTATATTAATTGCAATTTGATTCTATGAATGATGATTGAATAATAATAAAAATAGTATTGATTACTAATCGAGTTTAGAGTGTGCACGAGATCAAAACGTGCACAGGTTCGAAAGTACTTCTAGTGCGTAGCTGAATAAAATGTTTGATCAATAGAGATAGCTTTAACTAGAAAACTAAGAATACAGAAGAAAGAAGACGATTTCGAGCTGTATCTATAGTAGAGCGAACAAAGAGACGAAGTAGTCGATTTGTCAGAGCTTGAATAGATGAAATGTTTCAGCATATTTCGATTTGAAACATCGTTGTTTCTTGTTCACATATCGAAATCTCTAGAGTCTATTGACTAGACTTTATTTCATTTCAACATGCTTCATAACAAACATAGATCATGTTAAACTATCATAAACTAGTACAGAGCTGATGTTGACACGCTAGTGATTTAGCGCGCCTTCGTAAGTATAAGACTCTCAACGTGTTTTATCTTCTTTCTTCTTTAGCTTTGAACTTCTAGTTAGAATACACTCATATGATTCGCTCTATGCAGACTCATAACATTAGTTCAAAGCTCATTAATCTTGCTATTGACGTGTAAACAATATAAAAACAAGCTACACAACTCAAATCAGAAGTTGAATTCAGAAATTTTGACAGCAGAATCAGAACTCAAGCTCAGAAAGCTTAATAGAAATCAGAAATTTCTAAAAAAGAATCTTGATTCAAAATCAGAAATTTTGATAGAATCAGAATTAAAGAACATGAATGCATTGCTCTTGATTAACTCTTTATTGAGCTCGTCATCAGAAATCAGAAATTTCAGCAGTACTTGAACTCAGAAAGTTTGATAGAGTAATATCAGAATCTTGATCAGCAATTTTTTACTTATATCATGATTAAAAGCTCAGAATCAGTAAGCATTGCTCGCTACAATTTGCAAAATGTTAAAAGAGAATCACTTTTATCACAGAATTGAACAGCATCAGAAGAAGAAGACATGAATGCATCATCAAATACAGAAAAAGAGAACACAAACATGTTATTTTTTGATCATGAAATGATCAAGATCAGCATCAACACTGAACTGAATGCTTGAATAAGTGCTCATGAAGCAGATGACATCATTGTCTTTATCAAGTACATATGTCAACAGCACGACATCAAAATCAAGATTGACAACGAGATTTATCTGTATAAGATGCTGATTACGAATCTTCTACAAGCTATGCTTGTTAAAAGAGCTGAACAATCTCATCAACATCAACAAAGCAGTAACAACGCTTTACTCACATGTTGAATTCATACACAGTTGAAAAGCGAGACAATAACAACGCAGTCGTTGACATGTTGAAGCTTGCATATACACAGAAAAACAGCAATGTCTTTGCATACATGCTGCAACTTACATACGACATATACATATATACTGCAAAGACATGATTCAGCTTTTGCGCATATACAGACAGACATGATGCAGTAAATTGATTGATTTTTCGCATTTTCAGACTGATTTACACACAGCGCAATCACACACAGAGCAGTAACAGCGCTTTATTCACATGTTGAGCTCATATACAATATACATACATATACTGCAAAGATACGACTCAGCTTTTGCACATATAAAGACAGATGTGATGCAGTAAATCAATCGATTTTTCGCATTTTCAGATCGATTTACACGCAGCGCAATCATACACAAAGCAGTAACAACGCTTTATTCACATGTTGAACTCATATACAACATACATACACATATTACAAAGACATGATTCAGCTTTTGCACATCTACAGACTTGTGTGATGCAGTAAATTGATTGATTTTTCGCTTTATCAGATCGATTTACATGCATCGCAATCACATACACTGCAAAGACATGACACAGTCTTTGCTCATATACACAGAACGACAGCAACGTCTTTGCGCACACACTGCAATTCATATACATCACATACATACATACTGCGAAGACATGACTCAGCTTTTGCACACATACACATCTGTGTGACGCAGTAAATCAATTGATTTCGATTTTCTGATCGATTTACATGCGTCGCAATCACATACACTGCAAAGACATAACATAGTCTTTGCTCATATACACAGAACAACAGCAACGTCTTTACGCATGCGCTGCAACTCATATACGTCACATACACATACACTGCGAAGGCACGACTCAGCTTTTGCACATATACACATCTGTGCAACGCAGTAAATTGATTGATTTCGATTCTCTGATCAATTTACATGCGTTGCAATCACATACACTGCAAAAACACGACACAGTCTTTGCTCATATACACAGAATGACAGCAACGTCTTTGCGCATGCGTTGCAACTAATATACAACATTCACATAATCACTGCAAAGACACAACTCAGCTTTTGCACACATACACATCAATGCAATGCAGTAAATCGATCGATTTTTTCGATTTTCTGAGCGATTTACATGCGTTGCAAATACATACATTGCAAAGACACGACACAGTCTTTGCTCATATACACAGAACAACAGCAACGTCTTTGCGCATGTGCTGCAACTAATATACGACATTCACACAGTTACTGCGAAGGCACGACTCAGCTTTTGCGCACATACACATCTGTGCAACGCAGTAAATTAATCAATTTCGATTTTCTGATTGATTTACACGCATTGCAATCACATATACTGCAAAGACACGACACAGTCTTTGCTCATATACACAGAACGACAGCAACGTCTTTGCGCATGCGCTGCAACTAATATACAACATTCACACAGTCATTGCAAAAGCACGACTCAGCTTTTGCATACATACACATCTGTGCAACGTAATAAATCGATCGATTTTTCGATTTTCTGATTGATTTACATGCATTGCAAATACAGAGATCAAAACTCATTTAGCTCGCTTAGCTTAATGATCATACAGTGAACTTGAAAGCTCACGTCGAAGTGATCAACTTTCATCTACATAGATCAAAGCTCATCTAACTCACGTAGCTTGATGAATTTTTTTTTTATTTCTTCATTAAGTGCATGCAGTCTATGACTATGACACTGTCTAGACGCTGTATGTATGCTAAGTTACATGTAACCTGGTCAAAGTCGCTGCTTTATATCTTCTTGTTGATCAATCACATCGATAGTTTGCGCATACAAGCGCTCTCTCTCAACCCTCGTCATCGTACTTTCGTTTTTCTTTGTTCTTTCGCACTCTTCGCGTTCTACTCTTTCGTTTCTAATAGTCATTTCCTCGTCGCAATTCAAGTATTTTTCAAATACTCTAGTGTTGCGATTCTTTCAATTTTGGTGATGAACAGTGTCAATATAGTGTCTGTGTTTTTGAGCTGAGCTTTTTCCTTAAGCTTTATCTGCTCTGCTCTATAATGTCTGCAGTTCAGCAGTAAATGCTTCGACGTTTGCCTTGCATTGCATATTTCATAGCATTTGTTCGAATTATTCTCTGATAATTTATGCAAATAGCTCTTGAAATAGTCATGTCTCATTTTCAGCTGAATAAAGGTTGAAAACGTTAGTCTATCGATTTTCCTCATCTCTTTTAGTGATTTATGACTTAAATTCACATTCGATATGTGCTTTTGATACTGGTTTCCCTTCTTGATGCTACTTTTCCAGACATTTAACCATTGTAATTTCGTCTCTTTGCAAATTTGCTTTTTGACGAAGCTTATGATGATTGCTTTCGTGTTGTCGATAACTGATAATTCTTGAGCAGCGCTTTTGATCAATTGATCTGCTTTTTCGTTCCCAATAATGCTCTTGCGACTCGATATTCACTGTATGCGAATTTGACACTGATTCTGACGTAAATTGGTCAAGTTTTGTCGTATGTCATCGAATAACTTCGCATTGACGTTGCTCTTTGCGTTTAGTCTTTGCAAAGTCATTTGACTGTTCATGTACACTCAAATTTCGCTGTTTTTGAGTGCTTTTTCGCTGCATATTGCGATTGCATCGCTAATAGCTTGCAGTTTCGCTTTCGTTGTGATTATTTTGTCGTAAACGCTTGTCGCTTTGCTGTATCTGATGAGTTCATGCGTGAATATCACTGTCGTTTCAGTTTCTGTTTCGACCTCTGCTATCTTTTTTCAAATTTGCGATGCGTCGATATACATTACTATGTTTTTCGCCTTTTTGATAATTCTTTCTAATTCTCTGTAGTGCGAATTGACCGTTTCGCGAGTTTCGCTTTTTGCAAATTCGGTTTGAATTCTTGCTAAATGCTCAATTTCTTGACCTCACGATTTCTTGAAGTGAGAAATTTCAATTTCTTTTATTGAATTCAATGTTTTTTGCACTTTGTTCAATATTCAATATATCTGCGTAAGTTTGTCTTTGCACTTCTTAGCTTTTCAAGATAAATTCGCCTTCATCTCGTTTTAGTTCAGATATTTCAATGCATTCAGATTTAGATTCAATTTGATAAAGTATTAAGATGAGTACAAAATAAATGTTCTTTTTCTGATAAAGTGTTTTTTCAATAACTTAACTATTTAAATTGCATAGTTCTTGCACTTTTGATTTAATCATATCTTTATTGACGAAATTTCAACTTCTATTTGCATGACATCTATTGATGATGTTTGAAACACACTCAGAATTTTTCGTAATGCAGCGTTTTGCAGTTTGCGAAATTTGACTAAGTAGCTTTTTGATTATTTCATCATATTTTGACGTCATAATTGCTGATAGATGTAATGCATATCAGATATAACTGCTTTTCTGATTTGACATTTAATTCTCACTCGCTATTTATTAATTTAAACAACGAGTGTAGTGTTCTTGTGACTGTCGCAATTTTCGTTTGCACATGAACTTTGAAGTTGAGCTTTCGATTCAGTCAGACTTTTAGTCATTGTACGCATGTTTTTGATTTTAAGATTATGTTATTGAGTAGAATAATTATTTAATTGAGTGTCGTCTTATGACTTTCAAAATGTATTAATTCAGATTTCAAGTCATTGAATTGCACTGCGTTGTTCTTAGCTCATGTAAAAGTGATTTTTGCTGCGTTTTTCAGCATTTTCACATTCTTGTCAATATTTCTTCCCTCAATGTATAGCATCATGTCATCAATATAGCTGAGTGACTGTAAATTTTCGAAGTTTGCGCGAATCTTTGAAAACAAGTATTTGAATATAAATTAGAAATAAAATGAGCGAGATAAATGAATCTTGTGATATTTCTGTGCTTATTTTCTTTGATTTCTGACGTTCGTTGTCAAATGCTAAGTCAATAATTCGATTTTGTAAGAAACATTTTACTCAACTGATTAAGTTAATAGATATTTTCAACTTAATTAATATTTTGACTAGTTGCTTCAATGCAACATGATCAAAGACTTCTTTGACATTCTATTGAAAATATGTTGCATACATTGCATGCAACATACATAAGACATGATTTCTATGCTGATTTTCTTCTTAGACTTGAGAGATCACTTAAAGAGTTTTTCTCACAGCAGATTCACAGTTTAAGATGAGCAAAATCTCTCACTGCTCAAATTTCAACAGTTTTTAAGCATGAATTGCAGATGTTTCATCAGCAATATGCATGCATATTGCAGTCAATTTCTTCTTTAATCACATTGACATGCATTACTGTTCTTTCAAGCTATACAAATGATGTCTTTGACTAGAAATTGATTTTATCATCAAAACATTCAAGAGTCAGAACTTAGTGAAGAAATGAGATTTTTAAGATTGATAATTGTTGTTATTGTATATCACGCTTCGCTTGTAAAACGTGTGATTCATCTGTTTCATGTTATCTGTAGAGATTTTTCTCATGCAGATCAATCATGTTTTGCAGAAATGTTCATATGTTACACTTTTAATCAAGCAGCGTAGTTCAATCATTCTTTACTAATTCGCTTATATTTCTCTTCTTTTAATGAAGTCTTTTCATCAGCGTATCATCTGCATATAAAATGCTTATGTCTGAACATCTGTTAAACAATATTAATGAAATTTATGAGTTTGCTCATATTGAACTTAACGAGACTCGTGAATTGCTTGTATCGTAGTAACAAACACGCAGTCTCAATGAGATCTATACATAGTTAGCATGAAGATTTAAAGAATGTTCATGATTCAAGTTCTTTCTGCTAATCATTCTTAACAGATCAAATGCAAAAGTGTTCTGTTTCAATTCTCATCATCACAAACGCAGTGATGAGATACTGAATTGAATAATTTTCATAAGTGATTTCTCTCGTAGTTCTGCGTTTTATTTGACTTTCTCATCTGCGTATAAATTGCTTGTAACATGCATATTGAGATTATCAATGTTTGCGAGATCATGAAAACTCTGCATGTGATCAACGCACAGCGCTTTGCAATCAAGCAGCGCATTAATGTCATTCAAACTTTTGATAATCTTTAAACTTTACTGTAGCTAAACAGTAGATTCATAGTCAGCATCACGTACAAATGAGTTTCATTGCTGACTCATATTCATATGTGATCACTCTACTAAAGAATGAGAACTATCATAATGCAATGATTCTTCTTCTTTCTACTCATGAATTTATGCTTGAAAGTAAGTGATTATGTCTTTCATCTTTGTTTTAATCTCATTTTGAAAGCTTTTATAAGTTTTAAGACTTCTTTCATATCTTTGCTTAATATTCATTAATTATATTCAATGAAATACTCTTTTCATTGTATTTTATAATATAAAATTTTCTTTCTTTTTCACTTCTATAAAATCTTCTCTACTTTTCACTCTTGCTCATCATCAATAAGCTTGAGAGCAAAATACTTGAGTATAGATTTATCATTTAATCTACAATTACATGACTTTAAGAGAAATACATGAAAGACAGAATGAATTCTATAAATGATTAAAAGATCAAGATGATACATTTACTTATTTATAGATTCTTGTATATAAAAGAATTTTATCAACTTATTTGATAACTTTTTACTTAACTTCTTCTGCTTCAGGTTTTTTGCTGATAGCATGATTAAATCATCAACATTAAAAAACTTAAACTTATGTTTTCAGTTATAGTATTTTGTCTGAACATTAATTGCATTTTATTATTATTGCATCAACGTGTTTTGCACATCTTGCAGCATTTCAACACATTCTTTTGCTGCTGACACTTCTTCTTTCATAGCATCATTCTTAATATATATGTCAAAGATTGATTTATAATCATACATGACTTTAAAGAGATTACAGCTCAATGAAGAGTGCTTCATCTAATGATACATGAACTCAATTATGAATAAAAGCATAACTCAATCATTTTGCTTTTCTGAATAATATACTTATAAATAATGTTTCAGCGTTTAATTCTGTCATTCTATTTGATCATCTGTTTGCAAATGAAATACAGTGCTTAGTCATTATTTCATCTTCACATGAAATTAAATCTTTGATCAGAATGCATTAATAAATAAATTATTTCTATTAATGATTATATTATTTGATATCTCATATCTTAAAGTTATCTTCTTAAAGAACAACTCTGCTAACTTTATGATAGTCAGAGTTTTCTTTGTAAACAGATAATGCATTATCTTTATGTAGTGATTGACTATTGTTAGAACATGATTCGAGTTGAGATAGAAACTATGACGAATGAGACGTAGTTCACAGCATGATGAATTCTGAGCTAGTAAGGTCATGATCACGTGCTAATGATTCATTGTATGAGATCATTGAGATCATGAAGCAATTCTTATGATTCAAAGTCTGAGTCAACAAAGTCACTCAGCGACTCAGATGATTGCATGAATCTTCTTTGTCTATATAACGATGGTCGTTTCCTTAGATAAAAGCTTCGTGCTCAACTCATGTAAGCAGTCAATACATATTATTGTCTCAGCTATCTTCAGATCTCAAGTCTAGTAATAGTGATTACTGTTTGATCTCTGTATATACCTTGTGTTGTTAAAGAGACAATCATTACACTTTGAGCATCACTCTTTCACAAGATATCAAAGACGTTCATTTCTTTCAGTCATGTCTAGTCAGTCAGAACGAGTCATGCTCAGTTAAGAAGCAAGCATCTTCAGCGCAGATAAAATCAAGATCTCAACATTGAACTTGTATCATGACAATCAAAATAAACTCGAAGCATACCTAGTATAGATAAAGCTATACATCAAACGACACTCATCTCAGTTCAAGTTTATCGAGAACAAAGTACTCTTTGCATTCATCTATTTAAAAGATAATGCATTCACATGATTTCATTACTATTTAACGAATTATCTGCAGAAGAAATCAGAAAAACGAGAAGAAGAAATCAACACGATATTTCGTGATTTTCAGGCGTTTGAGAAACGTCTAAGAAGAGTATTTGAAAACATTGACAAGAAACGTACAGCAGAACATCAGCTGTACAATCTGTGACAGAAAACCTTCGCAGCGACTTATTCAATCAGCTTTCAGCATATTGCGACGAATATGAAATGAAACGATGCAGCTCTCACCAGTCAGTTCTATCAGAGACTGCGAGAGAAAGTCAAGAATGAAATCGCTAGAATCAATAAACTCGTCGACTTGCAGAAGATGATATTCAGAGCGATGATCATCAATAACAGACAGTATGAGAGACGTCTGAAAAAGAATAAAGAATTGACTACGTCAGTAGTATTGAGTCGAAAGTTCAAGAAGAAACAATGACAGTCATACTATGATTCTCAATCTATGAAGTTAGATGCAATTCGAAAGATATCAACGAACGCTCAAGACAAAACTGTTCAACAGAGCAAGACATGTTATACATGCAAAAAGCTAGATCATTACTTCAAGAATTGTACTCAAAACAAGTACAAGAACAAGTCAAAGTTTTATGATAAGCAAGACAAATCTTTCGCAGCAACAAAAGAAAATCAGAAAGACAAGCATCAAGCGTTGTCGTGAACAGCATGTTACGAAGACAACTGTTGCACTCATCTGAGTGATAAGAAAGATTCGAAATGATACTTAAAACTCTCACGAAAGAATCGTTTCTACGCAGCAACTCATCATCAATCGAAAATGCACAATGAAGATAGTGACGAAAGTTCGTTCACTATGATCGCAAAATCAGAGATTTTCGACAGCGAAGCATATGACTCGAACAGGTCAAACAGCACTGAAGAAGCTATTTATTAAGCAGTCGAAGAAGAAAGTCGACTTAGTGAAATCTTACGAGCATTCACTATTGCAGCAGAAGATGCTCTCAAGCAAGAAGAAGATTGTCTTGAAGTAAAGAAAGATTTCAGAAAGCTTACAAGTTAAGCAAGCTTTATAAGCATGTACAACGAATTGTACATTCTCTTTAAGCAGAAAGAGAAAGATTTTTCACAGCGAATGCAACAGATCAAGAATGATATACATCAAGCTATTTATGACACTATGCAAGATGAGTCAATCGCATCACGCAAAGACATTTGATATCGTGACATAGTCATGAAGAAGTCACTCACAGAAGTTAAGTTCATCAAGCAAGAAAAATATGTACTTCTCGATGAAGATCACATATTCAGAGAACTTAGACAGATGACAGAAGTCATCAGAGAGAGGTTTGATCTGTGTGATTCGAAGAAATATTTGTTAGAGATCAGCATAGAGCGAGTCATATGAATGTCATTTAACTAATAGATAAATGCTAAGAAAGAAAAGTATCTACAGAAAAGAACTCGATTCTTATATGTATGTTTCTCAGCTCTGTGCTAGGCTCGATTGAGTTGACGTCTTACACATATGATGCAGAGTCTCAATGACATCATCTCTAGGTCAGATTCTCGCTAGACTCGATTAGAATAAAATCAGGCGAAGGCTAGGCGAAGGCTAGAATCGTAACAATATTCACTTAAAAAGATCAACTTGAATTGATTTCAGTACATAAAACAAGTACTGAAAGAAAGAGCTTTTAGTTCAAAAAACTAGAAGACTCTTCAATCAACAGATCATCAAAGAAGTCTAGTCAGAGATTGAAAATCGAAAGCATATTTGTCTTCATTAATGACTTGTCGCAGTTATGAGTCTGAGTCAAGGTTAATGATCACGCAGCACGACTATTCATAGACAGTGACTGCACGAAGAATTACATATTTCCAGAATTTGCTAGAGAAGCGCAAATATCTACGCAGAAGAAGAAAGAATCTTACAATCTGCGAAACTTCAATGAAATATTCATGAAGTACAATAATGAACTAATAGATCAAGAAACTCAACTCATTCATTTGAGACTTGAACGACATTGAGAAAAGTTACGTTTAGATGTTATGAAGCAGTCAGACAGTGATATAGTTCTAGACATATCATGACTTCGTACAATCAATTTGATGATCGATTGAGTCAACGAGACAATTGCATTTCTAGATACAGAAGCGACGCGATTGCACTCGATATTGAAGTCATCACAAAATGTGAAGATATTCATCATGACGAGCGAAGAAATGCGCGAAGAGTTCAGAGAAATCAATGACGCACAGATGTTATGAAGCAGAAAGATTCAGAGTGATCACTCAAAGAATTTCACTACCGCTATTATTTTTAAAGAATATCAGAAATACAAGATTCTGTTTGAGAAAGAAAGTGATCAGAAGGCACTACTCAAACATCAATCGTGAAATCACGAGATTAAGCTTGTTGATGACAAGAAACTCACGAAACAGTTCATTTATTCATTGTTGACAGAGAAGCTTGATGCTTTGCGACAATATCTGAAAGAGAACATGCGAAAAGAATTCATTAAAGAATCACAGTCGTCAGCAGAATACTCAATTCTGTTTGTTTTGAAATTGAATGAAAGTCTAAGACTATGTGTTGACTACAGAGCATTGAATAACATCATGATTAAAAACAGCTATTCATTATCGCTCATAGCAGAACTGCAGAACAGGTTGCAGAGTGCACAGTGATTTACAAAATTCAATATACTTGAAGCATTCAATCAAATATGAATTAAAGAAGAAGACGAGTGAAAGACAGTCTTTTGCACTCAACTAGAACATTACAAGTATTTGATCATGTCTTTCGACTTAATTAATGCTTCAGTCACGTTTCAGATCTTTGTGAATAACGTGCTATGACGTTATCTGAATCAATTTGTCATAGTATATCTGAACGATATATTAGTATACTCAAAGACGAAGAAAAAACATGTGTGACATGTTAAGAAAGTTCTACAAACTTTGAAGAAAGTCAATCTGCGCATCAAGTCAGGAAAAAGTGAATTTCATGTACAAAGTGTACAGTTTTTGAGATTCATAGTCATGTTTCAGAGTTTAAGAATGAACTCAAAGAAGATAGAAACTGTTACGACTTGATCGATGTTAAAGTTGAAGATTGAAGTTCAATTCTTTCTAGAATTTGCGAACTTTTATAGACGCTTTATAGAGAAATACTTCAGAATCATCTCGTCACTTATGAATCTTACGAGAAAGAACATATCGTTCGTGTGAACTGAGAAAGCAGAAGAAGCTTTCAAGAAGCTGAAGAAATTGTTCATCTTTCAGTCAGTACTGATCATGTTTGAATCAGAAAAATCAATTACGCTCAAGACAAACGCGTCAGACGAAGTTATTGAAGCATGTATCAGTCAATCAGACAATAAGAGACGTCTGCATCTCATTGCATTTCATAGTAGAAAGCTTACAGACGCTGAATTGAACTATGAGATACATGACAAGAAGCTGTTAGCTATTGTCGACTTTTTCAAACAATGAAGAGTATATCTCGAAGAATCTAGACATCAGATTCAAGTATATACAGATCATAAGAATCTGCTATACTTTATGATCACGAAAGTTCTAAATCGAAGACAGATTAGATGATCAAAAGAATTGTCATCGTACAATTTTCAAATTCAATATTGAAAGAAATCTGAAAACTCAAAGATTAACGTCTTGAGCAGAAGAGCAGATCACATGACAGATAAATCACAGGTAAATCAGACTATCTTGCAAGAGAATTCAGACGGTTCGATTGTTTATAATAGACAAAACGCAGTCATTTTACGAATCAACAACAAAGATCTTGAGAAACGAGTAAAGCTAGAGCTAGCGAAGAACTCAGTCGCGCAAGATATTATAAAGAATATTGAGAACAACGCGAACTTTGAGATTATCAATGAAATACTAACATTTCAAGATCTGATCTATGTTTCAACAAGATGCAGACAAGAGATGATAAATGATCATCACAAGTCAATGATACATGAACATCAGAATTTGAATAAAATCATTGAGAGAATATCTAGAATCTACTATTTCTCAAAGATGAGAAAACAGATAGAAGATATTATCAGAAAGTGCAATGTATGTATTTGTATGAAACACAATCAACATAAACTCTATGAACTTTTGAAAAGCTTCAGCACATCAAATCATGCGTGAAAAAGCATAGCTTTGAACTTCATAATCAAGTTATTTAAGTCAAAGAAAAGAGTCACTGAAACAACGTATGACTTTATATTGATTATAACAGACAGATTAACCAAGTATGAATACTTCTTGTCATACAAGAAAGCAACATTCGCAAAAGATTTGACTTACACATTTCTGAGAACAATTGTAGCAAATCATGAATTATCAGACAAGATAATTTCGAATAGAAACAAGCTCTTTACATCAAAATTCTGAAAATTCTTGATGAATCAGTTAGAAATTCATCATAAGCTGTCAACAGCTTATCATTCGCAAACAGATGAACAAACGAAAAGAATGAATCAAACACTGAAACAGTATCTCAGATGCTATATTAACTATAGACAGAATGATTGAGTACAGCTACTGTCAGTAGCACAGTTGACTTTCAATAGCACAACAACAGAAGTAATCAGCATGTCATTATTCTTTGCAAACTACGAGTTCGAGTCAGAAACTCTTAAGAAATCGTGTGAATTTGCACAATTAGCTCAGAAAGTTACGCTACAAATAGAACAATTGCAGCAGCTGCAAAAAGAATTACAGAAGAACATACAGTTTCTCAGCAAGCGCATGACTCTGTACGCTAATAAAAGAAGAAATAGAAAACCTACTCTTAAAGAGAGAAACAAAGCATATCTTTTAAGACGAAACATCAAAATGAAAAGATCAAGTAACAAATTGAATCATACGAAGCTAGAATCTTATAAGATTCTAGAAATCAAAGAATTGATTAACTACAAGTTAAATCTGTCAGCATCTATGAAAATACATTCGATATTTCATATTTGCTTGTTGAAATCTGCAGATGCAAATACATCAATTCAGACAGAATCTTCAGAGATCGATTCGAGAAATTAGAACATCGAATACGAAGTAGAAGATATACTAGATCAGCAAGTCATCATAGATCAGTCTCATTGATTGATCAAGTGAAAAGATTATGATCATATCAAGAACACTTGAAAATCAGAGAAAAATCTCAAGAACTGTCAGAAGCTTCTTTGACAATTTCAGCAAAGAAACTTGACAATCAGTCGAAATCAGAAGAAATTTCAAGCTGTTCGAAATCGACGTTAAGAAGAAGATCACTAATAGATGACTCAATTGTTTAACAACGTTCATTTTTCTTGAGTTCTTCAATATTCTTGAACTCTCGTTGCATCATATTCTTTCAGTAAGACTCAATTAATTCTTGTTGCTTTTGCAGATGAGCTGCTTTAGTCAGAGTCTCACTCAGCTCAGCATGAAGATGAGCTCATTTCTTATGAACTCGCTCTCATTCAGTCTCTGAGATGATCAGATCACATTTGCGATCTAGATGCACACACTCAACACAACGATCAAAGTCAGTGTCAACATGACACTTCATGAAACGATTAGAACAGTGATTGCAGAGACACATAACTGAACTATCGTTATGACGAAGTTTCTTCGAAAGACGACAACGCTTTGCGACAGAACTTGACGGTTTGAATACTCAATTCAAATACATAAGAATGATGATTTCTGAGAACAGAAATCTTGAAGAAAACCTAGTGTTAGAACACAGTTCGAGTTGAGATAGAAACTACAACGAATGAGACGTAGTTCACAGCATAATGAACTCTGAGCTAGTAAGATCATGATCACGTGCTAATGATTCATTGTATGAGATCATTGAAATCATAAAGTGATTCTCATGATTCAGAATCTGAGTTGATGAAGTCACTCAGCGACTCAGACGATCGCATGAATCTTCTTTGTCTATATAACGATGGTCGTTTCCTTAGATAAAAGCTTCGTGCTCAACTCATGTAAGCAGTCAATACATATTATTGTCTCAGCTATCTTCAGATCTCAAGTCTAGTAATAGTGATTACTGTTTGATCTCTGTATATACCTTGTGTTGTTAAAGAAACAATCATTACAACTATCATAAGAATCAAGTCATACATGACTTCTTTTCATTTACTAGATAACAGATCTGTTATGAAATTCATTGTGATTTTTTTTCAGAAATCTGTAAATCGAGATAATTGTTAGAGATCAGCATAGAGCGAGTCATATGAGTGTAATGTAACGAGTATATAAATGCTAAGAAAGAAAAGTATCTAGAAGAGAAGAGTTGACTATCTATATGACTTAGAAGAACATAAGCTAACTCTGAATAGAGTTGACTTCGAAACAAGTTTATGCTCTAGCGACGAGCGATCGACGATAGCTCTCAGAATAGTCATCAACATAGTCATCAACATAATCATCAATGAAGATGCGTAGCTAGAATCGTAACATTACTCTCTCTCTTCAACGATTCATGTTTGCATGAATGTATTTTCTTAGCCTTGTGTAGAATCAAAATGTCTATTGTAGCAGACTCACTATGCAAGGTAGAAGTATCATTGAAGCAGACTCACTAGTTGCATGCAAACGAGTCGACAGATCGATTCACTGATAGGTAGAATGATGAGAAGGTAGATCATTGCATTGACGATGTCATTGAAACAGACTCACTGATTGACTTGCTCATTGAAGAGATTGACTTTGAGCTCGTCATTGTAGCAGACTCACTAGTTGCACATGAATGTATGATCAGATTCACTGATGAGTAGAGCGATGAGAGCGAGTAGATCATCGCATTAAGAATAGATGTCATTGAAGCAGACTCACTTCTGATTCAGATCTACTACATAGTAGAGCTTGTTTTGTTCATTGATTGACTCAATCAAGAGATCAATCGTTGTTTGTCTTTGTAGCAGACTCACTTCGAGTGTCGTTTAAGCAGGCTAACTATCGAGTGACTGACTCGATGACGAGATCAATATCGAACGCGTCATTGAAGCAAACTCACTGTCAAACGTGTCATTGTAGCAGACTCACTATGAGAAAATCGATTGACTCATTGAAGAGATCGATTCGAATCACGCCTTTGTAGCAGACTCACTAGTTGCACGTGAACATAGTAGTTTGATTCACTGATGAGTAGAGCGATGTGAGTAAATAAATCATTGCATTGACGAAAAAGTGTCATTGAAGCAGACTCACTGTGAGATTTCAATATAGAAACAAGCTCATGAGTTTGTTGAGATTCAATACATGAACAAGCTCATAGATTTGCTTGTTATCGAAGATAATCATGTCATTGAAGCAGACTCACTAGTTGCATGTGAACATTTGACCAGGTTCACTGATAGATAAAGCGATGTGAGCGAGTAGATCATTGCATTGAGAGTAGATGTCATTGTAGCAGACTCACTAGTTGCATGTGAACGAGTAGCAGAATCAATTCACTGATGAGTAGAGCAATGAGAATGAGTAGATCATTGCATTGAGAGTGTCGTTGAAGCAGACTCACTGAGATTTGCTTCTCAAGATAGAGACTTCACGCAGTTCTAGACTGGTCTCTTTGATTGTTCAACAAATTCGAAGAACTTCTTGCGAATCTGAATAAATGATGCTTTCGCTGATCTTCTGATCTAGTCGAAAAGAGTTTCAATCTTTTGTTTATACTTGTTGATCAGCTCACGAGTTTGATCTTTTGTTTATACTCGCTGATCAGCTCACGAGAAAAGAAGAGTGAGTGCTGTTGCATGATCACGAGTCGACTAGATCAAAGTCAATAGTCGAATCAAGCAGAAGCACTCGATGCAAATTATTTCTCTTCGTCTGTAATGAAGAAGCATTTATATAATGTTAAAGATCAGCATAGAGCGAGTCATATGAGTGTAATGTAACGAGTATATAAATGCTAAGAAAGAAAAGTATCTAGAAGAAAAGAGTCAACTATCTATATGACTCAGAAGAACATAAGCTAACTCTGAATAAAGTTGACTTCGAAACAAGTCTATGTTCTAGCGACGAGCGATCGACGATAGTTCTCAGAATAGTCATCAACATAGTCATCAACATAGTCATCAACGAAGATGCGTAGCTAGAATCATAACAATAATGATCTCAACTTATTATATAATAGATGATGTTTCATCTTTACTCTTTGACAAATATCACAAGTATTTACATACTCTTTGATAAATTTTTTTTTTGATTCTTACTCAATTCAACACTCATTATGAGTTTATGCGAAATTTTATATATTGTAGCGAGCGCTGCGCTAGCGTAGCGTTCTTTTCATATTTACTATCGCTTTTCTTTGCGCTCTATACTATAATGTTACGAGCGTACCAAGGCTGAATAGAACTAGTCAGTGCCTCTAGCTCAGATCTGATTCAGCCTCTATTTTCTTTCATCAACATCTCTTTGTTCAACATCATCTTTCTTTCTACATCACATTCTACTCGTGTCACAAACACATTCTCTTCAAGCTTAGCGCAGTCTCTGAATATTACTTAAATAGAAGCTCTTGTACTCATTTTCTTCTGTATTCTTAATATTCAGTTATAGCTATCTCTAAAGATCAAGCACTATTCAACTCTGACTTTCGCTGATTGACTCATCTAGACACGGTTCTGACATTATATTAAGAATTCGTTAACCACACGATACTGATCTCATTACTCATTCAACATACTCGTCTAGGCAGAACGAGTCTAAAGAAATTCATTTACCTGATGATCGATGATAATCGAAAGATAGAACAACACTAGAGGGTTGAATAGAATCAACGACGAGACTGTTTGAATTGCTAGACTACTTATCGCTCATTAAGTACGCAAAGTTCACTCGATTACAAGAATCACGATAAAGAACCTTCGTGAATTGCTCAAGAATCAAATCGATCGATAGATTCAACGATAAAGAATCTTCGTTGTTTGCTAGAGAATCAATCAAACCAATCAACAAACAAATCTCATCTTCTTTGTTGAAGATTAAACATCATTCTATACGTCTTTCTTCTTCAATCGTCAAGCATCGTCATTCGTTCAACCTTCTTTCAAAACAAACCTCATCATGTCTAGTTGTTCGCTCACTGAAGAGCGTTTCGAAGAATTTCGAAATCGTTTCTCTCAAATCTCTGATGCTGATTCATCGAAACCACGAACGAAATCATCAAGTGCTGCATCATTCATTCATGAAGATGACGAATCATTCGCTGAAACGGTAATACCTCTCGTGTTCTATGAAATCTGAAAGGCTCGAAGCCTAGCCCTTGATGAAGAAACAGATCGACTCTACGAGTTAGGTAAACAACAAGAAGACGAAATCAAAGAGTTGAAGACTAGACTTCAAGCTAAAGAAAACACTTCTTCTGATTTCACCTACTCTGAGCGTTCTAGATCTCAAAAAATACCTGATTCTTCGCTGTTTACTGATGAAAAGAACTCTACTTGAAAGAACTGATACGGAAAAATTCAGGATAAACTAGAGATCAACGTCGATCTCTTTTCTAATGAACGAGTCAAATTGAGCTATATACATTCTAGATTATTCGATGACGCAGCTGAGATCATTCAAGCTAGACGCGAACGTGACTGTGTCAATCTCTATAAGATTGTTGACGACCTTTTGAAAGAGCTAGCTCAGTTGTTCAATGATTCGAATAAGAAAGTCAACTTTCGTAGAGAATACTACAACTTGGTTCAAGAATTCAAGAAATTCAGTGAATTCTATACTCAGTTTCAACGTCTATCTTTCTATCTAGACTATCACGAGAAGCAACTGATCGCTGATCTGAAAGATAAAATACACCTTCGTCTTCGATTCGTTTGAGTAGATCAACTAGTTCAACCTGATTTTCTAAAAGAAATTCGTTTCTACCTGATTCATTTGAATAATGATCAGCGAGTCATTCGAGAGATCAAGAACAAGATCAAACGCGTCAACGATCTTTCTAAGACTATCTTTCATAGAGCGACTGTTGTCACTCAGTCAGTCGATCACTTGAAGTCTGACCAGCTAAAGTCGCGCGACGCGATTTTAACTAGCGTCAAAGAAGCAGACATTCTAGTCGAAAGCTGTTTCATATGTCATAAATCAGATCATAGCTCTAAAGAGTGCTTCGATCGACCTACTAGAATCAATGCAGTGAACAATGAATATGATCGCTTCGATTTCGATTCGAATTTCGATTCAAAAAACTAGTCACCTCTTCAAAAGTCATCGAAGGGATAGAGATTATATCTTTGTGCAAACTAGACGAAATTCTATCGAAAGAAAATTACTTTGAAAAGTCGTTTCTAATTGACGCTCACCTCATCTCTCAGAATCAATCTTTCAGCCTTCGTTTTCTAATAGATAGTGATTCAGTCGTCTACACGATCATACATTCTAACCTAGTCGATAAAGTATGCGAGAAACTGGGAATTCAATCTATATCACTGGCAAAAGAGAAGCTAATAAGAGATTATGATGAGAAGATATCTAAGAAGATCATCACTCATAAAATTCTACTCAACCTCATCATCGAAAGTCATAAGAAATTGACTGTATCAATGCTGATAGCTGATATCGATCATCATGAAGTCATATTGAGTAAGCTTTGAATGAACAAAAACGAAATATTATTGAATATGCAAAACGACGTCATTGTTTTTTTGAATCAATTGAATACTTCTATTTCGGTTTTTTCGATTTCTCTCAATTTAAAGCATTCAAGTTGATTGCAGTCAACTTCGTCTTCTTCAATCACTCAGACTAAGATCTCTATGATGCTCAAACAACTCGTTCGAGAAGAGTCATTCTCGATTCGAAGCATAAACGCAGCTTCGTTCAAAACGCTGTTGAATCATTCAAAGAAGAACAAGATTGAAGTCTTTGCTTTATTCATGACGAACATCAATAGAGAAATCGCGTACAATACTCAGAACGATTTGAACGCTTTAAACGTCTCTTCAATCGATGAAACGACTCAGAATTTGAAAGATATTAAAGCAAAGCTGCCATCAAAATATCATGAGTTTCTAGATGTTTTTGATCAAGCTCAATTGAATAAACTACTCTCTCATCGCTTCTACGACCATAAAATCGAGCTCATCAGTGATTCAACGCTCTCTCGCTGTCGAGTCTATTGAATGTTCTCTGTCAAACTTCTGAAAGTAAAGAAGTACTTAAACGAGAATCTGTCGAAGAAATTCATCACTTCTAGTCAGACCTTCTATTTCTTCTTCGTTCTATTCGCTCTCAAAGCAAATGAAGATCTTCGATTCTGCGTGAACTATCGAAAGCTAAATGTCATTTTCAAAAGAAATAGGTATTTTCTATCGCTGATAAATGAGATCATTGGTAAAATAGTGAGTTGCAAGCATCTGACTAGATTGAACATCATATCAGCGTTCAACAAACTTCGAATGCACTTCGATAGCGAGAATTACACCACTTTTATCACTGCTTTAGAAGCATATAAATACAAGGTGCTATCATTTGAACTGACTAACGAATTGACCTTCTTTCAGCAATATATGAATGATGTTCTATGAGACTTTCTGAACGACTTTTGCCAAGCCTATCTAGATGACATTCTCATCTATAGCAAAACGAGAAAGAAACATAGAAATCACGTCAAACTA
>JAABUL010002520.1_pt1 | contig 30014 bp, 6 predicted proteins | sample 5559151 | NCBI WGS metagenome assembly JAABUL01 (sample SAMN10711876, study PRJNA513368) | rock metagenome | isolation source: Antarctica rocks | place: Antarctica: Victoria Land, Pudding Butte sud
TTGTAAAAAAAATTATTTATTTTTTGTTATTATTAAGTAATCTGCGAACAATATAAATAATATAAAAGATTATATAAACTTTATTATTAATTGTGCAAATATATTCGAAATTGTACAAACTCTTAACAATAATTAAAAGCAAACAAAAATAATAGTATTTATTTTATATAAAATTGCAATAATATATATAATCTATTGTATATTTGCGTTGTTTTAAAATTTATTATTGTTTTTTTTTCTTCTTGTAATAAATATAATACTTCGAAATCTTATAATATAAAAAGTTTTAATTGTTTTAATTATTTATATTGTATTAAAAAAAAAAAAAAAAAATCGAAATTATTTAAAAGTTTATATAACTTTTGGGAAAAAATATTGTTATTAAAGTAAATAAACTAATTGTTAGATTAGATTTCGATTTTAACTATTAGAATTAATCTAATCCGACAATTTGAATATTAGAAATTAATCTAAAACTTAATTAAGTTAACGCTATTTTAGAATTAACTTAACTCGATTCGAGTTAATATTCGATTTTAATATTTGAAATTAAATCGAATTGTTAAGAAATCGAAAATAACGTTATTATACTAAGAATTACTAAAAATAGTATAAAATAAGTTTAAATTTAGATTTATTATTATTATAGATAATATATTATAGTAATATATTATAGTAATGCTATTATAGATAGATAATTCTAATATAATTATAAATTAACTATTTCTATCAAATTATTACTAAAAATAATAGAATTTATTAAAAATAATAATTCGAGTCGATTTTTTAGATTAGATTTCGATTTTATCTCTAAATCTTAACTCGATCTAAGTTGATTTTCGATTCTAAATTTAGAAATTAATTTAACTTTTTAATTTTAACTTTTAGAATTAATTTAATTTAATTTAATTCGATTAATTGACTTAAACTTAATTAATCGATTTACGCAATTAGTTTAAAAGTAAACTAGTTATTAATTAAGAAAATATATAATTAATTAAATTATAAAAAATTTCTTATAATAATTGCGAAATTCGAATATTTTTTATATAATTTAGCATAAATTAATATAATAGTTGCTTAAGTATTATATAATTTCGTCTTTATTGTTTTTTATTTATTAAATTATATAATTTTGTTTTTTATATATAATTTTGTATATATATTTAATAACTATAATAAAGTTGTACAATTTTATAGACTGATCGCGTCGAGTCGATTAATCGAGTTCGAATCGATTAATCGACTCGAATCTTAGCAATTCGAGTTAACTCGACTCAAAAGTCTTGACAAATCGATTTCTAAAGTTGGAATCGAAAATCGAGTCGAATTGAGTCGATTCCTAGAATTAAAATCGAAACTTAATTCGAAAAAACCGACTCAAATCGCCAAGACTATTTAAATAATTATATAATTTATTGATAGTTAATATATAGTTAATATATATTTAATAATATTTAATTATTTAAATTATAATAAGATAATGTATTATAGTAATGCATTACTACTTTTTAAAAAGAAAATAATTAAATCGCATCTATACGTTCTATAGAGTCTATAGATGCAAATAATGCATTTTATTAATAAATTGCATCTATAAGATCTATAGAGCCTATAGATGCAAATATTGCATTTTATTAATAATTTGCATCTATAAGATCTATAGAGTCTATAGATGCAAATATTGCATTTTATTAATAAAATATTTTATACTATTTTTAGTAATTCTTGGCATAATAACGTAATTTTCGATTTCTTGACAATTCGATTCGATTTCTAATATTGGAATCGAATATTAACTCGAATTGAATCGAGTCGATTCCAAAATAATAGAAATCGACTTGAATTTCGAGTCGATTCCTAGAGTTGAAATCGTCGAATCGAATCGATTCCAATAGTTGGAATCGAAATCCGACCCAACGATCAATCTAACAACAATAGATTTTTTAATATTTACACAAATATTAATAAAGTATCTAGTAGAGTTATTCGACTAATATATCGATTTAAAAAAGAAAAAATATAATAACAAGTTTTTGTTTTTGTTTTTTATCTTTAAATATATATAGAAATTGCGATCTTTAAATATAGAAATCTTAATTATAAATTGTATTTACAAAACAAACAAATATAAAATATCTTTTTTTTTATTATTGAAATTATTGTTTTAAATACTATTTTCTACGCTATATTCTACTTTATAAAAGAGAAAAACTATAGCAATTACGTGTAGATAATAGAAACTTTAATATATTTCTACAATTATCTAAGTTTGTTGTATTCTATAATTGTTATATTTAACAACAATAGAGTTTTGTTATTAATACTCTTGCATATATTTTACAAGAAAAAATATTACGTTAACTATTTTTTATATATTTAATATATAAATTAGAATATAGTAGTTAATTGCAAAAAGTATTTTTTTACAAATAAAAAATAGAAAATATTTTACAAGCAATAAAAAAACGTTGTCTATACAATTATCTTAAAAATACTAGAAAAATACTACAATGTTTTATATTATAAATATTTAGACGCAAACTAAAATATATTTGACTATTTTAAGAAATATTTGTAATCTAGATATAGAAAATAAATTAAATATTTTATTAACAAAATATTTTATTTCGATAATATCTTCTTATTGTATAACAAAAACGTTTATTATTAGATTAAATAAAAGCTTGAATTTTCTACTAATAAGTAAAGATTGCAAACTAATTTTGTATTACTAATATATCTATTTGCGCAAACAATTTGTATATAGTAATAAATGTTAAATTAGATAACTTTTTTATCGATTAATATTATAATTACAAACAAAAGTTTAAGAAAACAAAAATTTGTTTATTTTAAAAGCTTTGCAAACTATCTATATTTTGCAATTTTATTGTTTTTGTTATATTGTTTGTATTAAAGATAGTTAACGCGTAGTTTAAACAATTTAAAAACAAATCTACAATTATTGTATTTTGTATCAATATCTTTACTAAAACTATAAAACTTTTTTGCGTTTATAAAATACAAAAACAATAATATAATCGAATCGACAACAATATATTAAAATTAAAAAATATATATTTTTATTAAAAATTTGCAAAATTATGTTACGCTAGTACTTTCTTTAAAGATATTAGAGTAAATTGTGCTTTTAAAAAAATTTGTAGACGTCTTCAAACAATGTAAGCAATCATTTGATAACAAAAGTTTGCAACTATAGACAATTTCTATGTTTAATAAATTTTGACAAAAATTCGATGAACTAGAGTAACAATAAATAAAAATTTATAATAAGTTGAATACGATTTATAAGGAAGTCGTGTTTTAATTTTTATATATTAAGAAAATATTAATTGTTCGCTTTGTTCGTTCGTCGAACATAGCGAACATCATGCTTAGATTGTTCGCTTCTTAAACATAGTAAGCATTATACTTAGATTGTTCGCTTCTTAAGTATAGCGAACATGATAACAAATTCGCTCAAAGACGTAGAATCTAAATTACTAATATAGCTTTAATAAGCTCGTAATATTATTATTTTTTTTTAGAGTTTTCGTTTCGAAATTTAATATTTTTTTATTATGTTTTTAAGAAAAATTAATACTAAAAATTCTTTCTTTTGAAAGAAAGATTTTTTTGACGCTTTAAATTCGATATTTTTAGCGATGCGTTCTTGTTGTAATTGTACAATGTCTAATAAGATTTATTGTATAAATGATAATTTTAAAAAGTGTGTGAAGTGTGTGCGATTTAATTGTGATTATAATTTAACAATTTCTTTTGCATTAATTAAACGAATTTATAAAGAACGAATGCGTTTAAAGAAAGAAGTGTGCGATGCGCATGCGAAGTTAAGTCGATTAAAAAAACAATTAAATTTTTTAAAAAATAAGAAAAAAAAAATGATCGTAATAGAATGAAAAAACATTGATAATTTAAAAATAAATGAAGCACATTTCGTTGAATTCGTTACAAAGACTCTCGAGTTGTTGTTTAATATGTCGTTCGAACAATTTTAATTTTTAATTAATTAAAATTAGAATGCTATTTTTATGTCTTGTTTTAATAAAATTTCTTTAAAAGATTTTAATAACGATTAAGATTCTTCTTTAATTCTTACGTGTTCTTTGAGATAAAATATTCTTTTTACTTAATTAAATATTTTTGATTTTTTTGTCGTAGAATTTCTTTAATCTCGAATTAATTCTTTTTTTGCGAATGAAAATAAAATGTGTTCTATAAAGACGTGATTAAGTTTATTGACTTTAACAATAAGATATAAAATACTAGAAATATTTTGGCGTTCTTAGATAAATCGAATTCGTAATTAACTAATTTTTTAGTTTTTTTAACGAAAAACGATTCGACTTTGATATGATTTAATTTCTTGCTTAGTTTTTTTGTTTTAAGATTTTTTATAAAAAGATATATTTTATTTTTCTTTTTTAGCTAAGATGTCGTTTTTCGTTTTTTATTTTAATATTTGATCGACTTTCTTTGCATTTTTAAAATGTTGTCGTGTATCTTCTTTAATGTCGCTACTTTTTTAATAACTAATTGCGCAAACAAATGCGTGCGCTCTTTCTTAAAGAGATTTAATTTCTTGCTATAATTGACGAAGAATAAAGTTATTTTAGTGATATTCGAAATCTTTGCATTGAGTGCTAGTTGTGTCATAAATAAAAGTGATACTTAATTGCTATAAGTATTGTTAATGTAGTGTCTTAAATATTGCTTAAAACTCTAGTTTGTTCTTTTTATCTAATTATTCGTAATCGAATAATAGACAATAGACATTCGAAGTCTTGTATTTAACATTAGAAAAAACGTCTTTTAATAATTAAACGTGAAAAGTTTGTCTTTATTATTAATTAATTTTTTAAGTATATCGTGATATTATATAAGTCGATTTAATATAATGTATTTTAGTTGTTTTGCAATAAACTTCTTTTTGCATGCGATAATATGTAAGTACTTAATAAATTTATCAATTATTACTAGTATTAAATCATATTTATTTTTAATTATTAAATTCGTCGATTTAAGCAACTTAATAATAAAGTTTATCGTAACTTTATCTCATGACGATTTAGATAATTTTTAATATTGAATTTCGTCATAGTTCGCATATGTATTATGTTTGTTCTATTAATAGCTAAGGTATCGTTTAATATATATTTCGATAGCTTGTTTTATTTGTGAAAATTAACAATGTTGACGCAAAAGCTAAAGGATTTTTGTCACTTTTAAGTGCTTTTGCAATGATTTATTATAATGCTCTTTTATATATTCGTCGATTTTGTTGATAAATATCTAAAGTTTTTCTTTCTTTATTAAAAATTTTTTCGTATTATTTTGAAGTATTTGTAGTGTAGCATTTAGCTTATATTTGTTTGCTAATAATAATTCGTTTTTGTTAATCTTAAGTATGTTGTGATTGAACGATTTTTTCGTTTTTATATGATCATTTCTTCTATTAAGTGCGTCTACTTTGTTGTTATCTTTGTTTAAAATATATTATATTTTGAACTTGTATTGTTTTAGTCTCTTTAATTATTATATTTGTTTTTTATTTAGTTGCTTCGTAGTAATGAAGTGCACAAAATTTTTGTAATCTATAAGAATCGTAAGTTCTAATGATTTTTTTATGTATACTTTTTATAATTTTAAGAAAACTATTATAGCGAGTAATTTTTTATTGTGAACATTATAATTTTGTTTAATTAACAAAAGTTTTTTCGAAAGATATGTCATTAAATGTTATATGTCTTTATGTCTTTAATTAAAGCATACATTAATAACTAAATTTAATGCGTTAATTTTAATCTTGCTTAGTAATTGCGAATTGTACATCTTTAATACTAGCTTTTTTAAACATTTTAACTTAAGATTTTAAAATGATTTCTCTTTTGCGAATTTCTATATTTATAACGTATTTTTTTTCGTAAAATTTGTTAATGATATCGCGTTTATTAAGTAGTTTTTAATAAATTTTTTGTTGTAGTTTATAAAATCTAGAAAGAATTGTATTTTTTTAACATTTATTAATAATTTTTATTTTTTAATTGTTCGTAGCTTTTTAGAATTTATGCGTATTTCGTATTGTTCAACGACAAATTTAAGAAAATCAACTTTTTTTTAATGAAATTCGCATTTCTTTGATTTAAAATGTAAATTTTTTATGTTTAGATATTTCAATACTTTGAAAATATAATTAACATGCTCTTTTAAGATTTTTGAGTAAATTATGATGTCGTTCAAGTATATTATGATAAATTGATCTAGATATTGTCGTAATGCATTATTGATTATTTTTTGATACGTTGTTAAGACGTTTGTAAATTCGAATAACATTATTGTGTATTCGTATAATTTATATTATATACGAAAAGTTGTTTTTCACTCTTTCTTTATTTTTATTCTAATTTAATTGTACGCTTTTTGTAAATCTAATTTGATAAAGTACTTTGCTTTAAATAGTTAATTTTGAAGCTTACTAATATTAAGTAGTAAATATTAATTCTTAATCGTAATATTATTTAGCTTCTAGTAATTAACACATAGACGAAAAGTTTTATTCTTCTTTAATACAAAAAGAATTAAGTATCTTGTCTATAATTAAGATTTTTTAATAAATTATTTTTTTTCGTTTTTTGTTAAGTATTTGCGAAGTACTTCGAGCTTTTTCTTAAATAAAGCATATATGAGTTCAAACATAAATTGCTTGTTTAATTCAAATCTAATTTCGTAATTTTACGATTAATATTTAGAAAAAAATTTTATCGTTTTTTTTTCTTAAAATAGATGCTCTTAATTGTTATATATTCGTAGTACGTGCTTTAGCGATTTCTTCGTTGTACTAAATAGTTCAAAGCTTTTAAAAAATTCGTAATTTTTTTCATTTATTTTGATCTTGTAATTTAATTAATCTTTGTTAATGTTTGTTAAATTAAACTTTGTTAGATCATTTTTTTGCGAAAATGCAAACTCGTTATTTGCGATTAATTTTTGACTTAATTTTTTATTTATTATTGATCGCTATTGATGCGTAGATTAAATGTGAATTACGTAATCACATTGCGCAAATTTGAGTACTCGTATATTTTAGTTAATTTTTAAATTGTGTTGCTTCAATTAAGACATTTCTAAAACAATATTATGAGTAATTATTTTCACTATATTAAAGATTAGTTTTTCGTGATGTTGCTAAATAGCTATTAGTAGTGATTTTGTCTCTTTATTTACTTTTTCATTCTCGTCGAATAATGAGTTTTCATCTATAATTATTAAGTTGTATACGTTAGACTTTCTTTAAATAGAATATTCTTCTCTCTTAATAAGAGTTTTGATCATAAAATTATTTGTCGCACTAAAATCGATCATTGCAATGAGTCGACGATCATTAATTTTAATTAATGTGATAAAATATCGTGCGTATGCTATTAAGTTTAGTTGTTATTATTAAGTTAACATATTGCATTTCTTTAATATGCTCTTTATTAAAAAATTTGAATTTTTCTTTGTTTCGTTGCTAAGACTTTGACTTTAAGCGTTTATCTACGTTAAGCTTTCTTTTTATGCTAGATTAATAATTTTAATTTTCTAGAAAATTAATTGACTTCTTCTTTGTCTTCTAAATGAGTCTAGCATAAGTCGTTATAGCATTTTGTTCAATTGAGTGTCGCGTATTTTTTTGCTTTTTTTATCTTTTTTTAAAATAGATTTACATTGCTTAGTTGTCGTTCGATTTTATTAAGAATTTTCTTTTTTATAGTGACGTCGCTTTTTAGCGCTTTCTCGCATTTATTTACGATTTAATTTATTTCTTTTTCTTTTAATAAATTAGCTAAAGCGTCAAAGTAATTCGTGATGTCGTTTAGGCATTCGTGAAAGTTTTTTTAGTCGTATTTGTCGTTTAAGTTTGTTGCTAGTTAAAAGTATAACGTTTTTGATCATTTCGCTCTCATAGTCTCATTAAGTATTTGATTAATTTCTTGCGTAAATGCGAATGTCTTGCTTAATAATGTTTTATCTAGAACTTTCTATAACTAATTTGGATTTTTTACTAGATAGTAGTCGTCGTTTGATCTAGTTTTGAGGGTGTTTATCTTTGTGTTAATTTGTTTCTTAATGTCGTTTTAACTATTAAGTATTTCTCTTAACATAACATTAATTTATTGGCGATTCATTAAGTTTCGTAATTAATAATCTTTTGCGAAGTGACTCAATTTGTCACATAAATAGCACGTTTTTTAGAATTTATGATTTTGCTTTTTTTTAGATTTTTTTTCTTTACGTTGTTAAATAAAATCTAGTTTCATAAATGCAAGCTCACGATAATTAAAATTATTATATTTTTGATTAAAATAAAATTCTTTTTGCTAATATTTGATCGTTAATTCAAAGAAGATTTCTACTCTTTTTTGAAATTAATTGTATTTTTTTTTATAGCTTTTTCATATAGTTTGTCGTTAAGATCGATAATTATTTCGATAAAATTAAATATATCGTTAAGAATTTTCTCATTACGCATAATTTCGTTCTTTAAATTGTTTTTAAGATTTCGTCGAAACATTGTTATAAATGCGACATCGTTTTACTTGATTAAATTAACATATTTTTAGAATTTAACGACGTAATTTATTGCAAAGATTCGTTAAATTAAATGTTAAATTACTCTTTTCGCAATTTGTTTTTCGTTAAATGTTTTAAAGATTCTTCGAAGCTTTCTTTTGAAGTTATTGAAGTTTGTGAACATTGTACAAAAGTTTTCGCTATTGTTTTTTAAATATTTTCGTAAATTTAACTTGAATTAATGTTGAACTCTTTCTTTGAGAAATGTTGATGCAAAAATCGTCTTTCAATTCGCTAGAATAAAATAGAAGATAAAATAAATATTTATTTGCATAAGTTAGTTTTTCAAATTAATACGATCTTCATAATAGATATTAAGTTTATTAATTTTAATTTTGTCGTCTTTTATGATCGATGATTGACGTGATGCTAATGAGTTAGTGGTTAAAATAGAAACGCGTTAATCTAATATAAATATTCTTTAAGTGTTTAAAGTGTTACGCTAGTACTTTCTTTAAAGATATTAGAGTAAATTGTGCTTTTAAAAAAATTTGTAGACGTTTTTAAACAATGTAAGCAATCACTTAATAACAAGAATTTGCAACTATAAACAATTTTTATGTTTAATAAATTTTAACAAAGATTCGATAAATTAGAGTAATAATAAATAAAAATTTATAATAAGTTAAACACAATTTATAAGAAAGTCGTATCTTAGTTTCTATATATTAAGAAAATATTAATTGTTCGTCTTGTTCGTTCGTCAAGTATAGCGAGCATCATGCTTAAATTGTTCGCTTTTTAAACATAGCAAACATCATGCTTAGATTGCTCGCTTCTCGAACATAGCGAACATAATAACAAATTCGCCCAAAGACGTAGAACCTAAATCACTAGTATAGCTTTGATAAGCTCGTAACAAATTATTGCAAACAAGATAAGCAACAACAAAACAAGAGAATTACGCAATAGAAAACAACAATATTACAAAAATATTAGAAATACTATTAGAAATTCTATTTCTGCTATTATTGCTATCTAAGAATAGAGAATTGTCGAATAATATACTATATTGTTATAATATTAGATTAGCAATCCGCCAACTACGTCTGTCGATTAAACAACTCTTTGTTTTAATTTCGCTTAATTTTCTAAGTTCGATCTTAATTAAATCTAGATTAGACTAGATTAAATTTAAGTTAATTCTTGCTAGATATAAAGTCTGCAATCTTATATAATTAGTATTGTTCTATTTTTTTTCTTTTCTTTTTTGTTTTTTGTTTTGTATATTAAATCTAGTATAGATTTAAGTTTTATTTAGTTATTAATTTAGATATCTTTTTAATAGAGATTTCGAGTCTAGTTTTTAATATTACAAAAGATCTATACTTTTTGCAACGTTTTTACGTATTAAAATCTAATCTTTTCGAATATATTAATACTTATTTAATTATTGACTTAATAAAGTATTTCGAACTCTTATCAAAAATCGAACTTATTGCAAAGAAGTTTGCTCGATAAGTTATTTAAGATTTAGTCGAAACTCTATATTAATTTCGAGAGCTTTAAAATTAAATACAATTTAATATTAATGCTATTTCTATCTTGTTTGTTTTAAATTTTTTTTTGCAAAATTAGATTCGATATCTATAATTGCAATTGCGCAAATTGTTGCTTAAGCTATAAGCAATTAATCTACTTTAATTATACAACTTTTATTGCTTTCTATAAATATTATTGCTTTTGTTATTTTTAGATTCGAGAAACTTCTCGATATACTACAATACAAAAGAGACAAAAATCAATTAAATATATAAAAGCAAAATCTTATACAATATATAAATATAAACTATAATCGATATTCTATTAATTAAATTAAGATTGTCTATATAGAATTACAACTTACTATAGATAAGAAAATCTATAATTTTATAAATTAATATCGAATTAATAGTTTTTGTATTATTGTTTTCTTTAACAAATAGTATCGAAATCTACGTTACTATTATAACAATCTTTTCAAATTAAAAAATATATACTTGTATTTTCGCAAAACTCTAAAACAAAACTCTATTAATTTTGTCAAATATTACAATTTCTTTTATTAGAAGAAAGAACGTTCTTAAATAGAGAATACTTTATTGATTAATTGTATAAAACGCAATATCAATTATTCTATTTAAGTTGTTGCTATATTTTGACAAACTCTTAATAACAAACAATTATTTATCTTTTAACAATAGATTCAAACTTTTATTAAGATTAACAAGAAGCTTTAGTAGCTTAAATATTGTTAATTTTGTTTTACTACAATTGTTATTGCTTCTATTAAGTTAAAAGACAATTTTGTTTTAATTAACAATTTATTAAAATCTTGTATTATTTTTTTTGTTTTTATTGTTCTACTTGTATCGATAATCTTTGTAATATTTAACAAGTTAATAGATTTAAACTTTGCTATTACTATTGTTCAAAACAAATTCTTAATTGTTTTAGAGATTAAAGAAATTTGCAATAAGTAAAAGCTATACTATTATTGCAAGTTGCAATATTTGAACAAAATTGTAAAAAAATATTTTAATAAGAAATTTTTCTCTTTTTGCTTTGTTGATCTAAATAATACTTCTAATATTAACAAAGATATTTTGTTGTTAATAGAAAAAGTCTAGTTTCTAAACAAAGTTGTATTCGAAAATCAATTTATATATTCTTTTGTCTTCTAGTTTCTTTGTTTTTATTTTTTCTTTAATCTTATAAAAAATTCTTAATTAAAATAGTTTTGAAACTCTTTAAGTCTAATTCTATTTTTAAAAATAGTTATATAATAGTTTTTTTCGTTTTATATTGAATTTAATCTCGAATTTCTGTTATAGCTTTAATTAATAGTAAAGTCTTAGCTTATATTTTTATTAATAAATTTTTTGCGCAACAATATTATTTTTCTCTTTATTAATTAATCTACTTTTGCAGACTTTAAGATTTTAATAGTTAAACAATTTTAACAAACAATATTATTTATATTGTCGAAATTATTATAATTCTCGACAATTATATTAAGAGACTATTTCTCTATATTATTAAATTTAATCAATATTTTATTGTTATAAATCTATTGTAATTTTGTTATTATTTTATCGATACAAACTTTGATTATAATACTTTTACTATATTTTTTTCTTTTTATCTTAAATATTGTTGTCAATTGTTTGTCAAAATCTACAATATTATTTAAGAAAAAAAAGAATTTCTATCTTCTAAGAAGTTTCAACATATATAGAAGTTTTAAAATTAAAGTGTTTTTGCTCTTATTTGCGATAATTAAATCTTTTTGTTCAATTTAAGTTTGTTTTGTTAAAAAATATTTAGTATTCTAGTTGTTTACAAGAAGCAATTTGTTTGCAAAAAACAATTTAGTTCTATTTTTCAAAAACAATTTAATCTTGTTTACAAAAAACAATTTATTTATAAAAAGTAATTTAGTTTTGTTTTTTAAAAGCAATTTAGTCTTATTTATAAAAAACAATCTATTTATTTCGATTTTAAATCTTGTTTTGTTTTATCTAGTCTAAAGCAAAAAACTTCTAGTTGTATTTTTCAAACTATTTAGAAAAAATACTTTTCGAAAATTAAATATCGAAGTCTTTTGTTTTATAGAATCTTTATCGAACAATATGCGAAACAAGTTGAACAATTTTCTATACAACTTAATATAGTTAAGTTGAGAGCTTATAAATTTGATTGCGTTGCTTGCGCAAAAAATATTGAAATTTTCAATATTATTTTTCGAAAGATAGATATCTTTCTAAATTTAGTCGAGAATTTGTTCAAATTTAAATTAGATCTTGTTCAAATTTCTAATTTATTAAATTTCTCGAAACTATTGTTATTTTATAAAAATATTAAAATTAATATTTATAATCAAGATTATTGTCTAGCACTTTATTAGATAAAAAAAAAACTTTATTTGATAGTTTTTATTACTTAAAAAGATCTAAAATACTATCGACAAAGCAAAAACATCAATTTAGTTACAATTTTGTTTTTTAGATATTTCGAGTTTCTTAATATTTTCTCTAAAAAAGAGACAAATATTTTATCTTTTTATTGTTTTTACAATTATGCTATTTATTTTAAAAAAGATACTTAGTTTTTAATCTTTGTTTTGTACAATATAAGTTGTAATAAAACTCTAGAACTTGTTGCTATTTAAATAAGAATTTTAGCAAAAAATTTATTTAAATTAGTTGTTTTTAAACAACAATTTCTATTTTTTTTGTTAAAAATTTCGAAAATAGATTTAGATTTTGTATAAATTATAGAAATCTAAATACTATTATAGTTAAAAATAGATATTTTTTGTTTTTAATCTTTAAGATACTAAATTGTTTTAGTCGAATTAAAATCTTTATTAAGCTAAATATTATTTTAGCGTTCAATCGACTACGTATTCGAAAAAAAAATAAAACTTTTATTGTTTTTTGTATTTGTTTTAAACTTTTTGAGTATTTTGTTATGTTTTTCGATTTATATAATAGATTTGTCTTATTTTAAAAATATATTAACAAAACTTTTCGAGAGTTTCTAGATAAATTTTGTATTGTTTATTTAGATAACATTCTAATCTCCAATAATAATAAATTGAAACACAAAATTTATATCAAATTTATTTTTCGAAAGTTGCGCAAAGCAAACTTACAAACAAATATAATTAAATACAAGTTTTATATTACTCAAATTTTGTATCTAGAATTAATAATTACTATTGAAAAAATTAAAATAGATTTAATTAAGATAGATACTATTATCAATTAATTTATTCTAATTAATGTCAAAAATATTTAAAGCTTTCTAGAATTTGCAAACTTCTATAGAAGATTTATTTACAATTATAGTAAAATAGTTGCTTTGTTAATTTATTTAATTAGAAAGAATTAACTTTTTGTTTAATTTAAGAAATGTTAATTAGTATTTATTATCTTAAAGAAAGTCTTTATTTTCGATATAGTATTTTGTTATTACAATTTAGACTACAAGATTATAGTAGAAATCGATACTTTAAATTATATATTTAAAGATATTCTCTTTTAGTACAATAAAGAGAAAGTTCTTTATTTAGTTGTTTACTTTTTTAAGAAGCACAATTTAGTTAAATATAATTATAAGATTAATAATAAGAAACTTATAGCTATTGTTTGCGTATTTAAAAAATAGTATTCCAAGCTTAAAAATTCAATCTATTTAGTTAAAATAATTATAAATTATAAAAATCTTAAGTATTTTATATTAATTAAGCAACTAAGTTGTTGTTAAGCTCGATAGAGCAAGTTTTTGTTTTAATTCGACTATTAAATTACGTATTGCTTTGACAAAATTAACAAAAAATTAAACACTTTTATATATTGCTTAAAAAATCTTTTTAAAAAAAGAAATATTTTTGACTTTTAATATTTGTATTAATATTAGATAATTTTGAAAATTTATATTTTAGATTTTAAAATTGTTAAAAATCTTTAATATTAAGCTATTACTTTAGATTCTATTTAATTATATTTTTTTTCAATTTTTTTAGCTTTTTCTATTATGTTAGTTTCGATAAAGCTAGATATAGAAAAATTCGATATTAAGAATATCGAACTTTAATTAGATTAAGAAATTTTAAATTTTGACAAAAATTTAGAAAATACTTCTATTTAAACTCTATAAAATTAAATCGAAATTAGCAATTAGTTTGTATCTTAAGTACTCGAAATACTTTGTAGTAGAGTACGTTATTACAATAGAATTTCTCTAGTTAAGTATAAAGAACGCTTCAACTTTTTGTATTTTCGAGAAAAAAAGTATATTTCTAACTTGAATTGTTTTTGTTTTTGCGTAATTTAGTTTATTTATAATAGTATTGTCAATAACTATTTAGAAAAAACAAAATACTACAAATTGATTAGTCGAGCTTATTAATAGTCTAATATTTATAAATATATTTAGTATTTTGTACAAAACTGTTATATATATATTTGTTTTAAATCTTCTAGACAAAAGACGCAAAAATAGTTGTATTCTTTTTTTGTTTTTAAACGTTGTTAATGTAATATTTTATAAACTATGTAGATTCTTTATTGTCTAGTATCTTTATAGATATTACGTATAGATATGTTTTTGTTTTTGTTAATTATTTTATTAAAATAAGATATTTAGTTTCAATTACTTCTATAGAAATAGAGAAAACAATCAATTGCTTTTACGTTTATATTTAAAAATATTATAGATTATTTAAGTTTTTTGTATTTGATTAAGACACACAATTTATCTTCGATGTTTAAAAATATTTCTATTAAATACTAAAAATTGATATTAAGTTATTTATTGCGTATTATTTTGAGACTAACAATTAAATCGAACAAATTAACGCTATTATAAATGATTATTTTTGTGCTTTTGTTAACTATATGTAAAACAACTAAGTTAAATAGCTTTTAGATACTAAGTTTGTTGTTAATAATACTTTCTTATCTATAACTTTTGTCTTGCTTTTTCTAATTAATTTAAATCAAAATTTATATCTAGATTTTAAGTTTTTAGAACTTTTGTTATTCGATTTTACAATTTAGATTCGAATTTAGTTAATTAATGTCGAAAGTTTTATTTAGAAAATAAAGAAACTTATTTAGTATCTATATAATAAAATATTTATTGCTCAAACTATCTATAAGTTTAATATTAATTGTTTTTGTTGTTTTTGTTTTAAATACTTTGTAGATAACAAAGTCTAACTCAATATTAAGAATCTTAATATTGCTTGTTCTACAATTAAATTAAACAATTGTTATATTAATCTTTTTAAGATAAAACGTATTTTTAAAAGAAATTCTCTAGTTGTCGAGCTCGAGTTATTTATATCTATAAAAATTTATTTTGTCTTCTATACTACTTTTGTTAATTACATTGCTATCGATTCTTTGTCTAAATAGCGTTAGAAATCTCGTAAATCTATTATTGTCAAAAATAGCAAAAGATTTTAATATATTAATAGTATTTTAAATTTCAAACATAATAGACGTTTTAACTCTATTTTGTTTAAGTACTATATTAATTAAAAAGATTATTTTTCTATCTAAGAATCTTTTAATCTTTTGAACAATTGTTAACAAGCTTTTAATAAATACTATTTAGTTAATTCTATTGTCGAGAAATTATATATAGTATCTTGCGTTGTTTCTAACTATTAATATCAAGAAGAATAGACAATATCTTCAATTTTGTCCAAATCTCGTTTCAATCTTGTTTAGATAACAGAGATTTTCTTCTTTTATTTCGATAGTATTTTATTACTTCAAATGTGTTCAATTTTAACTAAAATAGTCTAATTTTGTTTAAATCTTGCTCAAATAACAAAGATCTTTTTGCTTTATTTTATTTGATTTGATAAATCTAGATATTAAGTCTTGTTTAAATCTTATTCAAATAATAGAGATTTTTCTATTTTGTCTTAATAGTATTTTGTTACTTCAAACGTGTTTAATTTTGACTTAATTAATCTAATCTTGCTCAATCTTGTTTAGATTTTATTCAAATAGCAAAAATCTTTTTTTTTTGTCTAATTTATTGAATCTAGATATTTTGTTTTGTTTTTGTTATTTTTTGTTTCAACTTAATTTAAGAAATTCGAATATCTTGTTTTGTTCTTGTTTTGTTTTGTCTTTATTTAATTCAATAAATCTAGTTATTTTGTTTTGTTTTATTTTGTTTCTCGAAATCTTCTCGACTCTTAATTCTTTAATTCTTTAATAGTTTGCTATATTGTTTGATTGTTTTGCAAAAGCTTTGTCTTGTAGAGAGAAACTATTGTTATAGTATTAGATTAGTAGTTTGTCAACTATATCTATCGATTAAACAACTTTTTGTTTCAATTTTGCTTAATTTTTTGAGTTCGATTTTGATTAGATTTGAGTTAGACTAGATTAGATCTAAATTAATTCTTGCTAGATATAAAGTTTGCAATCTTATATAGTCAATATTGTTTTGTTTCTCTCTTTTCTCTCTTGTCTTTTGTTCTATATATTAAATCTAGTATAGATCTAAGTTCTATCTAGTTATCAATTCAGATATCTCTTTGATAGAGGTTCCGAGCCTAGTCCCTGACATATATATATAGAAGTCTGCTGTTGTTAAGTCAAAAAACTGTTCGCAAGACTTATTTAATAAGATATAGACTACGTTTTTGCAATTATAGTATTAATATTAGATAATTTTTGCAAATTTTATTTAGCAAACGTTGTTTGTTTTCGAGTTAATTTTGAATCTATTTTTTAGTTAGATATCTAATAGTCAATTGTTTATACAAAGTTAGCAAGATAGACAAGAGAGTTATCGACAAAATAAACAAAAAAATACAAGAAAAACAGCAGCAAAAAAATATATTTCAGATATTTCGACTATCTATATAAATAGTTTTTAAATATAATTAGAAATACAAATAGAAATCGATTCTAAATATATAAAAAAAAGATTTTTAGATTTAAATTTGTATCGAGAGATCTATATAAAAAAAATCGAATTTGATAATAAATAGACAAAAAATTATATATTTTTTATTGTTTTTTTCTGATCTTGTTAATATTGTTTATTTATAAAATTATTAAATCCTGAAAATTATCCGATTAAACTTAGTAGAAAAAAGTAGTATAATAGCAAAGTAAAAATAGTGTAAAAACAAAATAAAATAGTATAACTCTAGTAATTATCTTAATATATTTTTGCACAATTGAGAAAGAAAACAAACTCAAATATTTTAATCTATTAAGTACTATCTTTATCTAATACTGAAAAAAATATTATTTAAAATTAAATTAAAATTATTAAAAAATTAGATTCGACTAAATATTTATAGACAACTTTTTAACTTTATGCAATACAAATATCGAATAGAATTTAATTTACTAAAATTGTTGTTTTTTTTAATTTGATTTGCTATAAATTTAGATTACAATTAAATATATTAGATTGTTTATCTTTCTACTCTTATATATTATAACAGAAATATGGAGCAAGATTTACAAATATATTAATATTAGTTTATCTATTAAGTAGACAAAGCAATACTTAATTTCTATTAATACAATTTTCGAATATTTAAAACTCAACTATAGATTAATTTATTTTACAAACAACAATCGAATATAGTTTTTCTCTTTATTTATTTAATTGCTTTTCTCGCTTTTGTTTTTGCTTTTTATTTTTAATTTTTAATCTTGTTGTCTCTAGCGCAAGAATAGCAAACAATATTAATATAAATAATAATATCTCTATTACTTTCGACAATATTATTAATTAAGAGATTAGATATTATAAACTTGTTTAACAAAAATTTATATATTAATTAGAACAATATAATTGAGAATAGAACTAAATATATAAATATCGACAATAAAATAAATAAAAAAGAAAAGATTATAAATAGCAAGATTTCGATAAAAAATAATATTATTAATATAAAGATAAGACTTGTATAAACTAAGTCAAAAATATACAAACTTATATATTAATTTATTGCAAAAAAAAAAATAGTCGAGAAAAATTAATTGTTTAAAAAATTATCTAACGCAAAAAAAAAACATATTAAGATCGAAAAAAAATAAAAAAAAAACAAACGCAATATTAGTATTGAAGAGAATTGTAAATTTTCTAAATTAGAGAAATTGTAATATATCGAGATCTATTATATATTTAATATTAAAAAATTAAATTTGTGCAAAAAGTTAGAAATTATATTAAAACGTAGATATAAAATATTTAAGAAATATTAGTTTGTTATAAAATCAAAAGTTAATACTTTCGAAAATTAAAAATCGAATATTATATTTTAAATTAAAATTTGTTTTAATAACTATTTTATAAACGCTATAGTTAAATTATTCGATATTAATATATAAAAGAAAATATAATTTGTTAATTTTAATAGCAACAATTTCTCGAAAACAATATATATATTGCTCAATTATATCTCGAAAAATTTCTATTATATAGATAAAAAGAATTGCAAAAATTGTATTATTTATTAAAATTAAGCAAAATATTATTATAACTAAACTGAAAATATTTACTATCTAATAGAAAAAAAAAATATAACAAAAATCTATACTACGTTTGTTTTTTGTATAAAAATTAAATAATTAACAAAAACAAATTGTTTTAAAAAAAAGTATTTAAAACTATTGTTTAGTTATTAATTAATTATTTTAGCAACTTTACAAAAGAAATTACGCAATTAAACAAAAATATATTTGAACAAAGTAATTCGATTACTATCTTTAAATTCGAAGAAAAAAAGTTAAAAACAAGCAATCAAATTATTTGTTCTATTAATACTATTAAAAAAAAATCTTTTTTATTTTTAAAATTCGATTTTGCAATATTTCTATTTACAAATTAAACAATTTATAGTTGATTAAAACTTAGATTAAGAAAAAGAAAAAATAGAAAAAAATTATTGCTTAATTAACTAAAAACAAAATAAATAAATAAAAAACTAACAACTATAATAAGAAAAATCTAAATAAAAAACTTAGATTAACAAACAATATAAATAAAAATAATAAAAGAAAATTCGATTTAAATACAAAATATAACAAAAAGAAAATTAATTTTAACAACAATCTATTTAGTTCAAAAAACAAAACAAAATAACTAAGAAAAATAAAATTGTATTTGTGTGTTACGACTCTAGCTCGTTATAGTCAATATATATTCTATAGAGTAGTCTATAGTACATAGTACAATTATTCGCATGTTCGACGACTTGACAAACGAGCATTATTCGATATGTTAAGAAGCGAATTCGACATGTTCGACAACGAACAAAGCGAATAAAGTTCGACATGTTTAACAACGAACAAAGCGAACAAAGTTCGACATGTTTGACAACGAACAAAGCGAACAAGAAGAATCTCTCTTTATATATATAGATTCCTTAGACACGACTTTTTTATAAATCGTGTTCAACTTATTTATTAAATTATTCTTTATTATAGATACAAAGTTGCAAATTCTTGTTACTAAGAGATTGCTTGCATTGCCTAAAGACGTTTATAGATCTCTTTAACAATATTAATCTATCTTGATACTTTAGTCGCCTAGATAGCAACGTAACACTTTGAACACTCTAAGAATGTCTATATTAGGTCAACGCGCCTCTATCTTAAGCACTAGCTCATTAATATCACGTCGATCATTAATCATAAAAGACGACAAAATTAAAATTAATAAACTTGATATCTATTATGAAGATTGTATCGACCTAGAGAACTAACTTATGTAAATAAATATCTATTTTATCTTTTATCTTGTTCTAGCGAATCAAAAGACGATTTTCGCATTAACATTTCTTAGAGAGAGAGTCTAGCATTAACTCAAGTTAAATTTACGAAAATATTTAGAGAATTATAACGAAAATTCTTGTGCGATGTTCATAAACTTCAATAACTTTAAAAGAAAGCTTCGAAGAATCTTTAAAACATTTAACGAGAAACAAATTGCAAAAAGAGTGATTTAACATTTAATTTAACGAATTTTTGCAACAAACTACGCAATTATATTCTAAAAATATGTTAATTTAATCGAATGAAACGATGTCGCACTTATAACAATGTTTCAACAAAATCTTAAAAACAATCTAAAGAACGAAATTATGCGTGATGAAAAAACTTTTAACGACATGTTTGATCTCATCGAAGTAGTTATCGATTTCGACAACAAACTATATAAAAGAATTATAAAAAAAAAATACGATCAATCTTAAGAAAGAATAAAAATCTTCTTTAAACTAGCGATCGAATATTAGTAAAAAGAATCTTGTTCTAACTAGAAGTATAGTAATCTTAATTATTATAAGCTTGCATTTATGAAACTAGATTCTACTTAACAACGTAAAAAAAAAAAATTTTAAAAAAAAGCAAAATAACAAATCTTAGAAAACGTGCTATTTATGTGATAAACTAAGTCACTTCGCAAGAGATTGTTAATTACGAAACTTAATAAATCGTTAACAAATCAATGTTATGTTAAAAGAGATACTTAATAGCTAGAACAACATCAAGAAGCAAACTAACATAGAGGCGAACACTCTTAAGATTGGATCGAACGACAACTACTATCTAGTAAAAAACCTAAATCAATTACAAAAAGTTCTAGATAAAACATCATTAAACAAGACATTCGCATCTACGCAAAAAGTTAATCAAATACTTAATGAAATTATAAGAGCGAAACGATTAAGAACGTTATATTCTTATTTAGCAACAAACTTAGACGACGAATATAATTAAAAAAACTTTTACAAATGTCTAAACGACATCATAAAACATTTCGAGACTTTAGCTAGTTTATCGAAGAAACGACAAATAAATTAAATCGTAAATAAATGCGAGAAAGCGTTAAAAAGCGACGTCACTATAAAAAGAGAAATTCTTAATAAAATCGAACAACAACTAAGCAATGTAAATTTATCTTAAAAAAAAATAAAGAAAGCAAAGAAATATGCGACATTTAGTTGAACAAAATGTTATAACGACTTATGCTAAACTTATCTAGAAGACAAAGAAGAAATCAATTGATTCTCTAGAAAGTCAAAATTATTAATTTAGCATAGAAAGAAAGCTTAGCGCAAACAAGCGTTCGAAGCAAAAGTCGCAACACAAGAACAAGAAAAAGTCTAAATTCTTTAATAAAAAGCATATTAAAGAAATGCAATATGTTAGCCTAATAGCAACAACTAAATTTAACAACATACGCACAATGTTTTATCACATTAATTAGAGTTAATAAACGACAATTTATCGCAATGATCAATTCTAGTGCGACAAGTAATTTTATGATCAAAGCTTTTGTTAAAAGAGAAGAGTACTTTATTTAAAAAAAGTCTAACGCATACAATTTAATAATTGTAGATGAAAACTTATTACTTAACGAGAATGAAAAAGTGAATAAAGAAACGAAATTATTATTGATAGCTATTTAGCAACATCACGAGAAACTAATCTTTAATATAGTAAGAATAATTATTCATAATATCGTTTTAAAAATGTCTTGATTGAAGCAACACAATCTAGAAGTTAACTAGAATATACGAGTACTTAGATTCGTGCGATGTGATTACGTAATTTACATTTAATCTACGCATTAATAGCGTTCGATAATAGATAAAAGATTAAATTAAAAATTAATCGCAAGTAGCGAGTTTACATTTTCGCAAAAGAACGATTTAACAAAGTTCGACTTAACAAACATTAATAAAGATTAATTAAGTTACAAGATTAAAATAAATGAAAAAAATTACGAATTTTTTAGAAGTCTTGAACTATTTAATATAGCGAAAGAATCGCTAAAGTACGTATCACGAATATACAACAATTAGGAGCATTTATTTCAAGAAAAGAAAACAACAAAGATTTTCTCTAAACATTAATCGTAAAATTACGAAATTAAATTTAAATTAAGCAAGCAATTTACGTTTAAATTTATATATATTTTATTTAAAAAGAAGTTCGAAGTACTTCGCGAATATCTAGCAAAAAACGAAAAAAAAAATCAATTAAAAAATCCTAATTATAGATAGAATATCTAATTCTCTTTGTATTAAAGAAGAATGAAACTTTTCGTCTATGTGTCGATTATTAAAAGCTAAATAATATTATAATTAAGAACTAATATTTACTACTTAATATTAACGAGCTTTAGAATCGACTATTTGAAGCGAAGTACTTTACTAAACTAAACTTATAAGAAGCGTACAACTAAATTAGAATAAAAACAAAAGAAGAGTAAAAAATAGCTTTTCGTATACGATATAAATTATACAAATACACGATAATGTCGTTCGAATTTACGAACGCCTCAACAACGTATCAAGAAATGATCGATGATATACTACGACAATATTTGAATCAATTTGTCATAGCATACTTGAACGACATCATAATTTATTTAAAAATTTTAAAAGAGCATGTTAGTCATATCTTTAAAGTATTAAAATGTTTAAACATAAAAAACTTACATTTTAAGTCAAAGAAATGCGAATTTCATCAAAAAAAAAGTTAACTTTCTCGAATTTGTCGTTAAACAACATGAAGTACGCATGAATCTTAAGAAGCTACGAGCAATTAAAGAATGAAAATCATTAATAAATGTTAAAAAAGTATAATTCTTTTTAGATTTTATAAACTACAACAAGAAGTTTATTAAAAACTACTTAATAAATGCGATATCATTGACGAACTTTACGAAAAAAAATACGCCATAATTATAAGAACTCGCAAAAGAGAAATTATTCTAAAATCTTAAGTTAAAATGCTTAAAAAAATTAATACTAAAGATATACAATTTGCGATTGTCAAATAAAATTAAAATTAACGCATTAAATCTAGTTATTGATGCATGCTTCAATTAAAGACATGAAGATATATAACACTTAATAACATATTTTTCGAAAAAACTTTTATCAATTGAACAAAATTATAATGTTCACAATAAGAAACTACTTGCTATAGTAGTCTTCTTAAAATTATAAAAAATATATACGAAAAAATTGTTAAAATTTACAATTCTTATCAATTATAAGAATCTTGTGCACTTCACTATTATAAAGTAGCTTAACAAAAGACAAATGCGATAATTAAAAAGACTTGAATAATATAAGTTTAAAATATAATATATCTTAAATAAAGATAATGACAAAGCAAACGCACTTAATAGAAGAAATAATTATATAGAAACGAAGAAATTGTTTAATTACAACATACTTAAGATTAACGAAAACGAATCATTATTAGCAAACAAATATAAGCTAAATGCAACACTACGAATACTTCGAGATAATACGAAAGAATTTCTAATAAAGAAAGAAAAACTCTAGATATCTATTAATAAAATCGACGAATATATAAAAGAGCATCATGACGAATCATTGCAAAGACATCTAAAAGTAACAAAAATTCTTTAGTTTTTACGTCAACATTATTAGTTCTTACAAATAAGATAAGCTATCAAAATATACATTAAACGATGTCTTAATTGTTAACAAAACAAACATAATACACATGCGAGCTATAACAAAATCTAATATTAGAAATTACTTAAATCGTTATGAAATGAAGTTACGATAAACTTTATTATTAAGTTGTCTAAATCGACGAATTTAGCAATTAAAGATAGATATAATTCGATACTAATAATAGTTAATAAGCTTATTAAGTACTCACATATTATCGCATGCAAAGAGAAGTTCATCGCAAAACAATTAGAATACATTATATTAAATCAACTTATACGATATCACGATATATTCAAGAGATTAACTAGTGATAGAGACAAGCTCTTCACGTCTAATTATTAAAGAACGTTTCTCCCAATGTTAGATACGAGACTTTAAATGTCTATTGTCTATCACTTAATTACGAATAATTAAATAGAAAGAACAAACTAGAGTCTTAAGCAATATTTGAGACATTACATTAACAATACTTACAATAATTAAGTATCACTTTTATTTATAACACAATTAACACTTAATGCTAAAGTTTCGAATATCACTAAAATAACTTTATTCTTCGTCAACTATAACAAGGAATCAAATCTTTTCGAAAAAGAGCGTACGCATTTGTTAGCGCAATTAGTTATCGAAAGAATAGCGACGTTAAAAAAGATATACGACAACATCTTAAGAATGCAAGAAAGATCAATTAGATACCAAAACAAGAAACGAAAAACGACACCTCAACTAAAAGAGAAAGATAAGATATATCTTTTTATAAAAAATCTTAGAACAAGGAAGTTAAGTAAGAAATTAAATTATATTAAAGTCGAATCGTTTCTCGTTAAGAAGACTAAGAGATCAATCAATTACGAACTTGACTTACTTAAGAACGCCAAAGTATTTCTAGTATTCTATATATCATTGTTGAAATCAATCGATTCAAGTACGTCTATATAGAAAACATTTTATTATAAATTATAAGAAGAAAATCAATTTAAGATTAAGAGAATTTTAAAACAAGAAAATTAGCAATATTTTATAAAATGAAAAAAATACTTTACGATAAAAAACATATAAGAATCAACTAACAATTTCGACAATTGCGATATCCTTATCTAGAAATTTCGTTAACGTTCGAAAAATCGTTTAGCATAGCAAAAGAAGACTAAATGATAAAAGATGTCTTAATCAAAGCATTTGCAACAAGACAATTCGACGACTTTGTAACATTCGACTTCTTTATACTAAACAATAAACATTGTGTCTTTTGCTTCGTCTTTGCGTTAACTTTCTTTAACATCTTTTTATTGCGAAGCAATCGCGTAATTACGATTATTAACATAGTCTCATTTTTTGCCACTTTAAAGAATAAATTTTCCCTAATATAATTTAAGAAAGTTCACGACATATTTATATACGATTTTTTCGCACAAACACATTTTAAATACTTTAAATGAGATGACGAATCTTTTATAGCAATGCAAGGCTTGCTAATATAGCAACAACGTTCACAAACGAAATTAACAAATGTTTCGTAATAATTTATTTCGAAGACAAGACAAATACAATTTTGATAAAAAGACATAACATGTAAGCATTCGCTTTTCGAAACGAAAAAATTTAAAAAAGAGAAATAGTGTTACGATCTTAGCTCGTTATAGTCGATATATACTCTATAGAGTAGTTTGTAGTACATAGCACGATTATTCGCATGTTTGACGACTTGACAAACGAATATTATTCGACACGTTAATGGGCGAGTTCGACATGTTCGACAACGAACAAAATGAATAAAGTTCGACATGTTTAATAGCGAACAAAACGAACAAAGTTCGACATGCTTAACAACGAACAAAGCGAACAAGAAGAATCTTTCTTCATATATATAGATCTCCTAGATACGACTCTTTTATGAATCGTGTTTAATTTATTTATCAAGTTATTCTCTATTATAAATACAAAGTTGCAAACTCTTGTTACTAAAAGATTGCTTACATTGCCTAAAAACGTCTACAAATCTCTTTAACAATATTAATCTATTCTAATACTTTAGTGACCTAGATAGTAGCGTAACATTATGCAATTTTGTTCTATCGATTTTGTTGTATTTTTATCTTAGTTTAAATAAATAATTGTTAACAATAAATATTAATAGTAGATTTCGAGTCTTTCTTTTTCGATATATATAAAATACAATTAGTAATTATATAGTTCTTATAAAATTAAATAGCAATTAACGCTACTTTTGTATTAAGTTTTAATTTTAGATATATTAAAGATATTTAAGTTATATAATTAAAGTAAAAAAAATAAATATATAATTGTTATTATTCGATTAATAAGTTTTGCTATTGTTTAATTAATTATATATACTAAACTTTATTGCTATTGTTAATCTATTTCTATTAAACAATTTTGCGTTTAACTATTTTTTTTTTCTAATTTACAAAATATTTATTGTTGCTATAGTAAACAATTTCTACGTTTTTTATTTTCTCGAAAACAATTTTAAACTTTTGCAAAAATTCTATTTAATACAATACTATTATTTGTATTATTTTTATTTAATTTGTTCTTAAAAGTTAATTTGTTTGTGTTTGTATAACAAAATTATTTTAAATTATTTAATAAACAAATATCTAACTTATAGCAAAATTAATATATAGTTAAATTAATACAAAAAACTTTTATAGTAAAACAATATATTAATACAATTAATTTAACAATATAAGTTTAAATATGATCTAAATTGTATACGCAACAACAAAATTGCTCTATTAATTAAATTTAATATTGTTTAGGATTTTTTTGTTCTTTTATATATTTTTATATTATAAAAAAATAATTTGTTAAAAAATACAAATATTATTTAATATTAATTTGTGTAAAATTTTAGATTTAATAATACTTATATATATATATTTTTTTTTTTTAAAAATATTTTTACAAAGTTGTTGTATTTTTGTATATTTTCTAACTTTTATAATTTCTCTAGATTATAAATAAACGCAATATCTATATTTTTAAATTTGTTTTTATATATAACAATATTTTTCTATTACTTTTCAATTATTTAATAAAAATTTAATACTATTTTTGTACAAATTTGTTTACTTTTGTTGTTTAACAAAATCAAGTTTTAAATAATTGTATTTTTGTATTTGTTTTTTAAGTATCTAGATATATATATATTAATATAGTAAAAATTTGTGTTATTTCTTTTAATAACAAACTTAATATAATAAAAATACAATATTAAACAAGAATTGCAATCGAATTAAAAACTAATATTTAATATCTAATATTTTAGATTTATATAGATAACTTGTTAACTTAAAAAGTAAAATATTATTTGTAGTTATCTATAGTTAAATTTGTTGTTTTGTTCTTGCTAATAATATTAATATATTGCAAATTTCTCGATTATAAATTTATTAATTTCTATCTTAATTTATTTCTCGAAATATATTTTATTTTAAAATTAATTAAATATATTTTCTACAATAATATTGTTTTTTATTAATTATTTTAATTAGATTCTATTGTTGCAGATTTTATTAATTACAATTTAATATATATTAATAATTAATTGTTCAAGAAAAAAATATTTAATATATATATATATAAAGACTTCGAGCTAATTTTCTAAAACAAACAATCGATCTTGTTTTTATTATTAAAAAAAGATTTTATTGTTAATTTTTAAATTTTCAAAAATTAGTTGTTTAAGTTAGCAAATTTTTTATCTTTTTAAAATAATCTTGTATCTAATATTGTTAAACTTTAGTTTAATATACTTAGCAATTTTGCAAATATAAATATAATACAAATTTAAAAAGTTTTTTGTCGATATTAATTTTATAATTAGATAAATTATAGAAAAATATTTATTTTTAATATATATTTCGATTTTACTTTTTAAATTATAATTGATTTGTTTTAGAAAATCGATATTTATAGAATAATATTTGCAAATTTTTATTTCTTCGATTTCTTTTATTCTTAAATACTTAATAAAAATAGATAGTTTAACAAATATATTGTTAAATATACTATTATTATTTGTTTTTTTGTTGCTATTTATTGTTGCTACAATTGCTACTTTTAATAATTGTAATAATTTATATTTTACTTTTTTTTCTAAAATTACTAATATTTTTAAAAAATTAATAATTGCTAGATTTTTTTAGATTATCTCAAATATTTTCAGTTTATTTGCAAAAAATATTAAAGTATTGCAAAATTTAATTTTTTGTTCTAATAATATAAACTGCGCGACAAATTGCTAATTAAATAACAAAATATCTTGCGTAAAATCTTGTTTTTTTTTTTTTTTTTGCAAATAAGCTATAATGTTTTAAGCAAAAAACAAATAGATATTGACAAAAGAAAATTGTATTATTGTTAAAATTATTTATTTAACTTAATATTCGAAACTATTGTTTAATCGAAAATTGTTAAAATCTACTTTTTAATTAGTACAAATTTTGTTAATTTTTTTTGTCTTTTTATTACAAAGTTTTGTATAAATAATTTCAATAGTTTTTATATTTTTTGTTTAAATTATTTTTATTGTATTTTTTTTATATATTTATTTTAACTTTATTTGTTATAACTTGTTTTGTCTAATAATATTAAAAATTTTACTAACAATAGTATTAACATTTTTATTTTTATTTTTTGTTTTGTTTAGAATTGCTAAAAAAAAAATCTATTAATTTTTATTTTTATTTTTTTGTTTTATTTAGTCTAAAATAATCTATTAAATATTATATAAACTAACAACACTATAAAGAGTTTTGCTAAATAAATTATTTTAATTTGTATTTATTGTTAACGCATTAATAATTAATTGTTAATATTAATACTTATAAAATAAAATAATATATCAAAAAAAAAACAATTTACAATTAAGTTCGAAATTTCGAAATTATATTTTAGAGTTGTATTAATAATAAAGTTTTGCTACAATTTTTACTATTATTTTTAACTTAACAAACTAAAGTTTTGTAATTTCTAATTATATATTATTTAACAATCTCTTGCATTAAACAATTGCTAAAAGAAAAAAAATTATTATTAAATATTTTAATTTAGCTTTTATTTATAGTTTCTTTATATTAAAATTAATTAAATAGTATATATATATTACAATTTTTCGAAAAATTAAATACTAAAAAAAGAGTTTGTCGACAAATTAAATAGAATTATTGTTTTTTTTAAAGTTGTTTCTAAAATTAAAATTGTACAAACGCAATTTTAATTTGTATTTAAATATTTTACAATAAAATAATTTTGTAACTTATAATATTTTATAGTAAAACAATTTTGCAATTTGTAGTATTCTACAATAGAGTAATCTTGTAATTTTTAATATTTTTTGATTAATAAGTATTGACAAAACGTAGACAACTATAATACAATATATATAATTAACACATATATAGTATCTGCAAATACAATTATTCTAGTTATAATATTTTATTTTATACAAGTTATAAAGCTACTCTTAAACGCATTTATAAATATTGTTATATATTTTTGTTTAAATAAGATTTATTTATTATTGTAATTAATTTTTATTTTAAATATTGTATATTGCTCTTAGATTTTCTAGCAAAATTATAATTTAATATTAACACTTATTGTTTATAGATAGTTTGCACTATATATTATAGTATTTGTCCATTGTTCGAAGTTATTGCATTAACCTTGTAGCGTTGTTTATAAATAGTTAGAGTTTAGTCTAGAACTTGGTCTAGAGTTAGAACTTGTCGGACACAAAATATAATTCTGCAAGAAGATCTAAGCACTGAGGCAAATACAAGGTCCTCAATTGAAATCTTAGGAACAGCGGTGGTAACATTCACGTCTGTGCCTGATTCCTTGTGGTCGTATGATTTTGCGGATCCGAAGCACCGACAGATGGCGCGGAAAGAGATAAAGATGGCAACATTTCGCAATCAACATGAATTTCCGAAAAGATATTTCTGACCTCGTTTACAGAGTCGCCCCGGAGACTCATTTCGACATGCGGCCTCTCATTGGGCCGTCTGAGCGCGCTACTCGCGCCCCGACCGCTTAAGCTGTTTCGCATATATTGGCGGACCCCCTTTTACTTTACCCCATCCCGCTTCCTTTCCCCATCCTCTCTTTCCCTTACAGCAACCACCCACTTTCGTTAATATTCCAGTCGCTCGTTCACCCATTGTTCGCGATCGCTGTAACTTCTGCACTTCTTCATCAAGCGATTCATCAATTCCAAATAAAGAAGAGGAACTTTGCCAAAATGCTGTTCGCGACGAGTTTCCTGCTGGGCGCCTCCTTCATCGGAGCCGCTCTTGCGCAATCCCAGATCGCATTCACCACCCTGCCATCTGCTGTCCAGGCGGGCGTGCCCTTCACGCTCAAGTGG
>JAABUL010002523.1_pt1 | contig 30008 bp, 50 predicted proteins | sample 5559151 | NCBI WGS metagenome assembly JAABUL01 (sample SAMN10711876, study PRJNA513368) | rock metagenome | isolation source: Antarctica rocks | place: Antarctica: Victoria Land, Pudding Butte sud
TTAATTAAATTTCTTTTTCAAAAATGAAGGCTTATTAAAAAAATCCCACAGCTTCGGTAGACCCCTCATCAGGCGGCTGTGGCAGGGCAGATGATGCTGACGTCATCACAACAGAAGGACACGTCACAGAAAACCTTCACCCTTGCATCGAAACTTCGTCAGACAGCTCAGACACAGCTAGAGGTTCGCACTTCTTATGCAGCTTTCAAGGATTGGCAGGCATGTCCAGCATGTGCAGCTTCTTCATGTGCTCGCAGCAGGCCTTCACGTCAGTGCCATTCGGCTCAAGAAACAGCAAGACACGCACGTGCAGCTCCTTGAAGCGCTCGCGGCAGGCCTTGTGGGAGCGGTAGGTGCCGGTGATGGGGGACGAGCCAGACAACACGTCCGCCACCAGCAGCCAGTTGTCGCCGAATTCGTGCACCACCGCCGCCAGCAGCTCGTCCTCCTGCGCGCTCCACGCCGTGCCGCGGCCCCCCTACATGTTGGCTTTCTGACAGTCAGCAAGACTGAGGATGTTGCAGGAGATGCTACAATAGCGCTGCCGTCACCAGCAGCTCGTCCTCCTGCGCGCTCCAGCCCATGTCAAGACAAACTTGTTCAACATGGCTGCTTCGAATAATTGCGTAGGATTCTCTGCACATGAAAGCACCTCGTCCCTCATCCCTGCGCGCTGTACCCCATGCCGCGCCCGCCTGACAAGGTGGGGAGTGTGGCAGTCAGCGATAATGTGAGATCGCCTCGATCCCGACAACAACTGGGCACTGCGCGATCAAGCCAGCGCAGCCATGTAATCACAGTCTGCGAAAGGAAAACGCGAAACAATCAGTCGCCTCCACAATGCAGACTTGACAACAGGAGCGAGCACCCTGCAATGCAGGCGATCACCGCTGTCGGTGCCTCATGAAGGCATACGCATCTGCCAGCCTTCGCCCAGCATGATGCACAGCTTGCACGCCCCGGCTCACAGGCAACAGCGCTGCCAGAAACGATGCCCTGGAGAGGGTAAACCCTAAGGCCAGCAGCGAGTTGCTCATGCGCGCTCACCGCATCGCTGCGGCGGCCGGGCATGGCGCGGCGGTCGCGGCCGCCGCCGGCGCGCTGCGGCGGCGCCGTCCGTCGATGCGGCCGTCGGCCCCCGGGCTCGAAGTCGTCCAGGTCCGCCGCTTCTGCGCGGCGCTTGCGCCCCGCCTGCCGCTCGCTGACGCGCGTGCTGCAGGGGGCAGAAGTACACAGACGTCAGCCGGGCTGCCTAGGACGAGGCATGACCTTGCGTTACACGGAGCGGATGTCGCAGAGCAGCGCACTGTGTGCCTATGATGTATGGACGGCCCTCAAGGCGATCCTGCTGGACCTCTGTGGCCTGCGAGTTGGCAAGAAGGCGCAGGTGCACCGGCAGCATTGCCCCATGCAGTGGTGCATTGGCAACAGTTCCCTAAGCAAAGGTAGCAATCCACAGCAAAGGTAACAATCCACAGCAAAGGTAGCAATCCACAGCAAAGGTAACAATCCACAGCAAAGGCTGGCAATCCACGGCAAAGGTAACAAGCAAAGGTAACAATCCACAGCATGCCGGATGCACACCCGGGCAGCGGGTCGTCGCGCAGCGGCAGAGGTCGACGCTGCATCGGCGGGGGGCGCTGCCGCGGCGGCGGCGCCTCCTCCGTGTCCCACTCCATGTCCTCCTCCACCAGCGCATACGTCGGCTGGTTGCGCTTGATGCGGTCCCGCCGGGAGCCGCCCTTGCGGGAGCCGCCGCCTGAGCGTCGCAGTTGCAGTTGCGTGTCGGACATGGTCAAGATCGATACATGGGGGTTGAGCATGAGTCTGGTACGTGCGGCTGACATTTGCAGGGCAATCAGCCGCCGCCCTGGGGGCCAGCACTGCATGAAACACCACCTGGCTGTCCTGGCCCCGGATCCTGTTCCGCGGTGGCACATGAACACCGCATTTAAGCTGTTCGAAAGACTGATTGCTGCCCAAAGCACACCCGGGCCAGCGGCGAGGTCGCCAGCGCCAAACTGCTCGCCCAGCGACGGCTCCAGGCCGCGCGAGGCGCGCAGGTCGTCATCCACTGCAGACTTGCGCAGCGCCTCCCCTCGCTCCTCCTTTGCGGTGGCGTACTCATCCTCCCACATCCGGATGGCCTGCGGCGGTTTTCAATGCAGGTCAGAAGCCCGGCAGCTTTTGGTCGCAACATCGCACGTCCTGTGGCTCTGCATTCTGTGGTCAGGAGCCCTGCAGCGTTTTGGCACAGCAATGCGCATCCTGAGGCGCTGCATCCGTTGGTGAGACACGGTGGCCCATCACCCTTGCTCACATCGACACAGGTCCACTGAGCGTGACTGCAGAGAGCCCCAGTCCTGCAGAGTCGGTTCGGGAGGCGCCCCTGGGTGAGTTCATGAATTGGCGAAACATACCCCAAGCACTTGCATCTTCTTGTCAGATGCAAATTGAAGGAGCACACCAGCCGGCTGGTCACGATCTCCGCCTCCAGCTTTGTGCGCAGGTGCGCTACAATGCCCGGCACGACGGCCGCTGCTTCGGCGCCGTAGCACAGCAGGCCGACCTCGCCGGAGGCTGGCGGCGTTGCAGGACCCAGGTCTGCGGCATCAAGGGTGCGCAATCGGGCTGGAAGGGTTTGTCGAGGGTCCTCTGCTGGCTCTTGTTGACAGCGGATCAGCAGGGCTACAGGCAAGCACCAAGAGCAAGGGCAAGCGACTTCAGGCTGCCGAGGGGCGGTCAGGGTTTGGGATTCCCGAAATGTACGCAGCACGAACGCACCCTCATCCGATTCGGCGTCTGGGCCGTCCCCTTCCGCAACAGCGGCAGCGGCGGCTGCTGCTGAACGCGCGCCCTTTGTGCCGCGCGTTCCGCGGCTGGCGGAGCGGCCGGGGGCGCAGCGCCGACCAGCCGACTCTGTCCGCTCCAGGCTATCCCCCACGGGCTGCACAGGAGGTGGTCAGACTGTGTTATGCTGCAGGCTTTCCATCCTGTATGGTGACGATGTCCCGTGTTCCCAATAGATGCGTCCAAAGTGCAGACATGCTGGCAGAGGAGTGTCGGCTTTCCTTGTCTGCGTTAGGTATGCAGCGTCGAACTTGTGCTGCATGCAGCATGGTTCCTCGCTTCCACACAAGTACTCAGTTTGAGGCGCTGCAGCATGCGATCTGCATGAAGTGCCCACCTTGCCAAGCGGATCGCCGCATTTTGGTGTCGGCATCGGCACCGGCTTCAGGGTTTTGGCATGCCGTGCGGCGGCGGCAGCAAAGGCGATCGACTTTGCTGCATACCTCCTCCATAAACGCTCCTGCCATGGGTACAAATCCACATCACATAAGCTTATGAAGGCAGTAGGACTACTGCATTGGCGAAGCAGAAACACCAAGCTGCCATCCAGGCTCGTGCTTCGCTTTGATCCGATAGTGTGTGCCACATTTTCACGTGATCACAACCGAGCCTGGGACATCTGGGCAGGTGGCGGACTATCAAGTGGAATTCCGCACCTGGCTGAAGTCTACAGCCAGCCAGACAGCCTCCTGGAGCATGTAGACGCGGTGATCGGGCGGCAGCGGCGGCGGTTCCCACGGCCGGCCATAAGCCAGCGCCAGCTGTGCACGCTTGGCCTGCGCATCGCCAGAATATCACCATGCGATGCACTGATGCGGCGCTCTGACACCGCAAAGTAATAATCTCAAAAGCCGGCAGATGCGGTTCCGAGGGGCCAGGGCACTCCGGCAGCGTCATGCAAACACGACAATTTCAGTATGCCACCAGACACACCACAGCAGCAGCGCATGCCAGCCTGGTTTGCAATGCTGCTCTATCGAACTGGACACATTCACATATTTGCGCAGGCAGCCTTCGCATTGCCACCAGGCCAAGCAGCACAGGCTATCAGCAACAGGCTTCTTGAGCCTTTTCACCGACCGGGATTTTACTTATCCTGGCATATCACCCATCCTAGCAATTCCGGCGCACCTTGATGGCCGCGCCTCGTGCCAGCAGCTCGTCCTCGGCCGCCCTGCTGGCTGCCGCTTCCGCGGTCTCCGGAGAATCCGCCGGCGGGGCGGCGCCCCCTTGCGCAGCAGGCGCCGCGGCACCCGCAGGGGTGACTACATCTGCGAGCACTGCAATCACTGCATGTTCGCTAGTGGAAGTTGAACAGGGGACATAGCACATAGAACAGAGCACAATCGTGCCGTCGCGAAGACCTGTCAACATGTGGCACAGGGTCCACATGTGGACGTGCACACAGGCAGGAATGTAACTCAGGTCAAGAACGCACCTGCTGGTGCCTCTGCTGCGGCCGCCGCTCCAACAGCTGGCTGCGCAACCGCAGGGGAGGACGGACTAGCTGACGCCGACTTTGCGCGCTGCGCCGCGGCAGTTGCCTGCTGCACCGCCGCGTGTTTGGGCGCCTTCCCAGATGCAGAGTGCGGTGGCACCGGCTCGCCGGACGCCTTGGCGCGTTTCGCCGCCTCAATGGACATGAGCTGCCGCTCTAGGGTGGACCCTGATGAGGAAAGGGGCACAGTTGTCATGAACCAACGTTCCGGGTTGATTGTGCTGTACAGTCATGGGTGGAAACGCTGACAGCACATCTGGAGGCAGTGTGCACGCGACTGAGGAGATGCCTTGCAGCACATGATCCAGCAGATCGTGCCTGGGACGACGCCGCCATTGGCGGCGGCTGGCGAGCCGTTGATGGATACGGGCATGGTGATGTTTTCGCCGCCGAATGGCGGCGGCGGGCCGCCTCAGTAATGCATTGCCACGGCTGCACGGGCAGGACGCTCACCGAGCGTCTGCAGGTAGCCTCAACGTGTTCGGGCGGCGTGAGTTTCGTCGTCTGCAGCAAGTACAAGCACATGCGGTCCCAACAAGTGGCAATATGCATGATGACCGCTCTGACGCTATGCAGCAAAGTATCACGATCGCAAGCACCCCTTGATGATGCAACAGCCGACATATCGGCGAACGAAGCCGTGTACGCGACTGCGATGGACACCAGCAATCGGCGCGATCGTGAAGCATGCCAGATGACGATGCACTCAGGCTGCCTGTCGGAAAGTGGGCTGTGCCGGAGCTCAAACGGCTCCATACACGCTAGCGGCGACGTGCAATGAGGTCAGTGGCCTAATTAATTGTTCTGCTCAGCTCTGCGATGATCGCCGGCAGTAAGCGTGATGCATACAGGCGAATCTCCGCAAGAAGCAACAGTTGAGTGTCGCCGAAAGAGCGACGAGCGCCCGATCGGTGCGCGCAGGAGGTGCGCGACGGACTGGACCGCGAGAACATCATCAAGGAACCCAATTCAACGCTGCTGCGGTGGCTGCGAACCGGCCAGGCCGCACAACAGCGTCGGTGCAGGGCGCGGGGGACTCTCGGCAATCTACACCAGTTTTGAAGTGTGGGCAGGGCCGAGCACGGCCCGCCGCGGCGGTGGCGGCCGCTTGCGGGAGCCTAAGAGGCGTCTGATGGCTGCTGTAAGGTCACACAGCCAGGCGCGCAGCGTCATCACTTTCTGTATGCCCTGAGCCAGCCCCATCCCAAGGGAATCACAACTATCACCTGGGCTCGTTCTGGGGGTTGCGGTGCAAGCGGGCCGGGGACGCAGTTGTAGAACGGTCCTGGAGGACTACCAGCAGGTCTGTGCCGATTGGCAACTGGAACCGACACCGCTACAGCCGCCTGCACTCGACTTTCCAGCCACCAGACCTCCAAAGTTTTGCAGGACGAGGACGCAGGAAGCTGTTTTGGCAGCATGTGGCAAGAGGAAGGCAGACGGGTTCCGCTAATTATAAAACTTTACAACCTAAAGGAGTGTCAAATCTCGCGGGAAGTTCTCTATAATCTCAGATTGCAATGCAATGCTGAGTTTGACATTTTGTTGTGGAGCTGCAGAACAGCAGCCCGCAGCCGGCACAGTGAGACCGGCACTGTGGGACAGTCACTGTGCAGGTGCTGGGCCGGAGCGCCGCACATTATCGGTGCGCTACCAATGTCAGTCATCCAACCCAGCAATCGCTAGTCTCCGGCACTAAACAGCGCGTCTGACGTCAGCTGGGCACCATGAGGCGGGCGGGTGGTGTCCTGCGCACGGCCCTGGGCGCTCGGAAGGCCGGCCAGCACGTCCTGCAGAACTCTATCGCAGCTGGAGCTATCGGATGCTCTCAGCTGCGGTTCCTGCAGTCAAGCGATGGCCCTAAAGCACCGCCGACACCGCAGGTGTGTGTCGAATCTAGCTTGAGATGTCTCAAGCAGCATTGCACCTCGAATCATGATCGTGTGCCCTGACTAGAGAAGACAACATACTTGCGAGGATGACCTACAGCAGCTTGTCTGCTGGCTGCACCAGCTGGACTTCCTGCTCCCGTTACACAGCGATCTTAAGCCAGGGTTTGAACGTCGCTGGCGATGAGGTGCTCGTCATGGCAACACCAATGACAGCCTGTGCACCCGTCTGACTAAGCACTGCGGCCTGGTGCACAGCCGGTGCCGCTGTCAAAGCTCAAGGACGGCTTCCTAGACGGCACGTCGTCCACGTATCTCGAGGAGCTGGAGGAGCGGTTCCGTGATGACCCGTCGTCTGTCGACAAGACCTGGGCATCATTCTTCAATAACCTGGGTACGCGCCAGCGCCGCTTTACGATTGCCTCTGACAGGATGACCATTCGATCACAGTCGCCTCAACCCGCTTCTGCAGGCGCTACGAATGATCGCTGGCTGCGCGTGCGCTATGCTGTCGCACTCCTTGGAGGGCACTTGAGCCCCCACTGCCGACTGATGTGTTGCCACAAACGCAGAGCGGGGGGTCAATCCGGAGGCGGTGGCGGAGGCTTACCACGCCTTCGAGCAGGGCAGTGGTGTCGCGCCACTCACTGCGGCTGCCATCTCCAACCAGACCATCCAGGAGTCCATGCGCCTGCTGCTGCTCGTGCGTGCGTACCAGGTGGGCGGTGCTGGGACTGCTGCTGCTGATCATGAAGGCCGCGGCATGCCCTGGCTTGTCCTGCAGGAATGCGTCCAAAGTTTCTTGTTCGGCACCGATGCTGCAGTGCTAGCCTGCCCGCACAGTATATCAGTGCCAATCACAGAGCACATCAGTGCCGACCATGGCCGCAATTGCAAACTGCGCGCAGGTCAACGGGCACTTCATGGCGAAGCTGGACCCGCTGGGGCTGGACCAGCGGCCAACGCCGGTGGAGCTGGACCCCGCCCTGTATGGCTTCTCCGACAAGGACCTGGACCGCGAGTGCGCTTTTCAGCAGTCGAACCCTAAACCCTAAACCCTACATCCATGGTCATGCCTCCAGCCGCTCCTGTTCCTCGCATTCTACTGTGCCATCTAGCCCATCTAGGCGCGGCGGCGCGTTGCAGCATCTCCAATCACGTGGAAAAAGGCAAGCTGGCATCACCATGTCCCCTGCACACGTACGTCATGCTGCCTTCAGCTGCGCTCCCGAGTAGATGCTGCCAGCGCCCACTGCAAAGGCAGTTTTCCGAAACTCCATCATTCGTGGCATGCTGCGCCGCTGCAACTTATGTCACGGTACAGCATTCAGCAACTTATGTCACGGTACTTCGTGTTCAAGCCGTGCGCAATTTGACTGTCGATATGACCGATTGAATCACGACAAACCTTGATATAGATGAGAACTAGATCAATGTTGACTATATACAGAGTTCTCATATATATATTTATATGACTGTGACTAGTTGCTCATAAATCTTGCAAATGGGGCGGCCGGAGTGCGAAAACCAGGGCTCTGACCGCCTGTCACAGGTTCTTCCTGGGCACCTGGAATATGAAGGGTTTCCTGAACGAGGAGCGGCCGGTGCAGACGCTGCGGCAGGTGTTGGATCGGCTGAAGGAGACCTACTGCGGGCCCATCGGCTACGAGGTGCGGCCCAGGCGCACAGTTGCAGCAGATGTTTGTCTGTCGACACTGGATGCTGAGGTGAAACGAAGCGTCAGCACCTTGCATTAAACCAGCCAGTAGAATGCACCTGCGGCTGCAAGGAAGGTGTTTCACCGCTTGTCCACCTACTGGTTTGCAAAACCCTCCACCTGCATGTGTGCAGTACATGCACATCCCGCATCGCGACCAGTGCAACTGGCTGCGGGAGCGCATTGAGACGAAGGACCCCATCTCGTACTCCGCCGAGCGCAAGACCCACATCCTGGACCGCCTCGCCTGGTCCGAGATGTGCGTCCCGCGCCACCTGCTGCCTGGTCCGCTGTGTGCTGGGAAGCACGAAAATGCCAGGCGCTGGTTTAAAGTGCTGCTGTTGGGGGCCTTTTGCTTTCGCCTTCTGCTTTCGCCTTTTGCTTTCGCGCGTACCAGAGAAGATCGAACACTTCTGCTGTCTGGCAGTGCACCCCGCTTGTTGTCTGTGAGAGATGCAATGTGGGGCACGGACACATTCGTCGGGCTGGTCGTCCTGGAAGTACCTCAAACCACCGGCGCAGGTTCGAGTCGTTCCTGGCGAACAAGTACGCAGCAGCCAAGCGCTTTGGGCTGGAGGGCTGCGAGACGCTCGTCCCGGGCATGAAGGCGCTGATCGACCACGCTGCCGACCTTGGCGTCGAGACCGTGTGCATGGGCATGCCCCACCGAGGTGCGCTGCACTGAGCCGCAATGAAACGAGCTGCCCAGCAAAGGAAAGCAGATGCATCACCCGCTGATCCGCCATTGGGCGCCGAGACGGTGTGCACGGGCATGCCTCACCGAGCTGCGCTGTGCGCAGTTTCATTCACAGTCTATGGGATAGAGGTGTTCGATACAGCCTCTGTTGCAGCGGTTTGACGTCAGGGTCTCTCAAACAAGGAAAACAACCGCTGCTCGGTGCGCAGGGCGACTCAACATTCTGGGCAACGTGGTGCGCAAGCCGCTGTCGCAGATCTTCAAGGAGTTCACGGGCAAGCCCATCTACACCGGCACGAAGTCCGCGTATGGTACCGGCGACGTCAAGTACCACCTGGGAACCTCCTACGACCGGCCCACCGCCAACGGTGCGCCGCCCTCCTCTGCTGCCATGCCATAGTAAATAAAGTAAATATATGGATGAAATAGTATTTTTATCATAGTACAGTTTTACTAGAAAAGTTCAAAAATTATGGCTGCTTTTAAAGCAATTGGGTATTCAAATAACGAATTAGATCCCAATGGAGAAAAAATACATTTTGAACTACCTAAGGTTGTGCGGTCGTGGCCATCCAATCAGGCTTGCTGGCGTAGATGACGCAGTGGTCCGCAATGTAGCACAACTTCCGACACTGTGCCGTATTCTGTCGAAGCCGCCTCTCTCGTGAGCAGCTGTCATGCGCAACAGCAAGGCTGGAAGCCGGCTGCATTCTCTCGGAGCCTGCACAGAGCTGGTCCCGCGCGCGCAGGCAAGCGGGTGCACATGAGCCTACTGGCTAACCCGAGCCACCTGGAGGCGGTGGACCCCATCGTGCTGGGCAAGGTGCGCGCGAAGCAGCACTACAGCGCCGACACCGACCGCGCCAAGAACCTGGGCGTGCTCCTCCACGGCGACGGCGCCTTCTCCGGCCAGGTACGCGTTTCGCCCGTGCCCGGATGAGCTTGCAGTGGAGGCACGGCTCGTGCCTGGACCTCGGTTCGAGACGCCTGTCAAGCTGCACAGGGCATGCCGTCCTTGATTTAAAAATCATATCTGAATTCTTTCAATGGTATGTCACAGGTCCGAGCCTCACTTGCAGTCCTTCATCAACTGTTGGGATGACACTGTTGGGATGACACTGTTGGGATGACACTGTTGGGATCCCTCCCGCAGGGTGTGGTGTATGAGACGCTGGCCATGAGCGACCTGCCGGACTACACCGTGGGCGGCACCATCCACATCGTCGTCAACAACCAGGTGCGCTTGCAGAATCTGGCGTTGTCGTGTTTATGTGCAGTGGTCACGGGGGCCACCCTGCAGGGGGACGATATACTAAATCGGGGGAGTCTCCGGGCAGCTGGCGACAACAGCCTTGATCGCTGCACTCCATATTGCCGCAGCTGGTTGTCTGGCGCCCAGCGGGATGCAACCTCTCCTTGCATGCCGTGGCAGGTGGCCTTCACGACTGATCCGCGCAAAAGCCGCTCCAGCCCCTACTGCACCGACGTTGCCAAGTCGCTGGCGTGCCCCATCATCCATGTCAATGGCGACGACGTCGAGGCTGTTGTGCGGTGCGGCCCTACCAAAAACGAAAGCGGGCTTCGTGTTCTTCGGAACAGCCTAGTCACAGGGTAATTGGGTTCTTCCGCTAGTCATCTTGTTGCCGTCAGCTGCACATGCGCCAGTTTGTGACCATGCGCATCTAAGCTGGATGGCTAGGTGATCTGCCATAGTGACCTCCTATGTGATCTGCAGCGTCTAAACCAGTTTCTCGAATAGGGCGAGCTGCCAAAGCTTGCTGCTGCTGACGTGCCGCTTGTTTGAATATGGGTACAGGCCGTACTGCACAATGCGCTTGCTACGAGGAATTGCACGAGGTTCATAGTGCATCTGTGTCGCTTGTGTATAGGTGGCGATCGGCTGCCAATTTGGACAGTGGCCAAGGGGACGTCCAGATTCGGAACCAGAGCGTTGCTGGCAAATGCAACGCTGACGGATAACCATCCTCTGCAGGGCGTGCGAGCTCGCGGCGGAGTGGCGCCAGAAGTGGCTGTCGGACGTGGTTGTGGACATCGTGTGCTACCGGCGCTTCGGGCACAACGAGATCGACGAGCCCATGTTCACGCAGCCCAACATGTACAAGGTGCGCATCGTGTCCCACATTCTGGCATGCTGCTTTCTTGCACGCCAGCTGACATGCTCGCAACGTCGGTACTGATGTGTGGATCAGGAGGCCCGCCTCTCCGTCGTGGGCTTTTGAGGTCTCAGCCGCTGCAGCAGTATCACCTCGATGTGTTTACCGCTGTATCTGAAACCAGCACCGAAGCTGTCTGGCAGGAGTAAATCAATGCGCTGACATGCCGCGAGCTGGCTGTGCACAGAAAATCAAGGACCACCCCAACTCGCACCAGCTGTACGAGCAGAAGCTCATATCGGAGGGCACCATCACCTCCGACCAGGTGCGCACCTTGCAAACCAATCCACTAGCATTCACGCTGCCCTGCTCACGGACAGGGTAGTCCCTGTCCTGCCCACCGCATCCCTGCGAGACTTGGACCAACTGAAACATTCCCTGCAGCTGTGCGCCCCAAGCCGCAATCTGGTGCAGCCTCGAGCGCGGCTGCGCATGAGATCTGAATGCCTGCGACAACATCCATAAGCAGCAATATGCAGGAAGCAGTTGCGCCGTCGACCTCACGCTGCCGACCTCATGCAACGCCACACGCATTTAGGTGGCAAAGTGTCCTAATTCGCTTGCAGCCACACCGGCGCCACCAGTGCCCACACCTGCTGCTGCAAACAGTCTGTAAACCCTACCCGCAGGCCAAGTCTATCAAGGACAACGTGACCAGCATCCTGCAGCGCGAGTTCGAGGCGTCCAAGGAGTACGTGCCCTCCGCCAAGGACTGGCTGTCCTCCTACTGGTCCGGCTTTATGAGCCCGCACCAGAAGGCGCGCATCCGCAACACGGGTGAGCCTCCTGCTGGTCCAGCTTCGTGCGCCCGCACCAGAAGGCGTGCATCTGCAGCACGGGTTCATTGGGCTTGCCCAAACAGGATTAAGGGTAACGACGGACTGTGTCCTCCAGCTGCGTCGTGAGCGTGCACCAGGAGGGGCGCATGTGCATGAAACCCACCGGGTGGCAGCTTGGTGTTGCACTGCTGAATGTCACCTCAGTCTGCCTGGGCGTGTCCGCCGGCTGCCATGCATGAGAGCTGGCCGCAAGCGCGGCCATGCTACCGCCGTGCGCCTTCCGCATTGACCCTGCCACTTGGTGTGATATCATCGCACGACCGCACCAGTCGCAATGCCCATGCACCCTTGCTCAGGGATGCCACAAGCTTCTCTGTCCAGGCGGTATCAGCTTCTCTGTGAAGGCGGTACATTGCAATTAGGTTGCACAAACCCTCGATCTTTAACATGGTGCCATCCAATCGTCAGGTTGCCGCAGACGAGAGGCAGCATGCCCAATTGTGTGCTGCTGAGATATTTCTAGATACCGCCTGATGCCGCCGCTGAAATCAGCCCGTGCTCGACGACGTGGCTGCAGGAGCTGGGCAAAGGCCATCACAGGCAGCTGCCCCACTGTAAAACCCTCACTCTCACTCTCTGTCTCCCACACCCCGCAGGCGTGCCCAACGACGTGCTGCAGGAGGTGGGCAAGGCCATCACGGAGCTGCCCAAGGAGTTCAATGAGCACCGCCTCATCAAGAAGCTGTACGCGCTGCGCCGCGACATGATCACCGGCGACGCCCGCAAGTCCCTCGTCGACTGGGGCATGGCCGAGGCCATGGCTTTCGGCACCCTCATCTCAGAGGGTGCGCCCTGCAGATCGCCATGATGATCCGTTTCTCCAGAGGGACGGGATCACAGTGAAGCATGAGGTTCCGCGGCAGTGGCGCAGCTGGCGATGTGATCGGGTAGCTGGCGTGCCTTTGGCAATGCCAGTGCCAGTGCCTGTGCACGTCCTTCTCACCACGAGAGTCCTTTGGTGAACTGGTTGCCGGTGGAGCTTCCTGCCCTGCAAGCGCGTCAATCAATTCTGCAGCAACCTGCTGATGCTTTATGCAGGCAACCATGTGAGGCTGAGCGGGCAAGACGTCGAGCGCGGCACCTTCAGCCACCGACACGCGCAGGTATATCCCCATCTGAGATGTGCTGCCGCTAAGCATGCGCAAGCCCATGTCGCGACTCCTCGTTCATACGAGCAGCGGCGTACGAAACACAGCCTCCACACACAGCTGACGCATTGCCTCCTCCTTTCTGGTGTGCTTTGAACGGCCGCCGGCTGCGGTGCATGACACGACCTGCTCTGGTCCCGCTGCTGTTTGGCAGATCTCACAGTAAACCTCCTTTGCTGTTTGCAGGTGTTCGACCAGAAGACAGGGGAGCCTTACTGCACGCTGAAGCACGTGTACCGGGAGCAGCCGCACGGGCAGTTCACGGTGTCAAACTCGCCGCTGAGCGAGTTTGGCGTGCTGGGCTACGAGCTGGGCTACGCGCTGGAGAACCCCAACAGCCTGGTGCTGTGGGAGGCGCAGTTTGGCGACTTTGCCAACGGCGCGCAGGTGTGGTTTCCGTGCTGACAATGCGGGTTTTGCCTATTGGCAGCCTGAGTGGATCCACAGGCTGTTAAAGGAGGCTTTGCAGGCGGAGGTTCGCAAAGGCCACCAAAGGCTGGATTGGGGCAAGCCGTTTCGATCAGTGCAGGCGGCTGGCAGATGCAGACAGGGTTCGTCGCTCGCGCTGTTCTCTCTCCTTGCATTGCAGGCAGCCGGTCGGGGTTACGCCTGACCGATTGCGCCTGACTCTGCAGTGCTTGCTGCACAGGTCATCTTCGACCAGTTCCTGTCCAGCGGCGAGGGCAAGTGGATGCGGCAGTGCGGCCTGGTGTGCCTGCTACCCCACGGCTACGACGGCCAGGTAAAGCCCTGAAAGCGTGCAAAGTCAAGACTCGCCCGAATGCACAACATTGCACCAGACGGATTCTGTGATGAGAAAGATTTCCGTGGTGAATTGATAGGCTGTCTTGGATACAGAAGAATGAACGCCCACCTGGCTCATGCTGCCAGAGCCTCTGTGCATCCCGGAGCGCCCTCTAGGGGCTGCAGTAGTTGTGGTGGCAGCAGCAGCCAGCACTGGAGTGTAAGAGCAACAGGCTGTGAGGATCAGCCTTCCGACAGCGCACGAATGTGCAGCTGGTACAGCGTCCGTGGCATCCGCGGAGGACCTGGCAACTGCTTCTCAAGGGCTGTCTTTGCCGAGAAGTCAGCCAATCTTCTGGCCCTGAGCATCCGCCATTGCGAGCTCGACATCTTGCATGATGACAGAGCGCAGCAGCAGGCAGCTGGAGCGCTCCTGCAGCCGGTGAATCTACTCGTCTGCTTCTATGTTGGAGAGCATCCTCTCTGTACACCCCGACTGTAAAAAAATTGTTTTCTATTACCCTTGTTTCTCAGGGCCCAGAGCCCAGCAGCCGGCAACAAAAGCACTTCCTGCAGGCGGTGGACGAACCGATCTCGCAGTCGCACAATGATCCTCTCAATGCTCTTAAATCTGGCGGCACAGGGCCCGGAGCATAGCAGCGCGCGGTTGGAGCGCTTCCTGCAGGCGGTGGATGAGGACCCCTACCGGCTGCCCGACATCGACGAGTCCAAGTGGCTGTCCGGCGGCCACCTGGGCAGCCAGATGCAGAACACCAACTGGGCCGTCGTCAACTGCACCACCCCTGCCAACTACTTCCACGTGCTGCGCCGCCAGGTGCGCCGGCTCCTACCCTGGGCACCACCTTGTTTCGACTCACATCTGCAGGCTGCTTGGCCGTCGTGTCCGGTCTCCAGTCATGTACGCTTAATTTTTACCATGAAATTTATCTATTTTTTTGTCACTTTTGGTTTAACTGATAAAACGCGGAAAAAAATCGATGAAGTCAAACCGAGCTCTGCAGCCATTCAGCGGCCATCCTCACCGCATCTCCAAGCAGGTCCGCGATCATATCAATGACCCACATCCTGTGCAACCTGCTTGTGCAGATCCACCGGCAGTTCCGCAAGCCACTGATCGTGATGTCGCCGAAGAACCTGCTGCGGCACCCGGAGTGCAAGTCGCCGCTGGCCGAGTTCGACGAGGTGCCTGACGACAAGGGCATCATCGGCGTCCGCTTCAAGCGTCTCATCATGGACGAGGGCGTGTCTGACAGGTGTTATGGTTTAGTGTTTAGGGCTCATGTTCCTCTGCTGCTTTCCTGAAGAATCGACACGCTAGAATCCCAGAGGCGCCCGTTTTGCTGTCCTTGCACCTGAGTCACCACGGGGCACCGTCGGCGTGCACTTCAGGCACCCCATCTTGGACGAGTGCGTGTGCGGCCGGTGATCTTCATGTCGTTGTTCCAGAATGAATGTTGGTCAACGTCCCTGTGAATCGCGCTGCGCACAACTCTACACGTCGACCCCCGCGAGCAGGACTCCCTTCCAGCCAGCTGGGGAAGCGCGCACGGACACAGCCGGTGCAGTCGGCAGTGCTGCTGCTGCATCCAAATTGCCGACCGTCAGCATGCTGAGATGCTAGCTGTCGATGCCACCGCAGGAAACCCAGCCCGCCACAGAAGCCGCAGGTGGAGCGGGTGCTGATGTACAGCGGCAAGTTTTTACAATGCTAGCACTCGTGCTCTCTTCGCAGGAGCCCAACCCGCCACAGGAGCCGCAGGTGGAGCGGGTGCTGATGTACAGCGGCGAGTTTTTACAATGCTAGCACTTGTGCTACCTTTGCCGCAGGAGCCCCAACCCGCCACAGCACCCGCCAGTGGAGCGGCTGTTGGTGTGCAGCGGCAAGGCTCCAGTGCTGATGCTCGTGCTCTCTTCGCCGCAGGAGCCCCAACCCGCCACAGGAGCCGCAGGTGAAGCGGGTGCTGATGTGCAGCGGCAAGGTGTACTACGACCTGGCCAAGGCGCGCGCGGAGAAGGGCCTCCAGTCCGACATCGCCATCATCCGCTTCGAGCAGGTTCGGGCAGCGCCCCTTGCAGTGGATTCGGGCAGCGCCCCTTGCAGTGGATTCGGGCAGCGCCCCTTGCAGTGGATCGACAGCTGGGTGGCGACCTGAAGGTCCAAAGGTCCAATCCAGATCCAGGGGGTCCAATGCTGCAGGGTGCAGAGTGCCGCCTTGATTACTGCTGCAGCGGTCTGCCATGTGGAACTGCGCTCCTCCGCTAAACCCCTAAACCCTAAAGCCTACACCTGACGGCCTCCTGATCAGGGCACCTTGTCAACTCGCCAAGAAGTTGCCCTGTTACATGGACGCATCAGCCGCCTGGTTGTGCATGCAGACGATGCAAAAGCTGGAAACCTGCACCCTGACCATTTTGTGTGCGCGAATTGCAGCTGGCGCCCTTCCCCTTTGACCTGATGATGCGGGAGCTGCGGCGGTACCCCAACGCGCAGCTGATGTGGGTGCAAGAGGAGCCGCTCAACATGGGCGCCTTCAACCACGTGTCACCGCGCATCGAGACCTGCATGAGGCATGAGGTGCGTACACGATGCTTGCCCATATCGCCGTGCCACCCCACTTTCTTGCAACAAAATCTTCAGCCTCACAAACCGACCCGCGGCTCCCCAGCACACAGTGCTTCCCTTGCTGTGGTCAGCGCTGTGCCGTTCTAACGCACTGTGCCGTTCTCAGCACTGGCATCCTCATCATTTCAGTGGCAGCTATTCTGAGAGCGTGCCCTGAAAAGGCTGTGCCCCAAAGTGGCATCGGGCGACCGACTGCCGCAAACCCTAAACCCTAAACCCTACAGGGCGGCTTTGCTGCTCGTGAAGCCAGGCGCAGTCGGAAGCCGTGCGTGCAGTGGTGCTGACCTGGTCCGGCAGTGTCGCTGCAGGGCTGGAAGATCCCGCCGCACCTGCCGTACGCGGGACGGGGCCCTTCGGCGTCGCCCGCAGCCGGCTTTGCCTCCGTGCACGCGGAGGAGCAGAAGCAGCTCTGCGACGATGCGCTGAATCTGGTGCGATTTAGAGTTTCTCAACCCTAAGTGTAGAGCTAGGGTCTGAGCTTTTCCATTCCAAGTGTCTCTCACCTCGTCTCCTTATGTGTACCTGAACAGCAGAAGCAAACCCAAACTGGTGCGGCTTTCAGTCATGTGCATCACCTCACATGATTGAAGCAGTTTACTAAAGGCATTCCTGCTCGTCCGACATGCCCCTTGCTTGTGCGCATGCGCTGTGCCACTGCGCCACGCCATGTGCCACATCTGGACATGCCGATGACTGGCTTGCCCTGTGGCGCGGCAGGACTTCACGGGCGACCGGCTGCGGGCGGACCTGAAGGGGCTTTCGGCGGAGCCGCCAGAGTTGGCGGACCTGCAGATGGACGTGCAGCACGGCGCCAAGGACGACCAGTGAGGGGCCACAGCATCCGCCGCGGCGGCAGAGGCGGCGGACTGCAGCTTCCGACGCCGTGTGCCGCCGAGACCCAGGCGGCTTGCGTATCGCTGTGCGAATGCGGCGGCAGGCTCCTGTGAGGTCGGCTGCCGTGTGCCGTGGGAATCCATACGCCCTGCTGCCGTGTGCCGTGGGAATCTAAACGCCCTGTTGCCGTGTGCCGTGGGAATCTATACGCCCTGCCGCCCCTGACCGCTCAGAGCGGTTTAGGGCGGCACATGGTAGCGGCTGCGCCTGCTGCGCGTCGGTGCTGCAGCTTCCCGAGACCTCCTGTCAGCGCGGCTCACCAGCACGAGGCCGGTTCCGCTGTTCCAACACAGCCCATGCTGGGCAGCCGGCGCACGGTGGTGGCACGCAAAGGGAGCGCAGATTTGCTGTGTCATTGTTGTCGGCAGGGCGGTCGCCGATGCAGCGGGCTGTCCATATCAGTCGGAATGCTTGGGCTCGGATTGTTGTCTAGTAGGGGTTGCAGATCCAGTACTACTAGCTGCCATCCTCCAACAGATGATTAGGGTTCAGGGTTTCATGAATCATCTGGCTTCGACCAGGCTTCCCAGCGGCGGCAGGCGTGGTCCCTTCCGAGAGTTTGCACGTCGCTGATCCGCGTTGATGCTTACATTCACCAACCCGATCGCAACACCAAGTACACAGCATACACCTCAGTCGGATTCAAGTCGCGTCACGCTAGTCGCCTGCAAGCAACAGACACGCTGTTGCTCTGCAGATCACCGTTGTTCCGGAGCTTGCAACTCGTTGGCAGGTGTCACACATACTCCCCAGCTCACGGTCGACAGGTCTGTAGAATGGCACCAAAGAAAGCCCCGGAGGTCATTCCGGAGGAGGGTGACAAAGTCGGGTACGTCGCGCACAACATGTACACATGGCCGTGCACAGCGAATGCAAAGCTGATGTCTGTGTTGGAGATGCGCTTGATGCTTGATACTGATCCTTTGTCTGCTGCACCTGCAGATGGAACTGGGTGATGCCCCTGTCCTCATCTCCTAGCCATTTGTAGCATGCCTTCCCTGCACCGCGCGCAGCTGATGCATGATCCGATTGCACACCTTCGGGCACTGCCTCGCATGTCATACAGATCCGTCCGGAAGTCAACACAAGTCTCTTCTGCCTCCATCCTCCAAATTCCTCTCCGACTCTGTATGTCTTTTCACCTCGTGTAGGGCAAGAACCATGTCGAGGGTGAGGTCGAGGAGGTGCGCGGGGTTGTTTTTGCAATTGATTTCCAGTTATTGTTTCATTAATTGTGAAGACGCCCCGCAGTCCGAATTAACGCTCGACCAGCACCAATGCACGCCTACAGTGTCGCCCCATGATGGACAGCACCTGCAACCGTCTCGCATCGTCTCAGGGCCGCCGCCCCTGCCACCGAATCTGAAACGAGCCGGCTTCGGGTCCGACAACTCATGCGTCCGTTGTTCCGCAGGTGGTGCCGCACGATGCTGAGATCCAGAGCAAGGGCAAGACCATCACTCGCAAGGGCGACGAGGAGAACCCCGCAGTGAAGGTGCGGTGCCTTCTTCGATTTTGCATTGAAAACATTGTGCAAAGCAATTGACACATCTGCAAGTCCCCAGTCCCCACTGCTGCCGCCACCTCTGCAATGATCCAGCCTGTGAGAACGGCCTGCACCAGGCCTCCATGCATCGACTATGCTGTGCTGATCTGGGTCAAACAAACTCGAGGGCATGTCGTGACGGTTCGGCTCTGATCACTGCTGCTGCAGGTGGGGCGACCAGAGGGTGGCAACCCGGTCATCAAGAAAGCCTCAGAGCTCCATGTCTTCCGGGACGGAGAGAGTGTCCCGAAAAATGAGCATGTCGCGACGGGGAAATGATCCCATCCTGCTGATTGCAAGAAGTGTTTCCGGATTGCGCCCCTCAACTACCGCCACATTGGCGTACGATGTTGCAGATGACGTCATCCAACATTTGCTGTGCTTTTACTGAGGAAATGATTGTTGTACATTTGGAGTACATCTGCTATGATTTTTCATCACTCAGGTGATAATGCTCTGAATCTGCTGGGAATCTTGAGATAATGATTGCTCTGCCTCTGAGAGCAGTCGGTACACGTTGATTGACATGACCGCAAATTTTATTCTGCACACCACGCTGAACAAATCTGCCGAAATGGTAGCACAACAGTAGCCTACACTGCAGCCATCGTCAACAGCAACCATATGGATGCATATATCATCGTCAACAGCAACCATATGGATGCATCTATCATCCTACCTCGGGCCTACAGCTGATATTGGGTGTAAACTTAACAATATTCGTGGCGACATGATACCTGAGTAACATCTACTCACCATCTGCCTGGTTCGACACGTCATCTAGACTAGATCGTTGTTGTTTCACTTGTCTCGCTAACATGCACACTGATGCTGCACCTGCTACAACATGTGGCCAGCATGACACACAGACAGCAAACAGCCTGCATATACTGCTTGCTGATCACAGATCTACTGCATTTCAAACGCCAAGGCTCGAGCCAAGTCCTCCATGATGGTGGCCACCTGCGCAGAGCAGAGTGGCGATGTGGACAGAAATTCGTGGACTGATGCGAGCCACATGCATCTTATTCGAACTCACCTGCTGACGGCAACACTTCTCAATTAAGATCCCTGCCCAACACGCAGCAGCACGAGGACAGCTTGTGCTCTGCTGAGTCAGCAGCGGAGCGATCGCACTGCAGCACGGATTGATCGCGCCGCAGGGCAGACAGCAATGCAGATCTTATACACTAAACTCTGACCGGCACCTGGAGCTCAAAGACGCGGCGTGTGTAAAACGCCAGCGGCCGCGGCGGCGCCAGCGTCGGCGTGACGGCCATTGTGTGGTACACCGTGCAGCCACCCTCTGGCCGCTCGTGCACCTGCATTGTTCAAGGGGGAGCACGGTTTCGACGCCGCCAGCAAGAGGGTGCGGACAGATGGACATGTGTCACTTCAAGCATGGGGTTTCACATCTCGTCGCATGCCAAATCGAATTGCCGACCCGGCGCTCACCGAATCAGACAGGTGTTGCGGACGAAGGGCGACGAGAAGGCCCCCAAGCCCTGACGATACCCAGTGTTTCAGCGCCGACCCAGTCTGCCGCGCACCTGCCAGGTGCCCTGGAAGCTGTGCATGAACGGCGAGGACGCCAGGCTGAAGGTGATCGCCCGCTGTTCGGCGCTCTCAGCTACCGTCAGCTCCATCGGGAACTTGCCGGAAAACACCAGGAACTCCCACCGGCACACCTGGGGTGTGAGGATGCAATGTCGATTTGAATGCATCTGCATACCCGGCAGGGAGATCCACTACTCAGCTCTTCGCAGCTGCAGCCTGCATCCGCATGGGCGCGCAGAGGTTCGGAATCCACTGCAAGACACTGCCAATCCAGTGCTGAAGACTGCCACAGTCCGAGTTCAGCACTCTGCATCCTCACCGACTATGGGCATGTGCCGGCGCAGTTGCCGCTGCGGCATGTCAAAAGCACAACGCACTGCTAAAGACAACTGAACATACGGTCCAGAATAGGTTTCATTAAGCAAAACATTGTCGCACCTGCTGCAGGCGTGTGCCGGCGCCATTGTCCCGCCGGTACGTCGAAGACCGCAGCACGTTGCTGAAGACGTCCGCCACCCGCTCGTAGTCGGCCAGCAGCCCGAACACGACGTCGGCCGGCGCCGCACTGTCCATGTGTCCCTCCACCGTGTACTCGCCGGCCTGCGAGCAGCTAGGGTTTAGGCGCTAGGGTTTAGGGTTTAAACCAGACCTTTGACGCAGCTGAGCTGGAAGTGGGAGGGCTGCTACAGGGTCTCTGTCGGGGCGCAGCACCATGCATTCCCAGGCGCTGGCTGTCGGCGGTAACGGCAGGATGCTCCATCCATATTGTGGGAAGGAGCCTACCTTGACGCCGACGAGTCGCACAGTGGGCTCGTGCTCCAGCGCCGGTCCCTCCAGGCGGTCGAGCTCGCCGCTGTCTGACGCGCTCTCCTCCCTGCTCGTGGCAGCACGGTCTGTTCGTTTTCCGGGTGCGTGTGCAGAGGGAGCATGCGTCGCGGCTGTGAGCCGTTGGCAGGGCCACATGTTAGACGATGCATGCGGCCTTCATCTGGCAGGGCACAGTGCATGCTTATTGCGAGGCTTCCAAATGGTAATACTCACGCTTCGATGGCTGCTTGCGGGAGCGGGTGGCTGCGGAGGCGCCTGCTACGGCTGCTGCTCGTGCTGCCGCGTACTGCGCCAGCATGCTGCCACCAACCATCTCCAACCAAGCCAGCTACACCAGCTCGGCTGAAGGAAGCTGCTGGTCGGTGCGGTTCAGCCCTGCCTCGGAGCTGAATTCTGCACGTCGATGACGCCAGCCGCTGCGGCCTGCTGCATGCATCAGGCGCCGCGTCAGCAGACCGCATGCAGAGTTTCGGTCACGGAAAGAGCACATGCCGCGTGGACCGGAGTTGCGCCGCAGGGCAAGTAGTGGCATTTGCCTGTGCTGACATGCTGCTGAGCTCCTCGTAGGGTACAGCCTGATCTGTGCATGGCACGCGTGGCTGGGCCCGCGGCTGCCATACGCCGGGCGGCCCGACAGGACACTGCCCTGCTGCATCAAATGGTGATGCAAAGCCATGCGTCGTCCCACCCAGCCGGCTGTGCAGCAGGAAATGGCCTGGCGCTAAGGCTGCCTTGTCACCGCTCAGCACTCATCGCTGCCAGCTTGTAAGGCAGCAAGACGGTGCGGTGTGTGTTACAATAGGATTGATGTGACGAGGATGTCGCTATGGCCTGACTGCCATCGTTTGTAGGATGAGGAGACAGTTTTTATCGAATTCAGTTCGTCACGAGCGACAGGGCGTCGGCCTGTTGGGCAGCGCCGAGAGTGTAAACCGATATTGAGCAAGAATTTGATCAATGGCAATCCTGCAATCACGTAAAATGTGCTGCACCTGCTGATTCGAGAATTGATCACGCTCAGCAAATGCCCCACAACTGCCGCCGATGTTGAGGAGCCCGATTAGCGGCGGGATCAGGCTCCGGCCAAGCTGATCCTCTTTGTTCGGAGTTCACATTTTCCCGTACATCTCTAGCACCAATCGTACATGCTTTGAAACACGTTTGTTGCATATCTGCAGGCAACTGATGCTGCATCGCTGCTGGCAGCTCTCCCACCGTGGGACACCCCCTACATCTCGTCTGTCAAGCACCTGACTGCCGCTGACAACGCGTACCTTGGGCTGGAGGACCTGCAGCTCCTGTACGAGCTGGAAAGTCTGAGGTCTCTCTACCTGTCGGACTTCTCCGTGCTGATAATCGGCGCGGTGCCGGTGAGTGATCTGCCGCCTGATGTTTTGTTATGTAAGAAAACAAACCTCGAAACAACAACTTGGAGGACCTAAACTCGCTCAACCTGTCGGGGCTGCTCGGCGCTGACATCAGACGAGCTGCTACTTGTCAATGTCTTTTCACCACTGGACAGCAGTCAAGTTCTTGCCTCAGTGGTGTGAGGAGTGCTGCTTGCACGAGGTGCTGGGTGCTGTGCCATAGTGGGCCAGGTTTCTGCTAATGCATGGTTTGAGCCTCCTCAGAAAACACATGAAGATTTCGTCTGCACCCCTGCCCTGCACATGTTTGGCCAGGAACCGGGCGTTGCGTGCACGCTGATGTTGCTGGACCTGTCCGAATCTCCCGGATCAGGACGACCTCTGCATGGTGCGCTGCACTTTGGCTGAAGCTGCGTATGTTCTGACGCTACTGCAGCTTCTGTGGACGATACATGTCATGCTGTGCCTGCACCCCAGAGAGCTTGCCTGTGCAGCTCAGTGCTGCACTGTGTATCCTCACATTGTGTGTCCTTGCATTTTGCGTCCTCGCCCTGCGACCCGATCTCACATGCGCCCTTGAGATCTGTAAAACAGCATCGCAATAGCGGCGCTGTGCTGTGCATCCACATGCCTGGCTCACCAGTACATGCTTCTCATTGATAGTTGCTTTCAAAAGATGAAAGAACAGAGGAGGCCCGTGGCGCTGGTTTGATAACTGCAAAGCCTCTACTGTGTCACTGGCCTCCTTCGTTTTCTGAATTTTTAAAAGCCGGAGGCGGAGTGGGCGCCACTGGCCTCGTTTGTTTTATGATTTTTTCACAAGGAGGCCAGTGGCGCTGTATCAAAAATGTTAAAAATCTCCGGTGTCACTGGCCTCCTTTATATTTTTACAAAAAGGAAGCTGTTCCGCACTGTTTGAAATAATGAAAGAACAAAAGGGGCCCGTGGCGCTGTTTCGAACATGGAAAACCTCTCCGGTGTCACCGGCCTCCTTTGTTTTATGATTTTAAAAGCCGCGGAGTGAGCGCCGCAGGCCCTCCACTGTATTAAAAGGAGCTGTTTGGCACCGTTTGAAAAGATGAAAGAATAAAGGGGGAGGTCATTGGCGCTTTTTTAAAACTGCAAACTGGCAGACTCTCGGGCGTGTGGCTGACGGCCACACGCGCGCGCCCAAGGGCTACTAGCAGTAATGGGAGATCGCCATCACCGACGCCGAGGTGGGCATTGAATCACAGTGTCACCCTAGTCATATCTGTACAGTAGCGGCCCAGTGCCAAATATTTCCTGTCACTCATGTGCGTGCGAGGCAACTACGAGATGGGGATCATCGTGCACCAACATGCTCGATTGTGGTCGTGAATAAATGGAGTCTGCGGGGCCTTCACGTAGAGCTGGAAAGCTGCCGACCCAGGCAATGTCAGCGTCTGTCCATCCGCATGCCTGCACCCTGATCCCTGTGCCTTGGCTCCCAGGACGGGTCCGACAACCTGGACGGCGAGGAGTGGGAGGTCATGCTCATGGATCAAGGTCTAGAATCTATGCTCCGCTCTAGAACGGGGAAGTGTGGAGGAGGCATGTGAAGCCATAAGGCTCGTGTTGCGATGGTTGTTTTCATGTAGGTACCGTATCTTTCAGCTGAGCCGGCGCTGTGAATACTGCTGTGCATCATTGCTCTCGCTGTACCTAAGCTTTGGCTGCGAGACAATTCGAGTGTTCGACGCTTGCATGTTTTTTGCCTCGAAAAAGAGAAAACGTTGTTCCAGCCACTGTGGGTGGTGGTAATTTGGTGGTTCAGCAAAGGGTACCATCTGCTCAACTGCAATTGTCTGACAAGGACTGACGGCATGCACTGCACTGATGTCCATGTACTTCTTGGCACTGGGCCGCTACTGTACAGATGTTCGGCGGGCCTGAACATTAGGATGTTATGCTTCCCCTTGTGCATGTGGCCACCACTCGTCATCCAGCACCTGTAGCACACACAACAGAGCGATAACTGCTTGCCATGCTGAGCAGCATGTTATGGGCATTCGTTGCACAGGCAGCACGCTCATAATGCAGCAGGCAGGCGAGACTGAGGCATGCCTGCTCCACAGTGTATCGAAAGTCACTGGGAAAGGCCTCCTCAGGACTGCGCGAAGGCTCCGTCTCAAAAAGTATGGCGGCAGTGTCGCGTATTTCCTCCCAGCCTTCCTCCAGGTGTCGGCGCACAGTTACCGAGTCGTGTCCGCTGAGTTCGAATCTCCAGTCGAGGACCTACGTGTGTCAATTTCGTCAATTTGAGAGATGGTTTCGATCCTTGGTCCACAAATGTTCCTTCACGATAGGGACGCCAGCATGCCAGCCAAGGCTGTCTGAACGCTTAACTTGCTCACCTTGCCTTCACGCTGCACCCTAATCAATCCGATGTTTGGAGCTGAAGCAACAGCAGGTGAGTGTAGATCTGCGCGGCCAGGACTTGCGCTTGCACCAGCTGATAGTGTGCAAGACCCTCCAGCTCCTCTGACAGCTGTTCAATGTCGATGGGCGTGAGACTTCTCCCCCTCAGCCTGTCCATAGACACAAGAACTGCTGGCCATGTTGAGGTGAGTGCAACTGCTTCAGCGCATTGTCGCTGGCACAATGCGGCCTATGACGGCGCAAGCATTTGAGAGTTTGCACTCACCTCTCGACCATGGTGTCAAGCCACGCCGCATAATCATCATCACGGAGGCTGCCGAGGGCCTGCTTCAAGTACAACTGATGTTGAGATCAGTTTGTACAGGGAAATGCTGTGCTGGAGCCTGGCTCAGTGGGCTGTGCGCTAAGTGAGCTCTCACCGTGACCTCCTGGTTGTGGCCTGCGCTCTCTGTAGCGAGACGTTCCTGTGAAATGACTCTGCACACCTGCAACGCAGAGATTTACATTGAAGGGATATATACACACCCCATGACTGGCTGCGCTTTCAGCAGATTTGCTCAGAATGCCGTCACCAGCAAGACCTTGTGCATATGTACCGCAGTGCCGGTCCGTACATGGACAGAAACGGCTGCCTGGCTCCTGCAGCACCGCCGAATGCTCGCGCAGCCGTGATACTGCGAAGAACTGAAACGCGAGGCTGAAGCACAGGCGGGCAGAATCTGTGACAATCGCGACGACGGCTGCAGCATGGTGGGACAACCGCCGCACGCGCTATCAAACGGCAAGACCTAAGGAAAGAGTGACAGGAATGGTGGGCAGCCACTAAGCCAGGCCTGTTTGTTGTCAACTCTCTCTTCGTCATTGGTTGGCGACTCGATCCAACCAGGAAATTCCAGCAGTTATGTAGTGGGCGTAGTGGGCTCAAAAGGCACTCCAGGATAGGCAGTTTTTCGGGTCTTATGCGTGCCTTTCTGACCAGCAGTTCAAGCTCCTGCCCGGAAGATTCAGGATCGTTAAAAGCTCTCAACTGCGGCCTGCACAGGTCGCCGCAACATGCGCTGCCACGCTCAGATCGCAGGTTTAGACCGTTTCTAGAGCCTAGGACCCTGCCCGTGTGCGTCCTGCCCGTGTTGTGGCAAGGTGGCCGCGGGGGCAACGGGTCGCGGGCCCGTGTTGTGGCAAGGTGGCCGCGGGCGACCTCGACGGCCTCCGCTGACAGCGTCGGCTGGCTGTCCGCAGCCGCTGTTCCTGGCTGGCATTGTACGTGCTTGCAGCTCCACTGCCGTGAGGAGCAGCTGATGCAGCGGTCCCGGCTGTCCAGCATGGCCCAGTCCGCAAAGTCTGGGGCCCGCCCTGGCCGCGGTGTAGCTGACGACGGCGAAGCTGAGCTTTTGGCGATCTTGAACTTTCAGGGCGATCTTGAACTCCTTGTCAGAAAGGGGCACGTACGAGAGCCGAGAAACTGCCTATCCTGGAGTGCCTTGTGAGCCCACTACATAACTGCAGCTTAGTCAACGGAATAAACTTGTACTCACCTGCGTCCCCGTGTACGACTGATCTTTGCACGGTATGATGTACACTTATGATCTGCTGGTTCATGATATGGTGGATCCCGCTCTGCAGCAGCATGACGACCCGGCCAACATGGTACGCACTGCCGGCAAGTGGGCTGTTCATATGCACCCTTTCGTCATTGGCGGCGCAGGTATTATGCGCAAGGACAATGATCGGATCTTATAGACCCTGGGCCTAGTGTGTCGGCGAGACACTCGCTGCCGAAGAAGCTGGCCATCCACAGCATTCGAAGGACATCGAGCATCCTGAAGACTCGGCCATACCTGACGAGCCTGGCGGAGCTGGAGGGCACCGGCGGCGCCGCTGGAGGCCCTGACGGCGGCGGTGGTGGAGGCCCCGCAGCTGACGCAGGAGACGGCTAGAACATATCGGGCCCCAGCGCCGGCCAGAGCGGCAGCGGAGCACGCCCGGCGCCCAAGCGCCGCCGAATTCGATGATGGTGCCCCTGCACGCCCTGCCGTCCATATCTGGAACACCTGCGGACAGCCTCGGCCCCCAATTGCGAACCGCTGTGCATGGCAGAAGACCCTGCATTACCCCAGTGAGGTTCGAGGACACTACCTTTGTGCCGGTCAGTGCAACGAGAGCGTCGCCACAGTTCCCAGCTGCAGCACGAACGCTCTGCCGCTCCTGCCGACCAGAGCGTCGGCCTCGCCAACCACGCATCAGCGTTGACGTCGAGACAGCCTGCTGTTTCATCATCGATCGCCCGACCCAGACCTGCGCTCCAACGTTCTCTCTCCTCTGTGAGACTCCTGCCTTCTCAGCATGCTGAGCTTTCTGTGGGAACCCTGTTTTCCCCTGTTTTCCCCCGCCAGTTGACCGTGGGCATAATCCCATTTTCGAGGGGACAGAAGCTCAGAGCTACGCAGTAGTGTGGCGTGCAAGTCTGCTCTCGACTTCAGTGTGGCTACAATGTCTGTGGCTTTGCGAGGAAAGGGAGACCTGTGCGCTGAGCGAAGTGTCAGACTTGTCTGTCAGCAACTAGCGGATTGGGAATCCTGTCGCTGACAGCGTCAAATTTCCAAGTTTGCTGCATCATATCCGCTGTCAAGGCCTCAATACTCCAGTGACGCGCTGTTATCTAGCGGGCCTGCTGCCTTGCGCGCACATGTGACGAAGGGGCCTCTTGCAAGGGCTGATGACATTCCAATGAGACACACGAAGCTGGTCACACAAGCTGCTGAAAGATCGGACGCTGCGCATACAGCATGGTGGCGGCGGCGTTGGCGCCGGGCGGCGCCTCGATTGGAAGCCTGGGCGCGCATCGCAATGCCGAGTCATGCTCACTCATGCATCCTCGGTTGCTTTCACGCACACCACTCAGCACCAGGTGCCCACGCCGTGTGCTGCACTGCGATCGCTGCCATTTCCTGCTGTCGTCATCCTGGTATCAAGCTGACGGTAGGCCAACCTGTCCGCATGTTCTGGCGAGCAGGGCGCCATTGAGATGGGCTAACCCTCAGAACCAGTTGCCTAGGAATCTCTGTGCAGGCTGGTGCAGGCAGCAGCGGCCGGAGAGGGAGGAGGCGGCGGCAAAAGGCCCAGCCGGAGACGAGGCAGCGGGAACGCTGCTAAAAATGCCGCCAGCAAATCCACGTACTCCGTCGAGCAGCGCGAGGCGGCACGGTGAGAGGCAGGCTGGGCAGTAGCCTATTCAGACTGATTGAGCAGGCTGTTTGCAGGCGACGGTGCCAGGTGTGCATCAGCATCCATCCTGTCCTGACGCGCATGACGTGAACCACTGCAGGGCGGATGTGTCCGCACGCATCTCGGCAGCTAGGGCGCTGGCGCAGCGTCTGGCGCAGGAGAAGGCAGCGGCCGCTGCCAACGCACGAGCCACCAGCAGCGTCGACATCGACAAGTAGACCTCGCAGCAGCCTTCCCTCGTCTGCATCCTGCTATCTGAATCACGTCGGTCCTGCCACTGCTCGGAATCGCATCAGCGTCCTCGAAACACACATGCTGAGGGAGTCCACACGAGCGCCGCTACATCCCTTACTACATTTCTCCATCCGTGTCTGCTAGAGTCCTGCTAGAGTCCTGTAACCTCTATGCAGGCTAGAGGACGAGGTGGCTCAGGCCACTGGGGAGGTGGTCGAGGCGGCGGCAACGGCGGACGCGGCCGCGGGGCAGCGGGTCGCGGGCCGCAGCAATCGACGCCTCAGCCGCACGGAGCTCAAGCGCATGCAGGTCCGCGTGTCTCTCTTATCATATCGTTCACTACCCCTCTGCTCCAGGGGTTTCGCCCAAAAATCGGCCCTTCGGGCTCCTGCTGATCCAGCGCTGGAAGTGGAGCCACCTCCCACCCGCCTGTGCGGGTTATTTTCGTTTTACTTCAGAAACGTGTTTTATAAGAAAATTAAACCAACCTGAAAATTCGATTCTATCATCTAGTGAAAAACGGGCGAGCAAACCGGGGCACGTCGGGAATCTGCATTTGGGGGAGGGTTCACTGTGCAAGCAGCTATCTCTTGCCGTGCTGAACACATGATTTGCCATGCGGCAGGCGGAGAACGAGGCGCTGCAGGAGCTCGTGAAGCAGCAGGCAGAAGGCGGGGCGAAGGGCGCAAAACGCTTGTCAGGCCTCAAGTCCAAGTTTCAGCACCTATCAACGCGGGTGCGGTGCTTGCTTGGTCGAGGAGATTCTCCGGCGCACATTGTTGCAGGCGCTATTGCCGGCGCAGACAGCCCTGTCTGCCCCACTCCCTCTCAGCATGCTACGAACAAGCTCTGGGCAAAGATAACACCTTCTCGTTCACATCTCTTGAACAAACCACAGTGTGCTACACCCTCCAGATAGCCGACATGCCGCCCATGGAGTACCCAGACAGCAGCAGCGGCAGCAGCGGCGGCGGCAGTGGCGGCGTTGGCAGCGGAGAAGCCAAGGCAGAGGCGCCGCCGGCGCCGGCGCCGGAGGAGATAGCAGACGTGCTGCAAGGCTTGGCAGCAGAGCAGCAGCGGGCCGAGGCGGGCGGCAGCAACGGCAATGGAGTGTCGCCAACGGGCAGCGCGGAGGCCGCGGCGACGGCGCTGCGGGAAGCGGCAGAGGCAGCGGCGCAGCGCGGCGAGTCAGTGTTTGCGCATCCAAAGAGTGAGTCTAGCAGCGACTGTTCCCGCCGCCACGCTGTGTCGGCCTCTGCTGTTGTTACCAAGTGGGGAATTAGCGGTGCTGCTAACCAACGGCTGCAAATGTTTAGGGTTTAAGGTTTAGGGGCACCCTGCTGCACACACGGGGCACCCTGCCGACACTGCACCAATACATCACCATAGAGGCGCACGCGAATGGCAGGGCTGGCCAAGAACCTACTTGAACGCGTCCTTTCATACGAACGGCACCCCATTGACTTGCAGACGTGGTGACGGCGGGCCAGGCAAACCAGGTGTACTACAACCGGCTGTGGGGGCCGGCGCGCGGGGGCGGCCGCCTCGCGCTCAAGGCCGGCTTCAACGGCTGGTCCCACATCGTGGAGCAGCCCATGCGGTGAGGCGGCACATGGCTCTCCTCTCACACCTGCTGCGCGTGCGGTGGACCTCTCAGCACCGCGGCGGGGTGCCATTGGACACAAGTGTTAGACCAACTTCACCCCCCCCCCCCCCGCGCCGCCCCCGCCGCGGGCCGGGGGGGGGGGGGGGGGGGC
>JAABUL010002525.1_pt1 | contig 29996 bp, 29 predicted proteins | sample 5559151 | NCBI WGS metagenome assembly JAABUL01 (sample SAMN10711876, study PRJNA513368) | rock metagenome | isolation source: Antarctica rocks | place: Antarctica: Victoria Land, Pudding Butte sud
AATGGGGCCGGGGCCCCGGCCCCGGCCCCCCCCCCCCCCCCCCCGGTTCCTGTGTATCGCAGAATGCAGCACATATTTACCAATCTACCACGCAGCGACGCCGCTAGCAGACTGCGCCCCGTGCAGTGCAGTCCCTCCAATTCCTCCGCCGGCGGCTGCGCCTGCCGCTTGTTGCTGCGTAACAAGGTATGGCATGGTGTTGCGAGCCACACACGAATAGTTTTGGTGACGACATGGTGTCAGCCGGGAGAGGTGGTGCAGATGATGCTGCGCCTCACTGTAGAGGCGCGGGCATCAGCTGCGGCAGTGCACTTGTTCTGCAGGCTCTGCCGCCGATTCAACGGCAGCAGCGTGTGCCACGACACACGCGGGCCTGCCTGCCCAGTTGCAGTGCCATTGTGATGTCACAGAAGAACTCCAAACTCTGCAGGTTCTGGCGTGCCCATCTGGCATGGAGGGGAGTAGAGCGCTCACAGCAGGGCGTGGAACACACGGCGCCACCCGTCGCGCGCTGCTGCTTCCAGGTCGGCCGCCGCCTGCCGGGCTGCAGGGTTTAGAGCTTGCACCTGGCCGTCCACATCCGAATCATCCTGCTGCTGTTGCTCCAAGAACAGATCCAGCACGCTGCAAATAGACGCCGCCAGCTGTCTGCCGCCGACGCTGCCGTCACCGCCCCGCGGCTGCTGCGATGGCACCCTGTCGGTCCTGTGGTGCACCTCCGACAGCGCATCATGACCTAGACGTTTACATGTGATGGCTGCCGCCTTCATACTGTCGCATTCGTCAGCGCATGCGAGCACAGGTGGCATGTTCGAATATCGACGCAACGTCATGCTGCCGAAAGGATCGCTAAGCGAGCTGCACACTGATCACAGGATCAGAGTCCAGATGCACCCACGCACCGCTTATAAGGAGCGGTCAGCGCCTCCATGAAGCAGCCCAGCAGCTGCGCAGGCATCTGGGAGCCGCAGGCGGCCGCCTGCTGCAGCTCTGCATGCAGAAGACCACCGCATGTGAACATTTGGATTGGTCATGGAGCGCCTGACAGAATCTCACAGTGGGTATGCGAGACCCTCTGGGTGGAAACGACATGCATTGCTTGCGTGTGCATATCTCAATGCTGCCTCGTCTGGATGTGTCGGTCACTGCTGCATGCCAGCATCGACCAGCGGCGCTGCAGGAGCGACAGTTGCGCAGAGACAGTTCACCTTCAGCATAGCTCAGCACGACGTCTGACAGCTGCTCCACCACGTCGGCAGCTTCTGTGCTGGCTGATTGCTGCAGCACAAAGTCCACATCGCTGCGAATGACCTCCTGAGTCTCCGCATCCATGATGCGAAGCCTGATTTTGGGCCAAAGCGGGTTAGGCCGCCGCACTTTCCGCTGTCGTTGCTGCCCTGCAGGATCCGAGTGTATCGCAGATGAATGAAAGTATCTTTTAGATCGGTGCACAGAGCTGATCAACAAGAGCAGGTGGTGTGGAAGTTGGAAGGCATTGCTGTCCATGCAAGGGCGCCCCTGATCAAAGCATGCAGGCTGTGCTCATCTCCAGCTCTCCAGCAGTGGAACCCAGCAGATGTTTCACTTCTGCTTCCCTCACACAGAGATTTTACACACTCGGTACACGCTCAATATGCACACACACAGAGCACGTACACACACAGCAAGGTGTGCAGCCGATGTCGGCCGCATGTTCAAGCAAGTGTCCCCAGTTCTGAGTTATCTATTGCTACCTAAACAGGAGCGTGGCAGTGACAAGCACATGCCGGTTCTGCCCCATCAGCTCTCACACACCCTCTCTCGCACATGTACTGCTATCTACGCACAGAGCGGCTGCCTGTCTTCTACGTATTGCAGTTCCTGCTGCCGCCTGCTCAAGCATGCTGCGCATGTACTGCTTGCCTGCATCTACTCGTCATCTGCTGGAGCTAGCTGCCTGCTGAAGCTGCCTATGAGGACTGCGCTGCTGCTTCCGTCAGGCCGACCTGTTTATGGAAGCATGCTCTCGCTGTGCTGGGTTTCGCTGCGCGGATTGGTTCAAGCTCTCCACGCTGCCATTTCCCTGAACTTCGCGTCTCAGTGTCGTCTCTCCTCTCAGCTTGTCAGGTCCAGCCCCGGTCTTGGTTGCCGAGCTTCGCTTGCGGCTTAGGCACTGTGGCCTGGAGAGTATGTGAAACAAGGGTCAGACACGCATCATGGCAAAGCTTTGAGCGCATTGTGCATCACGAACGGTGCATGTCGTAGACTTCATCCACGGCATGCATACCACTCGCGATGCATCTGGCAGCGCATGGCTCTGGTGACGCAGTGGTGGAGGGTTTTGACTCATTGTAGTTCCAGGGTTGAGCATAGTTTGGGCGCACCTGGGTTGATGCTGATCTCGCGGCGCGGCTTGGGGACGGCGGGCGGGGCTGCAAGGGTCCAGTCATCGGCCAGCTCCGCGCTCTGCAGTGAAAGAGAACAGATGACGAGTGCCCAGAAAGTTTACATTGAATTCACGATGTGCAGCAATTGCGCTCCGCCGTTGGAAATGTTGTCGATGCTGCGGGGTCAGCATGCAGCAGCATAAAGCAGCCAGGTCGTCACAGGCCCATTCAGTGTTCACTGTTCACATGCATCCAAGCATTACTGGACGGCACATCATGGGACAACATCAGCGTCTCGTCAGTAGGCTTTGCAAATGGCGTTGCAAGGCAGGCTGGGCGCAGCCTTGTGCACAGGCTTGTGCTGCCCCCTGCCATGCTGGGAGGATGAGCGAGAGAAACACTTCAAGGCAAACTGTGCGTTTCCGAAAAGCTGCACCTTGAAGCCGAGGACCTGTGCGCCGCGCGCAATGCCGCTGTCCAGCATGCCGCCGGCCATCTGGCGGATCTGGCCCTGGCTGGCCAGCACACGGCCGAACCCGAAGTACTGCAGTGGATGCAGACTGAAAACTTTCACCAGGTGATCAGACAGTATGCGGTCGACTCGGCAGGGGTCATGTAGTTGGTCCCAGGTGCCTGCAGCAGCTGGGCAGGCTGGCCCTCTTGCACAGCGCTGCTGCTGCACGACTGCTCTGGACGTCATGCAAGGCCATCGTACATGGAGTTGAATGAGTTCCTGGCCCAAATGCGTCGGCAGATGCTGACTCAAGGTAGAGTTCAGAAAGGACCGTCCTCGTCGACAGCAGGCAAGTGCAGCGCGGCATCGGCGAGCCTCGCGTAGCGCGGCAGCCGCAAGTGCGAGATGCGGGAATCAGCTCACCCGCTGCAGGAGCGCGATCTCAGACGCCATCGACGTCGTGCGAGGGGGTTGTGTGCCGTTGACGTTCCTGTGAGCACATAGTCAGCGGGCGGTCAGCGAATACCTAGGCAACCGAGATAACGACACAGTGCGCCCGAATTCTAATACAAGAGAATCAAGTGACCACCCTCAGCAGCGTCGCGGTCAGATTCTGGACCGTCAAACCAACGTCCGCGCAGGTCCGCGCAGCCTAGACAACGTGCTCACCTTGGAGGCCACGCGACAAAAGGTGAGCTGCCCACCTATCCCTGAACCAGCACCGCCTAACGAAAGCCCCTGAGGAGTGGCGAGAGCAAAGGAAAGTGTGGCCGCCATCGAGAGCGGGCTACGGAATATAATGACTCGAACTGATGCCAGGATCTCTGCACGTGACGGAAAACTGTGAATCCCAAGGGGATCCGTCCGACTCAGCATGGTCTTCGCGTTCGACTGCACCGTGTTAAAGCTCGAGTCAGCTTGAGCCGTCGAGCGGCCGACTCATCATTGCAGTTGCACGGCAAGAATTGCAAGATGTGAGGGCAGTAAACCTTTCTCTTGGCGCTGGTTGCCAAAAGGGGAATGCAGACACTTTTGAATCCTGCGATCGTAGTCGTGTCTGTCGGGAAGTCCTTCGAGTGTCTGATTTAACAATTTTCATTAGACACTAGCACTCCGGACTGCTGATCCGCGGCAGCTGGCTGAAGCGACTGTGTACGGGTCTGCAGTCCATCTGAGATTCTGCACCAACAAACCCTTCCGACACCAGCTGAAACAGCACCGGCCTGTCATGGCCGAAGCAGACGCGCCCAGCCCTCTCCAGCTGCTGACGCCGTCAGGCGCAGGCCCAGTACGGGATGAGCGCCTGTACCCACGCGGCCGTGTCGCCGAACTGCGCAGCGCCGGCCCCTCCGACAGCTCCGTGCAGGTGCTTCGGCCATTTCTATGGTCTTGTTGCCGCACAAATTTATATGCAATATCTCACCGTTTCATTTAGAGTTGCACTCCTGAGTGGAGAGTTTGTTCAAATATACACCTCAGCAACGCCAGAAGGCGTGCTCAAACTGGGGATTTAGAAGTCGTGAGATTGCTGATGCAAAGGCACGAAACTCACCGTGCTGGTCGTGTGCTCAAGTTTCTTTTGCGACCGTCTCAAATCCAGTGACGACTGTTGCAGCGCGCAATGGAGTTCCTGGACACGCCGGACATGAGTGCGGCGCAGGCGCCGCGCCCGCCGAGGGGGACGCCGACGGTGCAATTCGAGGCGGCGGGTGCGGCCGCGACGCCGGACGGCGCAGAGGCCGGCGGCGTTGCGCCCGAGACGCCGCTTCCCCGCGACGCCGCCCGGCCGCTGCTGGCAGAAAGTGGGCACCTGGGAAGGCCCTTGCTGCGACTTCGGCCAGACGAGACCTCACTCATTTCACTGAGCTGATTGGTCTCCATCCTCCAACAGCACCTGGCAGGCAGCTGCGTGGGAAGTCCCAGCATGGGAAGCCTGAGCAAGGGTTCCCAACAGCTGCAAACTCCCATGGCCAAGCTCCAAGTGGGACCGTCTCTGGCAGGCCTAGCGGACAGCAGGCTGACGGACCTGCTGCTGTGGCGGCGCCCGGTGGCGACGCTCGTAATGGTGTGCCTTGGCGCGGCGGCGTTCGCGGCCGGCGAGTTCGCCCTGCGCGGCGGCCACAGCCTGATGCTGCTGACTGGTGAGACGCGTGCGGCCCTCGCCTCACCATACGAGCCTCAGCCCTATGCAGTCTGACTGCTGCAGCGCAGCAGCGGGGAATGTGCACTGTGAAGCTAATTGACAAGCCCTGGCAGCAGCGAGCAGGCCAGAAGCAACGAGACGCGTTGCTTTGGTCAATGGCGTCACAACAAATGATACAATATCGTTATGCACTTGCACAAGGGTTTCTAGATGGATGCACATCAAAGGGCGCCGCACCGTGCTGCAAATGTGCCGGTGCAGAAAATCGCCTCACCTCCCACCAAGTGGCGCCCTCTACCAACGTAGGCCTGTCGTATCTGCTGCTCGCGGATGTGGGCGCCAACTTCCTGCGCTCCATGGTGTCGGCGCGCTGGCGTGACCAGAGCGCCTGGGACCAGAGCGAGACGGCCGCCGCGCTGGCAGCTGCCGCGGCCGGCGCAATTCACACCGTCGCGGCTTTTCATGACGCCATGCTGACGTCACGCGACCCAGCGCTGACGCTGCGGGCAGCCGCGCGCTGTGGGCGCTGTCTCTGGCAGGGCGGCTGCTGAGCGTCTGGCGCCTGCTGGGGCTGGCGTCTGTGGCGGCGTTCTCGCTGCCGGTGGTGATTGACACGAACCGGCACAGGCTGCACAAGGCATGGCACGACGCCGACCGGGCTGTGCAGGTGCTGGCTCCGCTCTGTCGTTACTTATTGCGATTGCAATGAGTACGACCCACTTGCCAAGCTGCAGCTGGCGCACTGCATGTCGTCGGCAGGCATTGAACACCGCACCTCGCGTCAACATTCATCATCAGCTGCATGCTGACAGCCGATGCAGCAGCGACCACCGCAGCAAAGCCGGCGCCTTCTCCGCCGTTTTGAAAATGTCTCCAATGACATATCTAGGCGCGGCTGGAGGCGCTGCGGCTGGGGCGCGGTGTCAAGGCGGGCCTACTGGCGGTGCTGCTGCTCGGACCGGCTGGCGGCGGCGCTGATCGCGCTGCTGCTCGTGCGCTGCCACCTCAGCAGCTCCGAGGTGAGGGCTGCGCCGGCAGGCCTACAGAGGGCGGATGCCAGAGGCAACAGCTCAGATTTGGAGTTGCTCAGATTGTGCTGGGAATCTCAGGCTCAGCGTGTTTTGGAGGTTCAACTGAGTAGGACAGATGCTGTTCTGACATGCGAGGTTTTGCGGCGCGCAGGTGGACGCTATCGTCCAGACGGCGGAGCCGTACGCGGCCTCGGCAAAGAAGCGGGCACGGCGGCTGAGCATGGCGGCCGGCGAGCTGATGTCACGGCGCAGCTTTGGCGGCACCGCCAAATCGCACCGCCGCTAGCATCAGCGGAACGCGTGTTCGCTCGTCGGGAGCAAGGCGGGGCGTGGCAGGAGCATTGGGCTCCTGTTGTGGATGGTGTCTTAAGTACGTACCTGACCGTGATCAGAGGTTTTCTCAGCATTGCGATATGCACCGCAGTTTGGACATGACCAGAGGTGGACCGCCTTGTCGGACCCACAGTGACCTCTCAGACCTTGTAGAGATAGACTGAAGATGTCTTAGCATCAGCTGGCAGCCATTCGCCAGTCAAGCTTCATCCTGACCTCGTCTGACGTCGTCTGACCCGCGTCTGACTGTGTGTATCAATCAGGTGTGCGTCCCAGTGAGGCTGTCTGACACCTCGCTCACGACACTGCGCATTATCAAGTATAGCCGCTGTATAATATCGTATAGAGCATGCTGAAGGCGTACAGGCCGTCTGCAAGCCAGCTGGGCGTTCTGGCCTGTTCTATCAGGTGCCGGAGATGATGGTCACGAGCTTCCGGAGCCTGGGCGTCCTGTGCGTGCTGGTGGCGAGTCTCAGCATGGCAAGAACCTCGTCCGACGGCTCCTACCTGATAGGCACAGGTGACGAACGCCTGCGGTTCCTCTGACCAACCTTCCGTTCGACCGTGCAGAGTTTTTCGAAAGCAACAAATGCCTGTCGCCGAGCAACGCGTGCATGTTGATAGTTGTGTAGCACGTCTGCTTTCATTCAGGTGTCGCATGCATGCTTGCATGCATGTCGCACAGCTGTAAAGGTTTCGTGAATGGCAAGGCACCGGTTGGTCTGCCTCTCGCAGGCATCGCGGACGTGACGGGACCGGCCGCAGATGTCAACATGATGGTGAGTATACTTGAAGTCCGCTTGCGTCTTGTGCGGCGACACTCGTGGCTGTCTTTGTATGCTGAAAGCATGCGCTAGATGCGCGCCGCAAACATGCCCCGCAAAATTTGATGCTACTGAACCATGTTGCGCAAGGCTCGAAAGTAGTGCATCTATACTGCAGGGCTATGCGATGCCGCAGCAGGTGGTGTCTGGCGTGCACACCCGGCTGTGGGCGCGCGCATTCATCGTTGCAGACCCGCAAGACACCACGTGAGCAGCGGCGCTCATTGCTTCTCATACCTTACGTCCAGTGGGACGCTCTTATGCACTGCAAGACCATACTCTGTGCATAGCGAGATCGCTGCCGCATCACAAATGCTTCAGTCTCGCAATTGTGCATTTGAGAAATGTGAGACGGGAGCACCTGCTGGCAAAGTATGACGCAGCATGGTCGTTGCATTCATGTTCAGTCCAATCCCAGTCCAATCCCAGTCCCGAAGGTCTTGTGCAGCGCGTCATTTGACGGCCCGCTTGCCCGCAGGTCGCGCTTTGTGTTCGTTAATCTGGACGCCTGCATGGCGTCGCAGGCTGTCACACTGGCGGTGCACGCCAAGCTGCAGGTTTGTGCAGAAACCCTCCATTCGGCAAGCGCCAGATCACAACTGCCTAGCATCTGCCTGGACACATGGGACTGCCATCCAACGATGCAGTGCATGCATGCTTGGGAACTCAGCATTCGTTCCCACACATGCTGGTTGATACGCTCACCGGCGTCGACATGAAACCCTATGTATTTCCTCCGTGCAGGTGGAGTTTGGCGCGCTGTACGGGGAGAAGAACGTGGCCATCAGTGGCATCCACACGCACTCGGGGCCGGGCGGCTACCTGCAGTACCTGCTGTACGACATCACCTCCCTCGGCTTTGTACGCGAGTCCTTCGATGCCCTCGTCGACGGCATCGTGCTGGTGAGCTGGGTACAAATGAAAGCGTTTTATCTGCAGGCTTTTCTGTCCGGTTGTAGCGCCCAAGGCCTGTGGAGCTGCTGTGCTCAAGGCCGGTCTGCTAGCGCTTTCCGAGGTGGTTTGCGACTTAGATTAGGTGCGTTAGGCCTGCCGCGGAGCCCGCAACGGCGCATCTTCCAGGCACGCGGCAGCGGCGCTGATTGCTGCCGCTTCGAGGTGCCCTATTCAGGCCGTCAAGCGGGCGCACCGGCGGCTGCGGCGAGGCTCGCTCTCGCTGGCCAGCGGGCAGCTGCTGGACGCCAACGCCAACCGCAGCCCGACGGCGTATACCGCAAACCCGGCGGACGAGCGGGCGCGCTTCCAGCACGACGTGGACAAGGACATGACGCTGCTGCGCTTTGACGCCGCCGATACCGGCAAGTGAGTACCGAGTCGAGTCGCGGCTCGACCTGCAACTGTGTTGTGTGGAGGATGAGCCGTCCAGGGCTAGGTTATGTGACCACCGATCTGTTGCAGGAATTCAGTTCGCAGGCCAACCTCATGCGAAGGCAGAAGCGGCAAGCCACACGCAAACTCGTGACATTCCAACTCGCGTCCGAAACCGGAGTGTCTGCTGCTGCAGGGGCATCGGCGCGATGGCCTGGTTCCCGGTGCACTGCACCTCCATAAACAACACCAACAGCCTCATCTCGGGCGACAACAAGGGCGCCGCCAGCCAGATGTTCGAGAAGCACGCCCGCGCCAGGTGGGTCTCGTGAGGATTTGAGATTTGTCATCTTTGAGATTTGTCATCTCAAAGAAAGCTGGCTACGACAGTCGGATGGGCATGAGGGAGGCTACCAGCCGAAATGTGGCACGCGCAGCTTTGGAGGCGTGTCAAGCCCCAAGACTGCAATGCGCCACCGGGCGGAGTGACTCACATGCTGTGCGGCGCCAGATGCGGTTCAGCGTCACGGCTCAAGGGGTAGGTATGACACCAGACAGAGCGTCCGCCATGCTCTTTGGCAGGGGCCGCTGCCCTGCCCAGCCCGCAATGCGCCAGCTCCTGATGCATTTCACCCTCGACTGGCCTGCTCGGCATGCTGACGCACGCGCCTGCCCACCCACCCTGCAGTGCGGCGGCGGGCGATGATCAGGCCGGAGACTTTGACCCGGCCTTCGTCGGGGGCTTCGGGCAGGCCAATGTTGGCGACACCTCGCCCAACATTCTGGGCGCCTTCTGCCAGGACACGGGTGCGCGCCCCCTGCACAAAGCTTCAAAGACATCTGGATCCATGCTGGTTGCCTTCTTGTTCGGGCAGGCCGACGTGGGCGACACCTCGCCCAACCTCCTGGGCGCCCTCTGCCAGGACAACGGTGCGCCCAGGGTTTATAGCACAAGTCTGAGCTCGGGCCCTTGAAGAAGCGTTCTGGCAGCATTCCGGGCGCCTCACGCCAGGGTTTAGGTGCGCGCCCCTCGCACAGGGTTCAAGGCTGAGCAGGTGCTTGCCTTGTGGGCGACGGGAAGCTGTTTGGCTTGCCCGCCGGGACGACATAGGGTGCTGTTCCAGGTGCTTCACACCTGGCAGATTCGCGAGCAGCAGCGCCACATTGAGTCGAAAGGTACATGTCCTGCTGGCCTTCGACTGACTCGTACATTTTGTACCGTGGAGGTCAACGATGAGGTACACAGGCCAGGTACCGTCCGAATCACTTCCCCGCCAAAGGACCCAGCATGACGATGCTGGACGGGCAGCTTTGTAGGCTGTTCATGGATCTACCATTGAGGCGCTGCCGTGCAAGCGCTGCCGTCCTTAACGTGGCAGTGCGGAGGTTGCGGCAGCGGAAGCAGCTCCCATGCACACCTCCTTCCGGTGCTGTTTGACGACATTGGAAGACATGCCGCACCTGCTCTCGTTCTTTGACCGCAGGCGAGCGTGCGCCCTCGAGCATTCCACCTGCGACATCTGAGCATTGCATGCGTGATCACCTCAGTTGGCACATCACCACACACTTCTGTGGTGCGTCCTGCAGGCGAGCCGTGCGCCCCGGAGCACTCCACCTGCAACGGCCGCAACGAGCTGTGCGTAGGGCGGGGGCCGGGGTGGCCGGATCACTTTGCGTCCAACGAGATCATCGGGCGGCGGCAGTTTGACAAAGCGCTGGAGCTCTGGAACGACACCTCTGCGATCTCAGGTGCGTGCTGGCTGTGGCCTCCGCTTGCAAGACTGGCAGGCTGCAGACACGCGACTGCGACCGGCCGAACATTCCGCGCCCGCCGTGCATTCCACACCCGCACAAGCACACTGGCCTGGCCTGCTGCTCCCATGCCGTGGTGACGCGCTGACACATGTGCTGAATTGTGCAACGTTGGCAGCTTGGCACTGAAAAGTGCCCATCTGAACACGTTTTGTGGCAGGCGGCATCGAGTACCGGCACGTGTATCTGGACATGAGCGCGCAGGAGGTGGAGGCGTCCAACTGGACGCGCACCGGCCGCACCTGCCCCGCCGCCATGGGCTTCTCCTTCGCCGCCGGCACCACTGATGGTACCCCGCTCGCTTTGACGCATCACGCAGTCATATTGTTGCAGATTCGAGTCGGGCTGGACTGGTGCCAAAGGAGAAGTTCTTGAAAGAAGCAGATCAACGCAACATTGAGGAAGAGGCTGACAAGGAGTCACGCTGAGAAGCTGCAACTCTAAACCCCGATGCATACGCCGCAGGCCCAGGCGCCTTCGACTTTACACAGGGCGACACCAACGGCACCACCTTTTGGCGCATTGTGCGCGACTTCCTGCACGTGCCCACCGCCGAACAGATCGCCTGCCAGGTGGGATTCCAATAAAGCTCCAGAAACAGGGAAAGGAAGCGTCGGAGAGGAACAGGATTCAACTCCCAGCTCAGCCGCCTGGGTGCTTGCTGAGCACGCTGGACGCTTGCTCACCCTACACACGTAGGGTGAGTCGGCTCCAGCTTCCTGCTTCCTTGGTCATGGACCAGTGGCGTGGATCTGCGCCTAGTGAACCCTACCATGAGATGAACCCCTGCCAAAGCGTGCCTGCCACACGACACCTGTCATTTCTGCGGCAGGCGCCCAAGCCCATCCTGCTGGACACGGGGCGGGTGCAGATCCCGTATGCGTGGCAGCCGGCGATAACGGAGATCTCCATCTTCCGCGTTGGCCAGGTGCACCGCAGCGCTGTGGCGACCTTTCTTGAGCGCACAGTCTAGGGTTGCGGATCTGCTGGCAGGACACCACAGCACGGCGTGCACCTCACTGCTTTACTGTGGGTGCAGTTGGTCGGTCCGCGTCTTGCTGCTGCAGGTCCACCTATCTTGCCGGCTCACGCCATGCACACTGGGTGGTGAGTGTACATCCCTTTGCCTGCCGCAGCTGGCCGATCTGGCAGTGCCAGGCCCTGCCTTCCCTCACGTCGCTGATTCATGCCAATCATGCTTGATTTTGAAGTGTGTTTTGTCGGTCTACCGCAGCTGGTCATCCTGGCAGTGCCGGGCGAGTTCACCACGATGGCGGGGCGCCGCCTGCGGGCCGCCGTGTACGACAGGGTGCGCTCCTGTCGACCTGTGAAAAGATTCGCCCCCCTGTCCAACTGAAGACGACAGTCGCAAGGATGTGCATGCACTCACAAGCTGCAGCGGCCTGGCCCCCTGCGCCTTTTCGCGAATGTCCTTGCAGCCCAAAAAGAGTCCCGAATCTTCCAGAAAAGATGAAGCGCACTCGAAAAAGGTGAGGAAGGCACGGGGCAGCGACACGCGCCTCGTCATCCCGGGTCTGACCAACACCTACGCAAGCTACATGTCACCGGACCTTCAAACGCTGACAAACCACAATCGCACTCGAAATAGGTGAAGGAGGCATGGGGCAACGACACGCGCCTCGTCATAGCGGGCCTGACCAACACCTACGCCAGCTACATCACCACCTTTGAGGAGTACGGCGTGCAGCGCTACGAGGGCGCCTCGACACTATATGGCCCCCACACCCTGGACGCTTATATTCAGGTATGGAAGTCAGTTTTATGTTTTCCCCCTTCAGTTCCTTGTCAGCCGATCCTGACACCGCAGCGCCATAAGGGCGCCTCCATGCCGTAAATGCCCCACACTCTAGACGCCCTACCTCTAGATGTGAGGCCTCTTTGTGCCGTCTGAACGTGCCAACCTTGTGTGCTGATTTCGATCGGCCTCAGGCGTTCCCGAAGCTGGCAGGCGCGATGGTGGAGGGGGCGGCCAGCGGGCCGTTGCTGACGTAGTAAACCGTCAACCTGGCATTGTTGACACCAAGACATCGAGTCTCGATCGTTCAAGAAGATGTCGTCTTCATCGTTGTATGGCCGCGGGCGTTCTGGAGCTGGCGGGGGAGACGGTGGATGGGCGGGTCTGTGAGTCTGGGCCGGCGCCGCCCAGCTTGTATCGCAAGACTGCCAAATACTGCAATGACCAAACTCAAATGACCGCAGGCGTTCCGCAAGCTGGCGGGGGAGATGGTGGATGGGGCGGTCAGCGATCCGGGGCCGGCGCCGCCCAATCTGGTGCCCAAGCAGTGGTCGCTGCTGCCGCCGGTCGTCATCGACTCCACGCCCTTTGGTGAGTTCCTATCGCAGCACTCTCACTTGCGTCTTGGTAGCACAATTGGGTGCATTGGGTAGACTGCCATGAATATGAAGAAGGGACTCACCATCCGACTCGCAGCCTGTGCCTGGTGCTCATTCCTTTGTTAACCGCACAGGATTCTTCTGATCGAAGTTCCTCCCGATTCAAGGCATTTTTCTTTTGAGTCTTTCAGCACCACGAACCGCAAGTCCCGATGCAGCGCATTTGGGAAGGCAGTGGAGGACGCGGCAAAGGGGCTCTGACGCACAAACCAGTTGGCGGACAACAGCAGCCTAGCAACTGCCGTGCCCCCGACTTTGCTGGCAGCGCCATCGGCAAGGTGGTGGAGGATGCGGCAGACGGGGGCCTTGGGGCACAATACCAGACGTTGGCGGTCAGCTGTCAAACAAGCACAACAGTATGGCAAAATCGTCCGTTCCCGACTCTGCAGGCAGCGAGTTTGGCAAGGTGGTGGAGGACGCGGCCAAGGGGCCATGGGACACGAATCAGACTGTGGCGGCTACCTTCCAGAGCGCATGCCCGCGCAACAGCCTCGGCAAGCGCGGCTCATTTCTGACGGTGGAGCGCCTGGAGGACGGCGGCGGCTGGGACGTGGTGAGTCCTTGACCCCTGATTCTCTGTGTTTTTTCCTGAAATCGTGTCACTTTTGGCGTCGGCAAGCGCGGCTCCTTCTGACCCTCGAGCGCCTGGCGAACGGCAGCGGCTGAGATGCAGTGTGGCCCTGCTGCACTCTCCTGTCCCCTTTTCTTCATAGTGAATTTCCCCCATGTCTTACTTCAGCCTCGGCAAGCGCGGGCCTTTCCTGACGGTCGAGCGCTTGGCAAACGGTGCGGCGCCTGGCCCTCTCAACTCCCTTGACTCAAAGGAGAATTCGTTCACGTACCCCTTTCAGTCAGAACGGGCGTGGGCCCTGCCTGATGGTTGATCGCCTGGCTGTGGCCGGAAGAGTAGTTTGCCCCTGGTGTTCTTTTCCCTGTAGCTGCCTTCTGATCAGCATGAGTTGCAGCGAGCTGATCGCCACCCCTCTTGCTGTTGTGTCCAAATCTGCAATAGATGTAGGCGCTCACGAAGGCCTAATCCCTCAGAACCCCCACGTTCCCGCCCTCAGGTGCACACGGACAACGACATGAGCACCAAGTTTGCGTGGGCGCGGCCGCACCGTCTGTCTTCAGAGTCCACGGCTACGGTGACCTGGCGGGTCCCCGCCGAGGCGGCGCCGGGCACCTACCGCCTGCGCACCTTTGGCGACTCCAAGGGCGTGTTCGGCTCCACGACGCCCTTCAGCGGCACCTCGGGTGAGCTAAAATTTTTCACCAGCAGTTTTCTATCGAAACATAAATATGGAAAAAGAAAAAGCGGAACATGTAAATCGAACATGATTTTTTTTGTCAGAATTTTTTTTTGGCAACACCAAAATTAAAAAAGAATTCACCATAAAGTCGCTGGTTCCGTAGTTGCAGCTTGCAGCAGCCTGTCAGGTGTCGGTCACACTCTGCATGTCATCGGGTTGAGAGCTGCGCGGGTGCTGACGGTCCCTCCCACCCCCTTATGATTCCTGCTGGTACCTTCCACCGCTTCACATCATAATCGCCCTTGACACGCACGGACCGATGTTGTTTGTTTCGTCTGGCCCTTCCTCACGATCCAACACATGCCAACGTGCGCAGGCCACTTCAGGGTGGGGCCACCAGGCGCGACCGCCTGCCGCGGGTTCCTCGGCCTCGGCCGGCCGCAGCGCTGCAGGCGGCTGGGCGGCTGGGCTCGCGTCGCGACCAGTGCGGCGCTCCGTCACCTGGGCATGCAGAACGTCTGGCGCGGCCTGGGCTGGATGTGAACGGGCAAGGAGGGCAACAGCGCGGTAGCTAAGACGTCAACCGAAGACGGGGCTGAACTGCATCTGTTTATCACGAACAACCCTGGGGGAACAGCCCAGGCATTCGCAGCTGGCTTATCCCCAGCGAACTTTTGCTAGGACTCTGTGTGACTAGACGTAACCGATATGTGTGACTGGAAGAGCGCTCGCCTGCTTGCCTGCAGCGTCAGAGGCTTCGATGGCAGACCGCCGCCGCTGCCGGTCTGACTGGAAGCAAGGCCTCAAGCACTGATTGACGCAGCACGCCTGCCACACCAATGGCATCCTACAAGTGCAGACGGCCATGTTTCTATTGACGTCAGCAGCCTGCAAACCTCCGTCCTCCCGGCGAAGTTCAAGTGACCTTTCCTGCTCGCCTTCTCAGCGCTTGCTGACTGATTGGGTAGCGAGCACAACATTTGAGCGTGCGTCATCGTGAAGTGATACCTGCCCACCGCGATACGACAGACGTCGTGCCGGAGAGACGCACATCATGCGCCACAATTTGCAGGATAGCGAAGTACCCTTACTGCAACCCGTCCGCCTCCTGCGGAGGCGCAACACGGACTTCATCATCCATGCCGTGAGGCAGTGTACGAATCATTAAAGTACTAGGCACGAGTGACAAACGGGTTGATGGTGCAGACATATGTACTATTAAGGTACGGGCTTGCCTCGTTTGAAGCCGCTGCAGCTTCGGTTTCGTCTGATCATGCATTTCAAGTGGCGTAAGCTGTCCCGCCTGATCAGCGGATGCTGAAGTTTACTCGGCATGTCTTCTCAAAGCTCAAGTCGGGCTTGGGCTGGCAACACTCGCGGACAGCCCGGCATTGTCCATCAGCGGCGCCGCCACAGCCGCTGGATCCTACTCAACCGAACCTGCGCCGCAGTACTGGAGTGGCGCAACGCCAGCCCCCAGCTCAGCGCCCCCCGCCGCCGCGCCCACAGCGGTAGCAACAGCTCTTCCGCAAGCGACAGCACAGCCCGGTACCAGCCGCAGTCTGGCGGGACGCCGCCACCTGCCGCTGACCTGCCAGGTGTGGCAATAATGGGATGAGATGAGGTGACTGATCTCGCGCCAGGGCTGTATTTCAGCCAGATCTTTCCTGACGGATCAGCCGCCATCAAGGAATGCTCTTTGATACGAATCATCGCGCCGCCGCTGTGCAGGTGCCGAGCTGTCAGGGGGACCTCAGCCGCGACAAGGAGTACTTCAAGCGCTACAGAGTGTGCCGCACCCACTCCAATGCGCGCGAGGTGCGGTCAGGTCGCAGGCTGCGTGAGCCAGCAGTGGTCCAGCGCTGCTGGGTGGGATTCCTGGTGCAATGTGTAGGACAGACCTTAGTGTGAAACATGCTTTTGTCACCATTTCCTCGCAGTGATGTATTCTTGGTGACAGGCAGTTGATGAACACAATGATCCGTCAACTTCAGGTCGACATGGCGGACGGCACAAAGCAGCGCTACTGCCAGCAGTGCAGCCGGTTCCACACCCTGGACCACTTTGATGACATCAAACGGTGAGCAAGAGTTGCCTCTGTTTCTTCTCCTGCACCTCCTTTTGCTTCTGCTTAGGCGGCGCTAGCTCCAGCATGAGCATTGCCAAATCGTCAGCCATGGTGCATCAAAACAGTCACAAGCACGCTGCGGGCGCTGGAGGTGCGTCCTTGAGTTTCGCTGTAGGCTGCTCTTCCAGCATCTTGACTCCAGTGGTTGCCTCTGCCCTAATATCCCGCTGTGTCACGTCTCTGCATACCTCAAAACCACACCTCAAACCCTATCTCTGCAGAACTTCGTTTCTCGAACACTGCTCTCTGCCCGCCGCAGGACGTGCCGCGACCGACTGTTGGACCACAACAGCCGCCGCCGCAAGCGCATGGCGGACTATGCCGCCGCCGAGGCGCCGCCTGCCGCCGCGCACGCCGCCCTGTGGCAGCCATTGGCGGACACCGGCGCTGACGCCGCTGAGGTACCAGACCTCGCTGCTCCCGCCGGCCGCTCGTCCCGCTTGCACGCCGCCACCGCCGCTGCCGCCGCCGCCGGCGGGGGCTTCAGGGTGGCGGGCGCCGGACATGCATCCGGCTCCAGCCAGTCGCAGGGCCGCACGCCGGCCTGCGGCGGCCTGGCGACGTCGCTGTCGTCTCCGGAGCCGGCGCCGTCGGCGCCGCCGCTGCATCCCGCGGCGGTGCCTGCGCAGCGGCCGCTCGCCAGCCGCACCGGGCGGCGCGCCTCTCTGGGCGCCTCTCTCGGCGGCAGCCCCGTCTCCCCGCTGCGCGACGCCGCCGCGCTGGCGGGCCCCACGCCCGCCGGCCGCCGAATGTCGGCGCTGATGCGCCGCCTGTCGGCGGCCCCCGACGGCAGCTTCCCCGGCAGCAGCCGCTCCGGCTCCTATGAGTCCACCGGCAGCGGGCGCGGCGAGGCGACGCTGAGCCGCGAGGCGGCGTCTCTGGCGCTGCTGGAGGCCAACCGCCGCATCACTTCGGAGCGCCTGGTCGACGGCGGCGGCGCGGGCGCCGGCGCGAGGCGGGCTGGCCCCATGGGCTATGGCATGTTGGCCGCTGCCGCGGCGCACCCATCGCCGCCGCTGCGCCGCGGCGGCGGCAGCGCCCCCGGCCTGCCGCCGCTGGTCGGGGCGAGATCTTTCTCGCCATCGACACCCGCCCACACGAGCAGCGGCGGCTCCTGCGGCACCGCCAGCGAGCTGCCAAACCCTTCCACGCCGAGCTTTGCCGCGGAGCTGCCGCTGTTCACCATGGGCGCGCCGCACCACGGCGGGCTGCCGCCACACTACCTGCGCCCTGGTGCCACCGCCTCCGACGACTGGGAGCGCCACCAGATGCAGGCCTTTGCCGGCAACACCTCCTCGGCGTCGTGGCCTCCGGCCGTCGCGCTCGCTGGGCCGCTGCCGCCGGGAAGTGGCACCAGTGACAGGGCCCAGGCGGGCTTTGTTGCCGCTACAGGCGACGTCGACAGGGCCATCGACAGGGCCATCGTGCAGCAGCAGCAGCAGCGCCAGCAGCTGCTTGGCGCCGCCGCCGGCAGCAGCTTTGGCGCTGCCTCACCGGGAACCTGGGTCCCGCGACAGCAGGCAACATACCCGCAGCAGCAGCAGCAGCCCCCAGCATACCAGCAGCAGCAGCAGCAGCAGCAGCAGCAGCAGCAGCAGCCACTGGTGCTTCCGCCGCAACAGCAGCGGCCGGCATACGTCATGCAGGGCGACTTCGGGCTCGACAGCCTGACTGCCGCCGCCGAGGCAGGCGCCGCCGCCGCCAGCCCCGACCAGCGGCAGCTCGCGGCGCTGGTGCAGGGCGGCGTCGGCGGCAATGCCCCCACTGCGCTGCGCCGCATGGCGTCACTGGAGGCCTCCTTCGATGAATTCCCGACAGAGTACTTTGCGGACCTGCAGCGCCGCATGCAGCGGCCGCTGCCCGCCGATGCAGCCGCTGCCGTTGGTCCGCAGCATGCCGCCGCACTGTTCGGCCAGTCGCGCAACCTAAACTCCACTTCCCTGCCGGAAGGCTTCGGCGGCTGTGGGACCAGCTGCGTGAGCGGCCAGGGGTCTGCCAGAAGCCGTTCCCTCGGCATCGACAGTCAGGCGCCCCCCGCAGCCTGGGGGCTGCCCGCCAATGCGTCCGCGCCCGCAATGGGCAGCATCTACGACAGTCAGCGCCAGCCGCAGGACTGGATGCTGCAAGGCGGGCAGCAGAATGCGCTCCACAATTTTGCAGGTGTGCTCGTCACCTGTCCTGGGTTGATCCATCACAGCAGGCCTGCTCAATGTAATTAACGACTGCTTATTCAGCAGCAATAGAAACGGCTTCAAGGGCTGCCAGAACAGAGGGTAGTCGTCCTCTTTCTGGTTGACACCGTCATAGCTGCATCGCAGCATGGCCTCCTAGGGTTTAGGGTTTAGGGTACAGTCAGAATACACGACTGCCGTTGAGCAGCAGTTGGAACAGCATTCACTGGGCTTCACGAACGATTGCTGACCCCCGCACTGCCTCTTCAAATGACGCTCTTGACAGTGTTTTCACCTGGCTGCGCAGGTGACCAGTGGCCGGCGCCGCTACCTCTGGGTACTGACATGGAGGGGGGCGGGCCGGTTGCGATGCAGGCCGAAATGCCCGCCGCGCAGCAAGGCGGGTTCGCATCCCGCAGCCTGGCCGCCATCGGCCCGCTGTCCTCGCTGGACCGCCGCCTGGCGCGCCGCAACCTGGACCTGGCCCGCGGCGCCAGCCTGCCCGATGCGCTGCCGTCCGACATCATGGCGGCCGCGGCGCCCGCAAGCGGTGGCGACGGCGGCAGATATCACGTCGGCCATGGGCAGCCGCGGGGGGCCGCGCCGCCGGCGCCAAAGCCCATGGACCTGGCGCGGGCGGCGTCGCGACTGCCGGAGCTGCCGGAGGGCCTGGAGCAGATGGAGCTGCTGAGCCCGGGGCTGGCGGACATGCTTCCAGACAGCCTGGCAGACGCGCACTGGGCGCTGACGGGCGGGGCGCCCGGCGGCGTGGGGGCCGGCCGCCGTCGCGGCGGCGGCGACGCCGGCATGCCCGACGACCCCTGGGAGCAGCTCTTTGGCCCGACGCCGCGGCTGCTGTGGGCGTCGGGGCGGGATGGGGAGCGGGGATCGTATCTAGTTCCCTCCGCCGGGAAGACGACCAGCATGGCGCACACCAGCACAGCGATGTGACACTGTCACACGGCATGTGAGAGGGAGAAGGTGCCGCCAGGCGGTGGAGAGCGAAACATCACGGCGCGGGCATGTCGAGATGGCAGCGCAGTCAGAGGGATTCTACACACAACACAGCAGCCAGAGACATCGGCTCCGCATGATTCCTGGCTTTGCGCCAAGATGAATCGGTTTCCTTCTTTTCGACGAATTTCACTTTGATGATCAACAGCTTTCGTGCGAGGGTGCTGCATTATTGCTATGCTCATTGTTGCCCGTGCAATGGCAGCATGCCGAAGTGCCCCATGACGCATGCTGCCGTCGAAGCTGTCGGCTGGCGCACCACTATTATTCAAATATTGGACGTCCGCGCCTGCTGTTCACGATCAGGAGCTGGGTTTTTGATCGGCAGCATGGCGTTGAACTTCATATTCTAGGGTACTTGCTTCAATGCAATTGTTAGTTTCACTGCCCATGCCATGATCCCGTTGAGTGCAAGCATGGACGGACTCGATGGGCCGTTTAAAATTGCAACTCTCCAGGCACTGCTGACTTTTGAAGTCAGCATATCTGAGAGAGAGATATATGCTGATATGATCTTTGATGTGCGTGCAGCGTGCACCCCATTGAATGTCATGTCATATCCCAAAATGGGACAAAATGTCCCACACACGTTCCAGCAATCGACCTGACAGTCCGCATCCAACAGGAAAACTCAGAGAGGTCTGTCCGATTCCCTGCAAAAGCAGCGAGACCTAGCCCCTCCATCGCGGCGTCCTTCTGAACGAGCACAACAGAGCGGTCAGAAATCATGTCCGCTCAGGCCCGTTGCTGTTGAGGACGCTGCTCAAGCTTCTCTAGGACCGCTCAGGACCAGCGCCACATCCCGAGGATACACCGAGCAACGGAACAAGGTGCGGTGGTCTCAAAGGTTTCACTTGCTGTTAATTGAGAGGTGTAAGCTCTCCTGGTCAGCGCAGGGCGCCTTTCTGGATGGACTCTGCCGTCCTTCGTGTTTCCCAGCTGGAAAGTCGGACACCAAAGCGAAAGTCCAGTACGTAGCCCCGACGGCCCTCCACACAGCCCGTGCAGCATGCAGAGGCCTCAAATGTTCTGTAAGGACCCCTTTGAGCGGGCGCCGGGCCGGCAAAAACAGCAGACACACTACCTGAGCTCCGTTGGAGCCTTCCGCTGTCCGGACCCAAGGCTAGTGCCAGAGCGCTGTCTAATATGATCCACTGTGCGGAGTGGCTGGGAACCGCTACCTGAATAAATTCAATTGGCACTCCGTGCACGAGCCTGACATCTGCACTGCTTTGGCGTTCGGCCGGCAGTTGACATTCGATTCTCTCAGCTTCCGGACCAGCTCGAAGCTGAGCACAAACTGATCGATGCAATCGTGCGCTCAGAAGTTTCCAACATTGTCTCGTCGACAGCAGTCTTCCTCGATGGGCTCTCTATAACGTTGCCGTCGGCGTTCGCGTCGCACGGTGCAACCCCCTCCTCAACTCTTTCTATCGCTGACTAACTGACTGATTGTTGACGTGCAGGCTTGCAGTACACCCAAGCATTCCTCGACGGTGGATAAGAATGGATCCTGGATCGGCCGGAAGGCGGCGCAGCAGTGGAACATCGGTGCTTGCGCCGCTAAAGCCGTTCTCTGATGCGTCAAGAGCGCCAACATCAGGTACCTTGTTGCAGCAACGCTGTGCAACCAAAGCTCGGTGGTCTGCAGCACTCATTTTTGCGATGCAGTCAGCGGCCATGATGGGCTGCGAGCTTCGTGCGGGTTCATTGTGAATTGCGGCGTGCTGTGGCGCACCATGTGTTGGGGTGCTACGTGAGCAGTGTTCAGGCGAACGCCGCTTATAAATGGCACAGCGGCCTTTGATCAACTCCTTCTGTGCTCTGTGCAGGCGCCAGCAGCATCAAGGAGGCAATCCGCGGCACCACCACCGGCCATACCGACAGCGCTGCGGCTTCGCCGCGCGAATCCTCAAGCAGCAGCAGCCGCTCGGCGTCTCCCACCGTTGCGCCGCGGGCTCCGCCGCCGCCTCCGACAAGCTCGGCGGGAAGCCCTGCCACCGGCGGAGCGCTCAGCGCCTCAACGGCGGAGGATGTTGACAGTGGCGGCGGCGGCGAGCAGGAGTTTCCTGTTTCCGGCTTCTGCCGCAAGAACACGCCCTACATCTGCCAGGTGACCAGCCTGGCGCCGTTGTGGCTACCGCAGGCCGTGGCTTCGCGACCAGTGCTATGGATGTCTGCTCAATGCTCAAGTCAGAGATCTACACGATGTGCATCAATCCTCGAATCCGCGCCAATGCAGTGTTTTCGTATGTTTCCTACGGAGCAGGTGCCGGGCTGCGGGCGGGACCTGTTGCGGGAAAAGGAGTACTACAGGCGCTACAGGGTGTGCCGCAACCACGCCACCGCCTGCGAGGTGCGCTGCACTTGAAGTGCGTGCAGCAGCAGCCGTGAAACCCCATCTGTGGCTACTGCTGAGTCTGGCAGCGTGAGGGTTTAGGTTTTAGGGTTTAGGCTCATGTCATATTGCCTCAGCAGGCATCTATGGAAATCATATTTCGTATGCTGACTTCTCAATGGATACCCTATTGTGCAGGTGGGCGAGCTGGGGAGCGAGCGCCGCTACTGCCAGCAGTGCAGCATCTTCCACCCCGTCGCCGACTTTGATGACGAGAAGCGGTGAGACTGCGTGGAATTGTCAATGCTCATAGCATTGCGGTGCCTCACACTACTGCCGTGGTTCATTAGACTGCTGCACCCTTTAGCAGAGCGCGTCTCTGTCGAGACCTTGACACAGTCTGCTAAACCCTTTGCTTCCAGGACCTGCCGGGCGCGGCTGCAGTGGCACAACAGCAAGCGGCGCAAGCGCCCGGAGCCGGCGGCCGCGGCGCCCAATGCGCCGTCGCCGCTGCCCAACATGTCCACCCGCAAGGCCACCCGCAGCCGCAGCGGAGCCATGGCCGCCGCCACCAAGGAGGAGGAAGTGGAAGTGGCCGCGGCGGCAGCGGCAGCGGCAGCCATCGCCAGTAAGAGCCCAGCCGGAGCAGCGCAACGGCCACAGCGGCGGCGCTCCAGCAGCCCGCCGGAGGCCACGCGCAGGGGGCTTCCGTCCTTCGCCACCGTCCCGCGAGGCAGGCGCTCGGCGCCCCACCCTGGGGCGGCGGCTGGTGACGCCGCGCTGACGCGCGCCGCCTCCCTCGGCAGCGGCGGCTGCGTGGCGGCGGCGGTGCAAGAGGGGGCACCCGCCGTCGGCTTCGGCAGGCTGGGCGTCTTTGGCTCGGCGCCAGAGCCGCACGGCTCCCTGGCAGCGGCGTCCGTCGCTTCGTGGGAGAGCAGCACGACTGCCGAGGTGGCGCCCGCAACCGCCGCGTGGCCTTGTCAGCAGGCCAGTACACCGCCACTCGTGTCGCTGCCGCAGCTGCAGCCGCCGATAGTGCCAACTGGTTTTGGTGCCTTTCTGACGCTCCCGGCGGCGCTGACGCTGCCGGGGAACGCCTGTCCGGCGATGCCGCCGCCGGGGCACGCATGGGCGCTGCTGCCGCAGCTGGCGCCGCGGCAGCTGCGGGAGCCGCTGCCGCTGTCGCCACCGGCACCTCAGCAGCAGCTGCTGCCGGTGTGGAGCAGCGCCCCGCCAACGGTCGAGAGTCCTCCGCAGCCCTCAATGGGCAGGCAATTCGACAGCGGCACCGCGGCTGCGCAGCCGCCAGCGCACTGGGCCGGCCCCGCGTCAGCTCCTGAGCCGGAGGCCGGCTTCCAGGCGCAGCTCGCGGCAGTGGCGCTGCAGTTCCCGGCCGTCGCCGCCGCTGCTGCCGCTGCCGCCGCGCCGTGGGGGCGGCCGGCCCAGCAGCAGCAGCCGGCGCTCGCTCCCTGGGACTCTGGCGCCGCCTGCCAGGCGCTGGCGGCGCCATGGGCAGGCAGTATTCCGCAGGAGCAATCGCCGCAGCCGCAGGACCGGCGGGAGCCCGTCTGGTCCCTGACAGCGGCCGTCACGCAGCCGAGCGCCCAATATCCCGCCGCCGGCGCCGCCGCCGCCCCTGCAGCCGCCGCCGGCCAGCAGCCCTTTGTCGGCCCCCCTGTGGTGGGCCTCAATTGGGGCGGCTTCCCCGAGCGCATCGCCCCGCCGGCGTCGGCAGCGGCGCTGGCGGCACCGCAGCCGGCCGGCGAGCACAGCCAGCTGTTCGAGCTCACACAGGAGGAGGCGTCCGCGCTGGAAGAGCTCAGCCAGGACATGGAGCTGTGCGGCGGCGGCGGCGGCGGCGGCGCACATGTGGCGCACCCGGAAGAGTGGGGCCTGCAGGCGCCGATGCAGTCGCAGCCGCTGCAGGGGCCGCCCGCAGGTGGGCAGTGCATGCAGATGAGGAATGAAATGCAGTCGTGTGCTCGGCCGGAAAGCAATGTTCCAGCTTTGGCAGAAAAGCCGCCCGGAATACTCAGGTCGAGGTGCAGAAGGGATGGAAGGAAGAATACGAAAGACTCACCGGTCTCCTTGCTGGACTGCAGGTGCTGGTGCTGCCTCCTGGCCGCCATGATTGCAGCGCAGCGCGCTGCTGCTGAAGGGGCCGTCCGCTGGCGGCGACAATGCGCCGCACGCTGCCGTGCCAGCCCCGCCGCTCGACTTTGGGGCCGCGTCGCCGGCGCCGGCGCTTCCTGGCAACAACCAGCATATGCTGCCGCCGCGCGTGCGCAGCCTGCCGGAGCCCATGGGTTCGCCGCCCCGCAGCTGGGCGGAAGGCGGAAGCATCAGCCGGCCGCAGAAGGCGCCGCCAGGCCAGGGCCAGCAGCTGGCGAAGCAGCGCAGCGCCTCGGCGTTTTCGGCGCTGCCTGGTGAGGTGGCGCTGCCGCCGCTGGAACTGTGGGGCGATGTGTGGGAGGGCCTGTGACGGCGAGGGAGGCGCGGCACAAGGTTCTGTGGAGAACGCCCAATCCAAACTGCTTTGGTTTCAGATTACTAGTGTCAGGTTTTATCTCAGGATGTCAGTTTTGGAGGTTGTGTCAGGAGAACAACTTTGGTGGCAGTGCAGGCGGTGCAGCAGGAGGGCGCAAGAACATGCGATCGGTGGCGAGGGTTGTTGACACAGCAATTTCGCCGCTGTGCTCTGCTATGTGGTGTGTTGATCGTGGCGGGGTGGAACTTGCCCCTGAGGCAAGCTGGTAGTTTAATTCTGGGCTGCTTACAGTTGTGCATCAACTTCAGTCGTGCGCTGGCAATTCTGCTTTCAAGATATAACTCAGAGGCGATGTCAAGATTGAGCTTGGGGCGCTGGCGATTCACCATCAAACTCACTTTGTACAATGCGCCCAAAAAAGTGAAACGTCCATACAATTCAAAGCAACCCCGGGAATCCTAACGTGTCTTGCGAAAGAATTGGCAACCTGGCCAGGCGGCGTCATGTGACGTGCAGTCCCCGCAAAAGTCGCAGGGGTCTGCTGTCCCGTTTAGCTGCGGCGCAAGGAGTGCTTTTGACCGACTCTGTGTGCAGTGTGCGGTTTCGTCCAGTCGTGCGACGTCGCTGCTGCGGCAAAAACCTGATGCCGGGAAAGGTGCCTCTCGAGGGCTGCCCGGCTTGACTAATTCTCTCAAAGCGCGGTCTCGAGGGACTCTGTTCGCCTGGCCATCTGTCGGCTGGGACCGCTGGTGTCGCGCCGGCCGGCGCGGCAGGGGTGGCTCTTCCCCCGCCGTGCGGCCGCCGCGTCACCGGTCGCCTTGCCCCTGGCGATCTGACGTCTCTTGTGGTTGTCCTTTCGGCCAGGCTCTTCCATGGACAGGCTCGCTATGGGGTCCGCGCCGCCGCCTCTCGAATGTTCTGTCTCATGGCTGTTGTTGTCGCTGGGGTGAGGTGTCGTTGCCGCCGGCGCTCAGAGGCGCCGGCGCCGGGTGCGATGTTGGGTGGGGGTCTCGTTGTGAAACGCTCACAGCCGCCGCAGGCTGTTATAGTGGGACCGTGGCTGCTTGGGGGCTGTGGGCGCCGGCGTCGGCGCGTCAGTGGTGACAGTGCCGCGCCGCTGGTGCAGCGCCTGCGCGAGCGCGCTGACGTGCGACGTCACCTCCGCCGGTGTGGCGGTGGGCGTCTTGCGACCCCTGCAGGCAGCAGAGGACCAGCAAGTGAGCGGGGGTGTTGTTGACTGCTGTTTTTATTGTTCACTGCTGCAGCGGCGGTGGCTTGGCAGAGAAGCAGTGCTGTCGGCGCCCTGCTCAATGCAGAGGCTCACACAGGTAGTGTCTGTGGCTTCTGGCAGACACAGGATCGTTGTGCTCACCGTGAGAGGTGGTTGTGGCCACGGAGCTGGGCCTGCACGGCAGGCGGCGGCGAGGGCAGAGCCGCTGCGGCGCTGCTGCTGCTGTTGCGGTGGCTGCGGCGGTACTCCTTCGCGGCCTTGTCGGCCGCGGCGTGTATCCGCGTGTCGGACTGCATGAGCTCGTTGACCAGGTCGTCCTCCGAGATGACGCCCTGCAGCAGTCGCAACAAGAAACGCGCATCAGCCGCTGGTAAGGCCACTTCAAAAGCGAAGGAGGAGGACATGCCGACTGCTGGAGGTCACATTCAGCAAATTGACAGCATTCACACAGATCGATGAAGCACATGCATGCAGCGATTACATATCAGACATGTGAAGTGGATTTGAGTGGGTGTGTTTGCGCACCCTGAGCTGCGGCAGGTCGGCGATGATATCGGCGGCCTCCTGGCGGGCGTCCGTCTCCACAGACTCCATGAATGAGGCAGAGTCGTAGTGGTGGTGGATGTGGATGGTGACGTCGCCGGCGCAGCCGCACGGGCAGCTGACCGGCGGGCAGGGCGCTGAGCCGGTGGGGGCTGCGGCAAGCAAGAATCGATGCGTCAGCACCAGCCGGCTACACAGGATACAGGCTACGATAGCATCACTGCAAGCTGACTGAGAAGACTTCAGGCAGAAGAATGGCAGATTTCAGGCAGAAGTGAGGGGTACCTGGGGTGGGCGGGGTGGCAGTCGGCGGGGTGCCTGGCGGCGTGCCCTCCCGGAAGTCTGGCGGCGGGAAGGCGTTGGGGAAGCCCTCGGTGCCCTTTGGCGGCGGCGCCGGCGAGCCGGAGGCCGAGGGGGTCGGTGTCTCCGAGGCGGGCGTCGGCGCTGCGCTCGGCGTCTCTGAGGAAGGCGTCGGCACGGCAGAGGGCGTATCCGAGGAAGGCGTCGGCGCTGCGCTCGGCGACTCTGAGGAGGGCGTCGGCGTCTCTGAGGAGGGCGTCGGCGTGTCCGCGGACGGCGTGGCCGTGGGCACGCTGTCGCGGAAGTCGGGCGGCGGGAAGGCGTTGGGAAAGCTGTCGGTGCCGCCTGGCGGCGGCGCCGGCGCCGCCTCAGTGGAGGGCGTCGGCGTTTTGGGCGTGCCGGAAGGCGTGGGCGCAGACGGCGTGCCGGCGGGCGTCGGCGTGTCAGAAGGCGTCGGCGCTGAGGGAGTGTCCGAGGGCGTCGGCGCAGACGGCGTGCCGGCGGGCGTCGGCGTGTCAGAAGGCGTCGGCGCTGAGGGAGTGCCCGAGGGCGTCGGCGCAGACGGCGTGCCTGAAGGCGTCGGCGTGTCTGAAGGCGTCGGCGCAGACGGCGTGCCAGACGGCGTGGGCGCAGAAGGAGTGCCAGATGGCGTCGGCGTGTCTGAGGGCGTGGGCGCCGCGGGGGTGTCCGAGGGAGTCGGCGCAGTCGGTGTGCCCGAAGGCGTGGGTGTGGTGGGGGTGTCAGAAGGCGTAGGTGCGGTGGGGGTGCCTGCTGGTGTAGCCGTGGGCACGCTGTCGCGGAAGTCGGGCGGCGACGGAGGTGGCGGCTGGGAGAAGTTGGGGAAGCCCTTGGTGCCGCCAGGCGGCGGCGCTGGCGACGCCTCAGTGGAGGGTGTCGGCGTTGTGTCGCTGGGCGTCGGAGCAGTCGGCGTGCCGGAAGGCGTGGGCGCAGTCGGCGTGCCGGAAGCCGTGGGCGCGGTGGTGGGAGTAGCCGAGGGCGTAGGCGCAGTCGTGGGAGTGGCAGAGGGCGTCGGTGCGGAGGTGGGGGTGGCCGAAGGCGTCGGCGCGGTTGTGGGCGCAGCCGGCGGCGTTGAGTTACGGAAGTCCGGAGGAGAGGGCGGGGAGTTGCCTGTTGGCGCTGCGGACGGCGTCGGCGCAACAGTCGGCGTGGCAGACGGCGTCGGCGCGGTGGTGGGGGTGGCAGATGGCGTCGGCGCAGTGGTCGGCGTGACCGACGGCGTCGGCGCCGTGGTGGGGGTTGCAGATGGCGTCGGCGCAACAGTCGGTGTGGCAGACGGCGTCGGCGCTGTGGTGGGGGTGGCAGATGGCGTCGGCGCAGTGGTGGGGGTGGCAGAGGGCGTGGGCGCGGTGGTGGGCGTGGCCGAGGGCGTTGGCGCGGTAGTGGGGGTGGCCGAGGGCGTAGGCGCAGTCGTGGGTGTCGCAGACGGTGTGGGCGCGGTGGTGGGCGTGGCCGAAGGCGTAGGCGCGGTGGGCATGCCGCCAGGCGGCGGCGGATATGCGTTGGGGAAGGTGTCCACGCGGCCGGGCGGCGGGCTGGCCAGGCGGAAGTCCGGCGGCGACGCTGGCGTCGCGCAGTGCTTGAACGTCTCGCAGGTGCAGAAGCCGTGAGAGTCCAGGTCCACGTTGGCGCCAGGGCCGCGGAACTGCACCAGCAACAGCGGGCGGAAGGTGCTGGCGTTCAGGTTGGCGGGGATGGCGCCGGAGGCATAGTCCACTTGCACGGTGTGCAGGCCTGCCGACAGAGTGATGTCGCCGCGGGAGACGGTGTTGGCGCCGGGCGCCATGGGATAGCCTGGGTAGGCGCGGGGGCCTGCAGGCGACCGGGCAATCACCGAGTCAGGTGCAGAACCGCAGGACAGACAGCAAAAGACACGGAGCTGTGACTCATAAGATGCTGTGACACAAGATGCTGTGACTCATGCAGGTAACACTAAGGCTCGTGGCTGCTCGGCAGGTTCGCAGGGTCGCAAAGCTATGGCAAGCCCAACATCAGACAGGGCAGGGAAGCATGTCTAGCAGCGGCGGACCCTGCAGCGTGACGACGGGCGTGTTGTCGATGACCAGCTGCGCGCCGCCGCCGCCGTACTGGACCTGGAAGGTGTAGTTGCCGCCGATGACGTTGATGAAGCCAGAGAAGCGGACGGCAAAGTTGTCCACAGCGCCGAGCGCCAGCGCACGCAGGTTGGCGGGGTTGGGGTAGTAGTCGATGCGGGGCGTGATGGAGGTGCGGATGGGCACCAGGGAGTTGGTGTCCAGCGGCACAGCGGGGCTCTGGTCGAAGTAGGCGTCGGCAACGAGGCCATCACGCAGCGTGGAGCAAATCGGCGGCGGGCTGGCGGGCGGCGTGAAGACGTCGGGGTTCGGCGGGCTGGGCGGCGGCGCACGCACCACCGCGGGCGGCGGGCTTGGCGGCAGCAGCGGCAGCGGTGGCGCGGGCGGCGGGGACACTGCCGGCGGCGAGGGTGGCAACGCCGGCGGCATGGGCGCCGCCATCGGGCCGCACTGCTTGAGGCCAGTGAGCACCGTCGGCATCGTCTCGCCGGGGGCCTGGACGCTGAGGATGAGGATGGGCACGGTGGGGGTGGGGCCCAGCGCGTACTGCACGTCGACCTTATGCAGCGTCGCGGTGGAGAAGGTCACGGTGTAGGCCTCCTGGCCATCGCCGGTGATGCCGGGCGACTGCAGCACGCCATCGATGTACAGCTGGGCGGCGCCGCCGGAGGAGCGCAGCGTGAAGATGTACACGCCGTTGGGCACCTCGATGTAGCCGAAGAGGTTGACGCCAAAGGCGATGGAGCAGCCGCCGGCGGCCTGAGCGACCGAGATGAGGTCGCCGCCGTCGCGGCTGTAGTTGATGATGGTCTGGGAGGTGGTGGTGCCGGACTCGGGGGCGTTGATGGGCAGGCTGGTGCCGGGGTAGCTGCAATAGACGGTGGTGGCCAGGAATGCGCGTGGGTTCTCGCACATTGACGGCGGCGGCAGCGGCGGCGCGGCAACAGCCGGCGGCGGCCTGGAGGGCACGGGCGCCGGCGGCGGCTGCGGGCCGCACTGGAAGCCGTTGATGTACTGGTCGGCGCCGCCGGAGCCAGGGGAGTAACCGGGGCCGGAAGCCTGCAGCGACAGCTGCGCCGCGGGCGACTGGCCGTTGCCGGGGATGATGCCAGAGGCGTATTGTACCACGAAGGTGTTGAGGCCCGTGTTCAGGGTCACGGTCACCTGGAAGGGCACCGCGCCAGGGTAGGCGCCACCGGTGTTCGTGAACACCTGGGCGCCATTGACGATCAGCGTCGCCGAGGCGCCGCCGACGCCCAGGGAGAGGGTGTAGGTGGTGGTGGACTCCGCATTAAAGAATGCGGAGAAGGACAGGCCGTAGTTGGAGTTGGAGCCGCAGGCAGCCAGATTGGACAGCGCGGCAAGCTGGAAGTTCATCGCGCCATTGTAGGTGGTGGTGCCGGCAGCAGGAGTGCCAGCCGGGATGGGAGTTCCGGCGCCTGCCGCAGCAGGGTAGTTGCAGAAGCGGGTGACCAGGGTGCCTGGCGTGAAGCCAGAGCAGATGGCTGGCGGCGCGGGCGCCGCGGGCGGTGGGCTGGACACGCGGAAGTCTGGCGGGCTGGGCGGCGGCGCTGTGGGTGCTGAAGTTGGTGAGGCGGTGGGCATGGCCGAAGGCGTCGGCGCGGTTGTGGGGGTGGCCGAAGGCGTCGGCGCAGTGGTGGGCGTGGCCGAGGGCGTCGGCGCAGTCGTGGGGGTGGCGGATGGCGTTGGCGCAGTGGTGGGGGTGGCCGGCGGCGTCGGCGCAGGGGTGGCGGAGG
>JAABUL010002526.1_pt1 | contig 29994 bp, 25 predicted proteins | sample 5559151 | NCBI WGS metagenome assembly JAABUL01 (sample SAMN10711876, study PRJNA513368) | rock metagenome | isolation source: Antarctica rocks | place: Antarctica: Victoria Land, Pudding Butte sud
CAGGGTGCCGCGGATGGTGTCCAAGGACAGATACACCATGTACGCCACAATCAGACCCAAGCCGCCCAGCAAACCGATGCTGAACGGGCTGCGGGTTCCAAGGCCGCGGCGGGCCGCACCGTCGGCGCCGCCGGTCGCAGGGTAAGCGCCGGCCAAAAGAACGTCGCGTTCCGCGGCGCGGATCGCCCGCTCCGCGTTCAACTTCACCTTGACCGCCGCCCGCAACCCCCGCAGATCAGCGCGTCGCCGTTCCAGCAGCGCCCGCCGCGCCGCAGTGTCCGGACCGCCCACAACGGCCGCCTCTTCCAACTCGGCCCGGTCCAACGCAGCGACGGCTTCGTCCACCCCGACGTTGACAACCCGATCATCGAGCAACCGGGCCGGCGCCGGCAACACCGCGTCGGCATGGTCAGCGGGAAGCGAGCCGGGCGTATCGGTTGGAACGAACCGATCGGCAGGAGTGGACACGAATGCTCCGATGTTCAACGCCGTCCCGGGCCGCGGAGAACGTTGGAACGACTTGCTCAGGTGGGACGCGGCAGTTGGCTGCAGAAAACTTACGTTTCAGAAGTTGATGATAACCCAGCATGTTTTACGTTGTAAACGAACGTGCGGGAGGTAGTGGGCGGGGCAGGGCGGGCCGGCGGATTCCGTGGGCCGGCTGGGCGAGGGAGTCCGGCCATGTCGCTGCTCCACTTCATAATGATCAAATGTCATCGATCAGCTGTTCGTCGCGGCGCCGGCCCTCGGGCCGGGCGCAGCGGCGGCGGATCTTCGCGGCGGCGGGTGCGGTGCTTTTGTTGGTGAGCGGGTGCTCCGGGGGGAACTCCGCGGTGGTCACCACCGAAATCACGACGGTCGCCCGGCCATCCACCACGGCAACGGTCGTCCGGCCGTCCACCACGGCAACGGTCGTAGGGCCGTCCACCACGGCAACGGCCGGCTCGGCGGCGCCGGCCAGTTCGACGACTGCGGCCACCACAGCTGTCGTGCCCTTGGCAGACCCGGCCGGGACGAGGGCAGCATCCGCTTCGTCAACGAGACTATCCGCGACGTCCGCGCCGGCGGCGACACTGCCGCCGGCGCGGTCCACGGCCGGTGGGGCCGGCGCCGCCGGCGTGGTGGTCGATGCCGCCACGCCGCCTGGTACCGTCGCCGCGGTGAGTCGCCGCGTCGCGCTGGCAACAGCCGGCGCACAACTGCCCGGCGGCGGTCGGGTGCTGTTCCCCGGCCACCGCCTGGTCGCGCTCTACGGCGACCCGGGCATTCCCGGGCTGGGCGCCCTTGGTCAACAGGACCTGCCGGCCAGCATCGCCAGGATCAAGAAAATTGCCGCTCCCTACCAGCGGCTCAGCGCAGTGCCGGTGATCCCCACCTTCGAGATCATCGCCACCGTGGCAGACAAATCCGCCGGTCAGGACGGCAACTACTCCGCCGAAACGCCCAGCGCCGACCTGCGCCCGTGGGTCCAAGCAGCCGCGGCGGCCGGCGTGTACGTGGTGCTCGACCTGCAACCAGGCCGCTCCGACTTCCTCACCCAAGCCAAGCTCTACACCGACCTTCTGCGGCTACCCGGAGTCGGGCTCGCCCTTGACCCCGAATGGCGACTGGACCCCGATCAAATACCTTTGGAACAGATCGGCGGGGTCGACGCGCAAGAAATCAACTCCGTCATCACCTGGCTCGCGGACCTGACCACCGCCGAGCACCTACCGCAGAAACTGCTCATCCTGCACCAGTTCAAACTCTCCATGATCAGATCCGAACACACCCTGAACCGCAGCCGCCAGCAGGTGTCCCTGCTGATCCAGATGGACGGGCAGGGCCCACCCGAACTCAAAGACCAAACCTGGGCCGCCGTCACCGCCGCCGCACCACCAGAAATCCCCTTCGGCTGGAAAAACTTTTACCGCAACGACACACCCACCGCCACCCCCGAGCAGACCATGAACAAAAAGCCCACGCCGCTGTTGATCTCCTACGAATGAACGCACCGCACACCCAGTAGCACCTTTGTCTGCGCTGTAGCAACGCGTTTCCGGGAGCGAAGGCGTCAATGCCAGATCCGCCGCGATGAGGACACCCCCTGACAGTGGTGCCCGACATTCCACTGGTTCGGCGATCGTCGATACCGCTGTGTTCAAAGCCGCCATGGGTGGGTACCGCCGCTTCACCGCTGTAGTGCTACCGAAATGATTCGCCGCCCAGACCCCTTGCCGAGCTGTGTGTTCTGATGGGACCACCCACCGTGCTTTGTTTCCTCACCTCCTGCCGAGACCGTTCGACCGAACTCGCGCCCAGCCGGCAGTGCATCCATCGAGGTTTCCGATTTCCCGGGCTGCCCGGCGAGGATGCGAGGTCGGCGCCGGGGGTGGGAACCGGCGGCCGCAGCGCCGCCGGTTGCGGCGGCATCTCACGGCCACCGATCGACGGCCGAGTAGGTGGCCAGGAAAAGGGCCGGTGGGCCACGCCGGGTCAACACGAAGGCCACGCCGAAACCGTCGGCGCCGCACATCACGGACAGCGCAGAAGTCGCTGCGCGGTCGCCGATGCACCAGGCCCGGTCCGGCGGCGGATCGACCGTGTACCGACCTCCCGCAGCGGGAGCTGACGCCGCGAGCAGGACCGCCGTTCGAGCCGCACACGCCCGCGGCGGGCGGTATTGGGGGAACATGCTCCGCGCCGGGGTACGTTCATCCTGATCTACACCGGCACCGCCACCGCCGCCGCCGGCGCCTTGGGCAAATCCACCGCCGGCACGCCACCGGACTCGTTGGCGGTGGCGTTGGCGTTCGGTCTGGTGCTGGCCGCCCTAGTCGGCGGCCTGGGGCAGGTGTCCGGTGCGCACCTCAACGCCGCGGTGACCCTGGGTTTGGCCGTGACCGGCAAGTTCCCGTGGCGCTACGTCCCGGCGTATCTGGGATTCCAGCTGCTCGGCGCCGTCGCCGGTGCCGGCGCGACCTGGGCGACGTTCGGCAACGCGGCCCGCAGTCGAGCGCACCTGGGGGCCACCGTCCCGGCGGCCGGGGTCAGCGACATCCGCGCGTTCATCGTGGAAGCGCTGATCACCTTCCTGCTGGTGTTCGTGATCATGGCAGTGACCACCGACCCCCGGGTTCCGGCCGCGTTGGCCGCGCCGTCCATCGGATTCGCGTTGGTCGCGGCGGTGCTGATCGGCGGCGGCATCACCGGCGGCGCTGTCAACCCCGACCGGGCGTTGGGCCCAGCGATCATGTCGGGCACCTTCACCTCACTGTGGCTGTACCTGCTCGCCCCGATCGTCGGCGGTATCGCCGCGGCCCTGCTGTACAGCAACGTCGTGGCCAAAGCCGCCGCCCCCACCACGGATGATGGGGACCCGCAGACCGGCGAATCGGCCGGGGATCGGAGCCTGGCCACGGCCGCCGACATCCCCCGCTGAACATATCGCAGCGCCTTCCCGCCCAGCCAGAAGAAGACAATCTCGGCTTTGGCCCACGAAGCATCACCCGAGCGGCGGATACTCCTGACGTTCCTGATTCCTCCACAGAAGGCAGCCCGTTGAGTCAACCCACCGCCGCCCCGGTCCAGAACCCGCCCCGCGCAACACGCCCGCTGACGACCTCCAGCCGGGTCATGCCCGCACCCGCTCCGATCACCGCCGGCCGGCGGGATGGCACCTCCCAGTTCCTGATCTACCTTTTCTCGGCCGTGCCGCTGGCCGCGGTGGCCGCAGCGGCGCCGTTCGCGTGGGGCTGGGGCCTGTCGTTCACCGACATCGCGCTGGCCGCGGCGTTCTACATCGTCTCCGGCCTCGGCGTCACGGTTCCACCGCCTGTTCACCCACGGCTCCTTCCGCGCCAACCGCGGCCTCAAGACCGCGCTCGCGGTGGCCGGGCAGCTCGCGTTGCAAGGGCCGGTCATCGACTGGGTCGCCGATCACCGCCGACACCACGCATTCTCCGACCGGGACGGCGACCCGCACTCCCCATGGCTGTACGGCACGACCGCGGCGGCGCTGGCGAAAGGGTTCTGGCACGCCCATCTGGGTTGGATCTTCAACCGGAACCTGACCAACCAACAACGGTTCACCCCGGACCTGCTGGCCGACCCCGACATCAACCGCATCAACAACAGTTTCCCGGCCTGCACCGCGGTTTCGCTGCTCACCCCCGCCCTGCTCGGTGGGCTGATCACCGGCAGCTGGGCCGGTGCCCTGTCCGGATTCTTCTGGGCCGGCCTGGTCCGGGTCGCGCTGCTGCACCACGTGACCTGGTCGGTGAACTCCATCTGCCACCTGATCGGCGAACGACCGTTCGCGGCCCGCGACAAATCCGCGAACTTCTGGCCCCTGGCGCTGCTGTCGTTCGGAGAATCCTGGCACAACCTGCACCACGCCGACCCCACCTGCGCCCGCCACGGTGTCCTGCGCGGCCAAATCGACATCTCCGCCCGCCTCATCTGGATCTTCGAGAAGCTCGGCTGGGCCAGCAAAGTCCGGTGGTCCAGCCCGCAGCGGCTCGCCAGAATCCAAGCCACCGCCAACGAAATGGGACACTGATACAACCGCTGGAACGGCGACGCGCCTGCGGCAGCAATGACCGAACCCCAGGTCCGAGCCGAACACCCAAACTGATCTGGGCTTTTGAAAGGATCTCAGCCGTAATGCGAGCCGCCTTGGAGCAACGGCCCGAACAGCAGCGCTATCACCAGCGCTACCAGTAATAGAAGGACCACAACGGAGCCCACAATCGCGGCAACACGAACAGCGGGCGAACGGTCGGTCATCTTCGGACCACCTCTTCGGCAGCGGCTTGAAAATCAGGACGGCAGAGCCCCGGGCGAGCTTAGCTGTGCAGGCACTCCCCCGCCGGCATCGCCCAGGACATGGCCGACGAAGCCGACCTCCTCCAGCGGGCCGAGCTGCGCGCCCGGCTCACGCCGCCGGACAAAGTGCTCCCGTTGCGCCGACCGGCCCGGCGGCGATGAGCACACCCCCACCGATCGCGGTGCTAGGTGCGGTGGTGGTGCCGGACCCGATGGCGATCGCCGACCACGACCAGCTGACCGTTGACGAGCGCCGCTACATCGGCGCCGCCCGCGCCGTGAACACCGTCCGCGGCTACCGCTCTGACTGGACTGAATTCGCTACCTGGTGCGATCAGCAGGGCATTGCCCCGCTTCCCGCGGCGCCGCGCACGGTGTCCGGATATCTGACCATGTTGGCCGGGCACGGGGCAAGGGTCGGCACAATGAGCCGGCGCTTGTCGGCGATCAAGTTCGTTCACAAGATGCAGAACCACCCCGACCCCACCGCCAACGCCCTCGTCGTCGGTGTCTGGGAAGGCATCCGACGCCAACACACGACCGACCCCGACCAGGCCCGGCCGCTGATGCCGCCGCAGCTGTGGGACGTCCTGGCCACCTTCCCCACCCAACGCACTTGGAAGACCCCCGGCCGTCCACCTGAACCGGATCTGGCTGGCGCCCGGAATCGCGCCATGCTCCTCGTCGGGTTCGTCGCCGCAATGCGCCGCTCCGAGATCACCGCCATCGACGTCGACCAGATCGCCGACCATGAGCGGGGTCTCGTTGTGCAGCTGTGCCGGTCGAAAACCAACCAGCGCGGCGACGCCCACGAACTTGTCGTCCTGCCCCGCGCCTCCAACCCGGCCCGGTGTCCAGTCACCGCCCTGCAGACCTGGTTGCAGCTGGCGGTCATCACCGAAGGGCCGGTGTTCCGCGCCGTCTCCAAGGGCAACCGGGCTCTGGACCGTCGGCTCACCGCGGCCGCGGTCAACGACGTCCTCCAGCGTGCAGTTCAAGCCGCAGGTCTCGATGATCCCGAGAGCTATCCGGCGCACAGCCTCCGCGCCGGATTCGTTACCTACGCCCACACGCGCGGCGCCACTGACCACGCCATCGCCCACCAAACCCGCCACCGTTCCCTCAGCAGCGTCGGCACCTACATCCGCACCGACACCGTCTGGGACGATAACGCCGCCACTCAACTCGGCCTTTAAGGAGGCTTCGTTTCAAGCCCAGCGAATAGCTATTCGCCGGGCTTGAAACGACGCGGTGAAGACGAAATGCGCGTTGACCCTGTTCCCTCGTTCACAAGCTGCGCGGCTGCGCCGCGCGACCCGGCGCCCGCAGCGGTCCAGATTGAGGCCATGACGGCAGACGCTGACTAGCGAAACGCTGACGCCACGGCCCGGGACTCCCGCACCGCCCGTCTTACCTCTCAACCTCGTGCCGATCCGGCAGGATGATCGACGTGGCACGCATCTTCGACAACATCAAGCACGACCTCGGTTCGCATCTGGTCAAGACGCTGAAGGTGTCTGACCGGGTCGATGCTGCGGTGGGCTACTTCAATCTGCGCGGTTGGTCGACGTTCAACAGCATCGTGCAGGACAAGACTGTGACCAGCCTTGAGCCGCCGATCATGCGGATCCTCATCGGCATGGTGATGACTGGCCCGCAGCAAGAAACAATCGATGAGCTGCAGGCGGGGCTGGGTGGCGAGGTGCCGCAGGACGCGGACGTCAACGCCGCTCGGGCGCGAAAGGCGGAGCTGCTAGAGCAGCTCCGAATCCAGCTCATGCGCGGAGTGCCGACCAACGCAGACAGGGCGACGTTGCAGTCCCTACGGGAACTTCTTGCAACCGGCGCCGTCGCAATGAAGGTCTTCACACGACGGCCACTCCACGGGAAGACGTACATCTGTCACCGCGAGGACCTCAACAACCCGATCACCGGCTTCGTCGGCTCCTCCAATCTCACGGTCCCCGGATTGACCCGCAACCTCGAACTCAACGTCGACGTCGTCGACCTCGACGGGGCCCGCAACCTAGCCGACTGGTTCCAGGACCGGTGGGACGATCGGTTCAGCCGGCCCGTAACCGCCGAAATCCTTGACCTTCTCGACGAGTCATGGGCCAGAAAAGAGCCTCGCCGGCCGTACGACGTGTTCATGAAGGTCTGCTACGACCTCTCGCGCGACGTCCGCGAGGGCCTGGCCGAGTACTCCATCCCAGACGTCATCCGTAGCCAGCTCCTGGAGTACCAAGCAACTGCAGTGCAGGCCTTGGGCCGACGCATCGTGACGCGCCGCGGCACGATGCTCGGCGACGTCGTTGGCCTGGGCAAAACGCTGTCCGCAATCGCCGTCGCGCTCATGCTGCGAGAAGAACACGCCTACATCCCACTGGTCCTCTGCCCCAAGAACCTGGTGAAGATGTGGGAGCAACACCTCGACGCCTACGACCTTCCTGGTCGCGTCGTCTCCTACACGCAGGCTCATACCGTGCTGCCCGAGCTACGCCGCTACGCATTCGTGATCATCGACGAGTCACATACCCTGCGCCACGACACGCGCCGTGACTACAAGGCGATCCAGGACTACATCCACGCCAACGACAGCAAGGTCCTCCTGCTGACGGCCACGCCGTACAACATCCGATTCCGCGACGTGGCCAACCAGCTAGCACTGTTCATCGACGACGACGATGACCTCGGCATTTCCCCGGTCGGCGCGCTCGCAGCAGACCCAAGTCTCGCGGACAAGCTCGACGGCAAGATCACCACGATGGCTGCATTCCGCCGATCGGAGAACCCCGATGACTGGAAGCGGCTCATGAGCGAACACCTCATCCGCCGCACCCGCACCTTCATCCGCACCAACTACTCACTCACCGACCAGGACGGCAAGCCCTACCTCGCGTTCGCTGACGGGCAACGGTTCAACTTCCCCGACCGGATAGCAACACCGATTGACCACTCCTTCGGACCGGACGACCCGGCCGCGGTCATGGCCAGTCCCGACACACTCGCCGCCATCCAGGGCCTACTGCTGCCCCGATACCAACTTGGCCGCTACCTCAATAGCAAGACCTCCTTGACCGACGAAGATCGACGGTTCGTCGACAACCTCAACCGTGGCCGCGGCAACGTTGCCGGCTTCGTACGCACCACCTTCTATAAACGGCTCTCCTCCGGCGGCTACTCCTTCACCCTCTCCGTCGAACGACACATCGCCCGCAACGAACTGTTCCTCTACGCCCTGGAACACGGCCTGTCGATTCCGACCGGCACGATCGTCGACAACAACCTCTCCGACGATGATGACCCCGCAGAGCAGGACTTGAACACCGCGGAACACCTGGGCGATGATCCCGAGCGCCGCTACAACGCCCTCCTGAGCGCAAATCCGCCGGCGATCACCTGGGTCCGCCCGCAACTGTTCACCGAAGCTCTCCGGACAGCTCTGACAACCGACACGACAGCGCTGAAAACCCTGCTGGGCAGCTACGCAGGATGGAGTTCAGACCGCGACTCAAAGCTAAAAGCGCTGGTCGAGCTCTTAACGATCACCCACCCGAACGAAAAAGTGCTGATCTTCACCGAGTACAAGGACACCGCCAACTACATCGGCAGCTCCCTGCAAGCCGCGGGTATCGCCCACCTCGGAGTCGCCACCGGCGACACAGAAGACCCCACCGCCCTGGCTCGTCGGTTCTCTCCCCGATCCAACGCCCTACCGGGCCACGACACCGAGGAACACCTCGACGAACTGCGCGTGCTCGTCGCAACCGACGTCCTCAGCGAAGGTCAAAATCTGCAGGACGCCCACATCGTCGTCAACTACGACCTGCCCTGGGCCATCGTTCGGCTCATTCAACGTGCCGGCCGCGTCGATCGTATCGGCCAGCGCTCCGACACAGTCCGGCTGTACTCGTTCTTCCACGAATCCGTCGAAAACGTCCTCCTCCTCCGCCGCCGCATCAGCGACAGGCTCAGCGCCAACGCCTCGGCGTTCGGCTCAGACGAACAGTTCTTCGGCGGCGACAGCGAGGTCAAAGCCATCACCGATCTGTACAACGGCAAACTCGACGACCAAGACCAGACCGACGACGTCGACGCCTCCAGCCTGGCCTTCGAACGCTGGAACAGACTCCTGAAGGACGACCCAACCCTGGCGGCCCGAATCGCCGCCCTGCCGGACCTGATCTCAGCGACCCGCAAGCGTCGCCTCTCCGACAGCCCCGGAACCGTGATCTGCTACATCCGGACCGAATCCGGCATGGACGGATTCGGCACCGCCGGTCCCGCCGGCCCACACCTGCTGACCGGCCACGAAGCCCTCCGAGCCTTCGAAGCCGGACCAGAGGAACCGGGACTGGAACACGCAGACACCCACGACGAGCTGCTGGCCGACCTCGTACGCGGGCCGCTGGCCACCCCCGCCCGCATCGCCGGCCGACTCCGCGGGGTCCGCCGAACAGTGTGGACCCGGCTCGGCGAGACACTTCACGACCACGACACTGACGCTCAGGAAGCCCTCGACGCGCTGTTTCAGCACCCACTCACATCCGAAGCCGACCGGCGGCTGCGTAGAGCTGTCCGTAACGGCGCTAGCGATCAGGAGCTCTCGACCCGCGTTACCGCGCTTCACCGCGACGAACAACTAGTGATCGCCGCCCGCGGTAACAAAGACCCGATCCGGATCGTCAGCAGCATGGGAGTATCCACCCAGTGACCAGTCGTCTGCTCTCCCTCGTCGACGCCGGGGACTTCCGCACCCTGTTCATCGACGAACTCGGATGGCACAACCCTGACCGGCCACTCCTGACCGTCACCGCCTCCGGCAAGACCTACACCCTCACTCAAATCGCCGGACACAAGGGCTTGCGTATCTGGCTCCACGACGGGCTGCCACCACGCACCGACCAACGGGCCATCGACGTCGAAGTGGGCCGCGACAGCACCGAGCGCCTCATCATCTTCTCCGGAGCACAACGACAGGACTGGCGGTGGCCACGGCGATCACACCTTGGCAGCACCAACGCCAAACTGGTCGCCCACGAGCACACCATCGGCGTCGCCCAACCCGACCTGGAAAGTCGCCTTCAATCCATCGCAATCGACTTCGACGACGACATCACCCTCGTCGAGCTGCTTCAACGGATGCGCGATGCGTTCGACTCCGAAACTGAGACCGCCAGCGTTCAAGCTGCCCGCCTCATGGGTGTCCTGTACTCCGAACTGGCCACCGCGCAGGTCGCGCCAGTCACAGCGACTCTCGCGCTAGCTCGACTGCTGTTCCTCCTGTTCGGCGACGACACAGAGATGTGGCGCACCAACATGTTCGAGGACTTCCTTGAGAATCACACCAGCAACGACACACTCAACGATGACCTCGAAGCGCTCTTCAACGCCGTCGACCAACCCGAGACGTCCCGAACCCTTCCGCCCGGCAGCCCCCTGGCTTCCTTCCGCTACATCAACGGCGGCCTGTATTCCGGGGACCTTCGGCTGCCGCCTCTGACGCCCACTTTTCGCGAGGGCCTGCTGCAAGCCAGCAAATTCGACTGGGGACTAATCTCACCGGCGATCTTCGGATCGATGTTCCAGACGGTGAAGTCGCAGCACGCCCGGCGAGCCGGCGGCGAGCACTACACCAGCGAAGAAAACATCCTGCGGACCATCGGCCCCCTGTTTCTCGACGAGTACAACAGCCGACTGCGAGCTGCTTGGGACGACAAGGGCCGCCTCACCGAGCTGCACAACGAGCTGGGCCGCCTGCGCATCATGGACCCCGCCTGCGGCTGCGGGAACTTCCTCATCGTCGCCTACAGAGAGCTCCGAGCGCTGGAACTGGAGCTTCTGAAGCGGCGACGTGACCTCGACTACCTCGACGGCATCCGCAGCGGCGCCCAGACCGTGCTCGACGTGACCGATCGCATCAAGGTCCGACTCGACCACTTTTACGGCATCGAGATCGAGGAGTGGCCAGCACGAATCGCCGAGACTGCCATGCTTCTGGTCGACCACCTCGCCAACCAAGCCATGGAGGAGGAGTTCGGTCTCGCCCCTGACCGTCTCCCAATCCGAATTGCTCCTACGATCAAGCACGTCAACGCCCTGAGAACAGACTGGGCTGAGCTGCTCCCACCTAGCAGCGACGTGATCGTCCTTGGAAACCCTCCGTTCAGCGGGCGCGGTGACCGCGGCGCAACCCAGACCGCGGACCAGAAGTACGTCTGGGGCGGCCGCTACAACATCAACCTCGACTACGTGACGTGCTGGTATCTACGAGCCGTCGAATACTTCGGCGAGCACCCGGGCCGATGGGCCTTCGTGTCAACGAACTCGACGTGTCAAGGCGAGCCAGTCACCACCCTGTGGCGCCCAATCCTGAACGCCGGATGGCGTGCGCGTTTCGCGCACCGATCCTTCCTCTGGGAGACCGAGGCGCCCGGGAAGGCGGCAGTCACCGTCTCGATCGTTGGCTTCGACCGCAGTAAGTCCCTGCCTAGGCCGATCCTGTGGACCTACCCGATGGGAACAGGGGCCGGCGCGCCCGACACGGTCACACGGATCAACCCTTACCTCATCGATGGTCCCAACATTCTTGTCGAGAAGCGCACCCAACCGATCTCCTCGCGCATGCCGAAAGCCAGTTTCGGCAGCATGCCCAACGACGGCGGCCACCTGCTGGTGGGAACGGACGAGTACGCGGCAGTAGCAGCAGACCCAGTCGCCCGAAAGTACCTACGGCGGTTCATCGGCGCCAAAGAGCTCATCCACGACCGGGATCGCTGGTGCTTTTGGTTGGTGGATGCCGCCGGCCACGACATGGCCACAAGCCCGATCCTTCGCGAACGGATTGCAGCCGTACGTGACCACAGAGCTAACAGCGAGAGCCCAACCACTAGCACCAAGCAGCACCCGGCACATCTCTTCGGACAAATGGCTCAACCGTTTACGTCATACCTGGCCATCCCTCGCCACGTCAGCGAGCATCGCAGGTTCTACCCGGCCGCGCGGTACAACGCTGACGTCATCTGCGGTGATGCCAACTTCCTCATCCCGGACCCTCATGGCTTCGCACTCGCGATCGTGTCTTCATCGATGTTTATGGTGTGGCAGAAGGCCATCGGTGGCCGACTGAAGTCCGACCTTCGGTTCTCGAAAACGTTCTCATACAACACGTTTCCGTTACCGACGCTCACAGAAAAGCAATATGCCGCGATGTGCGCGGCGGCCGACGGCATCCTCGCCGCGCGGGCGGCTCATCGAGGATGGTCACTCGCCCAAATCTACGAAGTTGGAGCCATTCCACAGGACGTTGTCGATGCCCACCTGGCCCTGGACGACATCCTGGATTCGGCGTTTGGGCGGGCTATTCTTTCGACTGAGGCTGGCCGGCAGAAGACGCTGTTCCGGGCATACGCGAAACTCACCGGTCAGGAATCGTTGCTGACAGTCTGAGTCTGGTGTAGCTTAGACTGGCTCATGCAGCCTGCTGTGCCGCCGGAACTGTGCCATCACCGGCGCGGTGCAGCCCCCTGCGAGACGTGGCTGAGGACGCTTTGGATCCCGTCGGGGTCGTGCGTCACCCGGGTGTCAGGCTGGGGCGGGCAGGTCGGTGACCTGATCCCACACGGCGAATCTGGTGGCCATCTCGGTGCGGTACTGCTCGGCGGTGAGGCGGTGCCGTCCGGGTCGGAAATGCGGTGAGATCGAGCTGAACGAGGCGAGGAACCGTTGCGTTGCTCCGACGCTACGGACCCCCTTCATCGCTTTCTCTCGTTGCCTGGTCGGCTGGTGCGAGTTCTCCGCGCGGTTGTTCAAATACTTGCTGCTGCGGTGTTCCACCGCGCAGGCCAGCTGGCGGTGGGCTACACCGTAGGAGCGGAGCTTGTCGGTGACCAATACCCGAGGCTTCCCCTGTTTGCTGAGCAGTTTCCGCAGAAACCGTTTCGCCGCCGCAGCCATCACGGCGGTCCTGGAGCAGGATGTCCAACACCTGTCCGTGCCACCGCCGCCACAAGTAGCGGTAGCGGCCGTTGATCTTCACGACGACTTCGTCCAGGTGCCACTTGTCACCCGGACGCGGCTGCCTGCGCCGGAGCCCGGCGGCGAAGGTCGGGCCGAACTTGGCACACCAATGCCGGATCGTTTCGTAGGTGACGATGATGCCGCGGGCCAGCATCAACTGTTCGATGTCACCGAAACTCAGGGTGAACCGGTGATACAGCCACACGCAGTGGCTGATGATCTACCCCGGATAGCGGAATCCTTTGAACGACTCAACTGCCACACCCACCCGACACCGCTTCCCTTTGACCTCGACGTTCACCGATCGACGATCATCCCAGAGCCGTGCCCGAAGCCAAGTTGACAAGGCCCCTCGGACTACACCTCCGATTGCGATGAGCCGGTAAAGAGGGCATGTCCGGCAAGCGTCAAGAAGCAACCTAAAACGGCCGTTCCGGCGCGCTGCGACAGCACTCGGACCACCCCGGTCAAGTTTGCGTGGAGCCTGTCAGGGGGTGGCGTTTCCTAGGGCGGTGAGAAATAGGACGTAGGCGGTGGCGCCTGGGTCGGGGTGGCCGTTGCCGCGGTCACCCACCCAGGCGGCTCGGCCGCGTCGGCTTGCCTGGTTGGTCGTTGCGTCGCGACCGGCGGTGGCAGCTGCGATCATGGTGGCCAGCGCGTCGCCCTCGGAGGCTGCGTGGAGTGCATCCAGGCTGGGGGAAAGTGCGTCCAGGACCGTTTTGTCGCCGATCTCAGCCTTCCCGCGGTCGGTGATACGGGCCATGGCCGCCCTGCCGATCTGTTCTGCGATCTGCGGTGTCCAGCATTGTTCGTCCATCATGTCCTTTGACGCCGCCAGTAGACCCGCTCCGATCAGTGCGGCCATTGTCGAGGGGTTGGCTTTGGCGAACGCGGCTCCGCTGGTGCGCAGCAACTCGCCGATCGTCGCCGGGGGTTGAGCCGATAGCGCGGCCCGAATTGCTTGGGATCCTTTGTCGACGGTGATCCCGAGATCCCCGTCGCCGACGGCCGCGTCGAGGTCGCGCAGCACGTCGCGCTGCTGCGCCAGCGCGGCGAGCGCGGTGTCCAGGACAGCAACGGTCTCTTGGATGGTCATGGCGGCCATGGTTGTTTCCTTAGCGCTGGTGGAAGAACGGTGAGGACGCGGGGGCGTCCAGGAGTTCGGTGAGCTCGTTGTCCAGGCGCATGAGGGTGATCGATGCGCCCGCCATCTCTAGGCTGGTCGCGTATTCGCCGATGTAAGGGCGGTGGATGGAGATTCCGCGATCGGTGAGCATTTGGTGGGTCCGTCGGTAGAGGAGGTAGAGTTCTTCGGCGGGGGTGGCGCCGAGTCCGTTGATCATGACTGCGACGTTGTCGTCGGAGGCGAGGTGCAGGTCCGTGATGATTGCCGAGACCAAACGGTCGGTGACCTGGTCGGCCGTTTCCAGTGGTCCGCGGTGTTGGCCTGGTTCTCCGTGGATGCCGATGCCGATCTCCATCTCGCCGTCCGCGAGTTCGAAAGTGGGTTTTCCCGCCGCGGGCAGGATCGTTGGTGAGAGTCCGACTCCGACGGTGCGGGTGGAGTCGACGGCGCGTTGGGCGAGTTCGGCGACACGGTCCAGGTCATCACCGCGCTCGGCGGATGCTCCTGCGACCTTGAAGGCGAAGACCATGCCGGCGACTCCCCGCCGTTCGGTGCGCCGCTCGATGGGGGCGCTGAGCGCGTCGTCTGTGATCAGCACGGTTTTGGTTCGGATGTCATCGATCTCGGCCATGTCGGCGGCGAGGTCGAAGTTGAAGACGTCGCCACCGTAGTTGCCGTAGAGGTAGAGGACTCCGGCGCCGCCGTTGACAGCTTTGGTTGCCTCGTACATCTGCTCGGACGAGGGTGAGGAAAAGACGTTGCCGATGGCTACGCCGGTGCACAGGCCGATGCCGACGTAGCCGAGGAACGCCGGTAGGTGACCCGATCCGCCGCCGGTCACGATGCCTACGTGGCCGACGATCGGGGCATCGGCCCGCACCAGCGCACGTCCGTCTTGGCTGGCTTTTTTGAGCTGTTCCGGGTGCGCGAGGAGCAGCCCTTGGATCACTTCGTCGACGAAGTCGTCCGGGTCGTTGATCAGCTTCTTCATGCTGGTGCCTCCATTGTGATCATGCGGTTCCATAGGTCCTCCAGAGTGTGTGCGGGTGGGCCCAGGGCAATGGACCGTGCGGCGGCCACGGCCCTGATCTGGGCCCGGAGTCGGAGTTCGTCGTCCAGGGAGTCGATGTCGGCGACGTGGGCCAGTCCAACGATCCGCCGGACAAGTTCGGTTGCTGCGTAGCGGCCGGTGTCTTTGAGTAGGTCGGCCAGGAACATCGCGCGCCACGGCTGCGTCCGCGGCCAGATCAGGCGGATTTCCTCGGTCAGCGCGTCCCAGAACTGGACGGCATAGGTGGTGACGCGATCAGCGAATTCCCTGTTCCCCATCTCCTGGTGTCGCAGTGAAGCAAATGCCAGGTTGGCCAGGACGTTGCCGGTGTCGTAGGCCATCGGCCCGAAGAACGCGAACTCAGGGTCGATCACCCGGGCGTCATTATCCGCGACCATGATCGAGCCTGTGTGCAGGTCTCCGTGCACCAGTGCTTCACGACGAGTCCGGAACTCCCACACCAGCTGGGCTGCGGCTCGGCGCATCGGCAGATCAGCCCGCAGCCCGGCCGCCAAGGCGGCGGCTGCTTCGTCGCACTTGTTGGACTTTGCGTCGACGTAGGGGGCGGTGAACACCAGTTCTTCAGTGATTGCGCACAGCTCCGGGTTGACGAACTGGGCGCTGAGCAGCTTGCGGGCTGCCGGGTTCATCACCAGGTCGCTGGTACCCAATAGCGTGCGGGCGCAGTAACGGCCGATCTGCTCGGCGATGCCTGGGACATGACAGCCGTTGATCAGGCTGGTCCGCCACACCTGGTGCCCGGCCAAATCCTCAAGGACCATCGCGGCGTGCTCGAGGTCCACGGCCAGCAGTTCAGGGCCCCGCCCTGGTGCCAGCTCGCCGTGCAGCTGCAGCGCTTGAGCTTCGATCCGGATCCGGTCCTGGGTCAGCGGCCAGGTGTCTCCGACGACCCGCAGGTAGGGCGGGGCGTGTTTGACGATGACCGAACCGGCGGGGCCGGTCACTCGATAGACGACGTTCAGGTTGCCGTCGCCGATCTCTTCGGCGCAGCACGGACCTTCGCCCACGAAGGGAGCCGCCAATCGCAGGGCGAGGCTGTCGTGGACCTCAGTGGCCGTCGTCATCACCCGTTCGAGGACGTGCGGCGCTGGTTGAGTGCATCCAGGAGCACGGCGATGAAAATGACGCCACCTTGGATGAACTGTGTCCAGAACGGGTTGACGTTGAGCAGGGTCAACCCGTTGTTGATCACCCCGATGAGCAGCGCGCCGATGAACGTCCCGACCAGGCTCCCCCGGCCACCGAACAGCGATGTCCCGCCGATGACGACGGCCGCGATCACCTGCAGCTCCAGACCGGTCGCCGAGGAGGACAGGGCCGAGTTGAGCCGACCGGCCAGGACGATGGCAGCGAGTCCAGCGCACAATCCCGCGATGACGTAGACGCTGAAAATTACCCGCTTGACTGGAATACCTGCCAGGCGGGCCGCTTCCCTGTTGCCGCCGACGGCGTAGACCTGCTGCCCGAACGTGGTGCGGGTCAGGACGAACCATCCGACCGCGAAGACGATGATGGTGATGATCACCGGAGCTTGGATACCGGCGATCTCGCCGTTGCCCAGAAAGGTGAAGCTGGGCGGAAACCCGAAGATCGTCTGCCCCTGGGAAACTTGTTGTGTCAGGCCGCGCCCCATCGCCAACACCGCAAGGGTGGCGATGAAGGGCGTCAGCCGCAGGGCGGTGATGGAGATCCCGTTGAAAGCACCGACCAGCGCGCCCACCAACAGAGCAACGATCAGTCCGACGATCCCATTGGCCCCCATCTGCTTCATCACGTATGCCGCGACCATGCCCGAGAGGGCGACATTGGAGCCCACGCTCAGGTCGATGCCGCTGGTGATGATGACGAAGGTGCCGCCGACGGCTGCGATCCCGACGATCGACATCTGTACCAGCACATTGAGCACGTTGGAGGTCGTCATGAAGCTGTTGGTGGTAAACGACAGCACGACGCATAGCACGATCAGCGCACCTAGGAGCGGACCGACGCCGCTGGTCAGCGCCCCCACCCAGGCCCGTCGCCCCCCGGAACGCTGTTGCCCAAGATCCTCTCGGTCGACCTGGCCCGGGGACAGCTGCCCTGGCACGGCAGAGGAGGGTGTGGTGGTGTCAGTCGAGTCGTTCATAGGATCCTCACTTTCCGGACGTGGCCCAACGCATGACGGTCTCTTGATCTGCCTGCTCGCGCGTCAGGTCCGCTACCAGCTGGCCCTTGCGCATGACGGCGATACGGTCGGACATACCCAGCAGCTCGGGTAGCTCGGAGCTCACCAGCACAACAGCGGCACCCTGCTCCGCCAAATTGAGGATGTGTCCATAGATCTCGGCCTTGGCGGCCACGTCGATGCCCCGTGTGGGCTCATCCAGAAGGATGACCCGCGGACCGGTCTGGGTGACTCGCCCGAGGATGACTTTCTGCTGGTTACCGCCCGAGAGCTTGCCTGCCTCTTGGCGGATTCCGGAGGTTTTCACCGCGAAGCGCTTGACGACCCGTTCGGCCAGGCTGCGCCGGGCGGCGCGGTTGACTACCCCTGCGCGGCTCACCTTGCTGAGGCTGGAGAGAACGACGTTGTGCTCAATGCTCGCGCCGAGCACCAAACCTTCGCTCTTGCGGTCCTCAGGTGCGTACACGATTCCTGCCCGCAGCCCCAGGCGCGTCGAGCGGGTCGAGACCACCCGGCCGTTCACCTTCACCCTGCCCGCAGACGGGGGCATCGCTCCGGCGATGGCTTTGAGCAGTTCGGTGCGGCCAGCCCCGGCGATGCCTGCCACCCCGAGGATCTCACCGGCGTGCACGGTGAGCGAGACACCGTTGACACGAGGCCGGTTGACGAGGTCCTCGACCTGAAGCACCATCTCGCCGATGGTCCGGGGTCGCCATGGATACATCTCATCCAGATCGCGGGCCACCATCGCCCGCACCATGGCCGCTTCGGTCCACTCCGCGATGGGTCGTGACTCCACCGCAAGTCCGTCGCGCATCACCATAGCGCTGTCACACAGCTCAAATATCTCTTCAAGATGATGGGAGATGTAGATGACGCCGATACCGTCCCGGCGCAGATCACGCACCACCTGAAACAACGTGGCGATGTCATCATGCTGCAGCGCGGCGCTCGGCTCGTCCATCACCAGCAGCCGCGCATTTTGAGCCAGTGCCTTCGCGATCTCGATGAGCTGGCGGACATTGAGGCCCAGCGTCGAGGTTCGCCGATCCGGGTTGAGAGATCCCAGACCCACCCGCCCGAGCACCTCTTTGGCCCGTGCCTTGGCCGCACGCCGGTTGACCAGTGGGCCGTTGCTCGGCATCCGGCCCAAGAACAGGTTCTCAGTCACCGTCATGTCCGGTACGAGGCTGAGCTCCTGGTAGATCACTGCGATTCCCGCCCCCAGGGCGGCCGCCGGTCCGTGGCCCAGGACCTTTCCATCCACCACGATGGATCCTTCGTCAGCAATGTAGGCGCCGGCCAGAATTTTCATCAGAGTGGACTTACCGGCGCCGTTCTCACCGACCAGCCCCAGGACATGGGAATCCGGCAGGGACAGGCTGACGCCTTTGAGGGCTCTCACCCCGGGGAAGGACTTACTGACCTCACGGATCTCGAGCAGCGGAGCTTTCATCTGCACGGCCCTTCTTTTCCTTCAGGCTGACGAATAGTGGGGGTTCCTGGCGGGGTCGCCCCAGACTATTGGGCCCTACTTGACTTCGGCTGACCAAATCCCGTAGGTCTTGACCTGCGCCGAGTCGATATTGGCCTTGGTGATGAGCTGACTGGGCCAGAACGCGTGGGCCGGCACGGTCTTGCCGTCGACCATCAAATCCTTGATGTAGCTCATCGATTGCTCGGCCATCTTGATCGGGTTCTGGCTGATGGTGGCGTCCTGCTTGCCGTCTCGGATGGCCTGCAGAGCCTGCGCCGTGCCGTCCAGCCCAACGATGTAGATGTGGTTCTTGCTTCCAGGCGGCTGAAACCGGTTGGCCGAGTCGATGGCTTTCTCCGCGCCGACGGTGTTGTCGTCGTTGGCGCCGAAGACCGCGTCGATCTGCGGATTGGCCTGCAGGATGTTACTCATCACGTTGAGCGACTTCTCCTGGTCGAAGCCCCCCTCCTGTTTGGCGACCACCTTCAGCCCAGGGTTTTCCTTGAGCCCGGTCTGGAAACCGGTTTCACGGTCGGTCGCGGCAGTGGTACCGACTAGGCCGACGAGGTCGACGACGTTGCCCTGGGCCTTGCCGTAGCGGGCCTTCATCTGCGCGGCAATCAGGTTCGCCGCCTCTTCCCCGGCCTTTTTGTTGTTGGTCTCCACAAAACAGGTGATCGTGCCGCCGCTAGCGCCGCGGTCCAGGGTGAAAACCGGGACGTGCTTGGCGTTGGCTGCCTGCACCACCGGGGTGATGCCGTTGGAGTCGATCGGTGTCAGGACCAGCACGTTGACACCCCGGTTGAGCAGGTTCATCGCATCGTTGAACTGCTGGGAGGCATCACCATTGGCGTTGGTTTCGGTGAGTTGAAACCCCTCCGCCTTGACACCGTCCTTGATACCTTTATCCAGGCCGACGAAAAAGGCATTGGTCAGGGTCGGACCGGCGTAACCAACGACGATGTCCCCGGCCTTCATCGTCTTGAACCCTGAACTGCTACCGCCCGAACTGCCGGCCGCTGCACTGCCGGCCGCTGCACTGCCCGCCCCGGAACTGCCGGCCGCTGGACTGCTTCCACTGGCAACGGGGGTTGAGGAGTTGCTCGGCTGGGAGCAGGCGGCAAGTGCGGTGCTGCTCAGACACACAGCCGCGAGTAGCGCGGCACCTCGAGTGAATGCGGTCACGACGAACTCCTTGATGGATGAAGGGCAGAGGGATCTGTCCTGGCGGGCGCGAGTGGGTGCTCCGCATGAATGCGAACCCGAGTTTCGGTGACGATGGCCGTGACGAGAGCGGCCGGGGTGATGTCGAAGGCGGGATTGAGGGCATGACTGGCCGCAGGTGCCAACCGCCGGCCGGCAACGGTGAGGACCTCTTCCTCACCGCGCAGCTCAATGGGGATTTCGGCGCCGGTCAGTGTGTGGGCGTCCATTGTCGATTCCGGGGCAGCGACGAGAAACGGTATCCCCGCGTGCCTGGCAGCAAGTGCGTGCCCGACGGTGCCGACCTTGTTGGCGACATCGCCGTTGGCGGCGATGCGGTCGGCGCCCACCACCACTGCATCTACCCGACCGGTCAGGATCAGACCGGCTGCAGCCGAATCGACGATGATGCGGTGCGGCACCCCCGCGCGGGCGAGCTCCCAGGCTGTGAGCCGGCTGCCCTGCAGAAGCGGCCGGGTTTCACAGACGTACACCATCTCCAGCGGCGCACGGTCGTGCAGCCGCTGTATGACGCCGAGCGCGGTGCCCCGCTCGACGCCGGCCAACGCCCCGGCGTTGCAGTGAGTCAGGATGCGCCGGGCACCGGCCAGAAAGTCGGCGCCGGCATCGGAGATGGCGTCATTGGCTCCGATGTCCTCGTCACGGATCGCCAGGGCAGCATTGACAAGCCCTGCCACCCCGGCTCCTTCGGCCCGTGCCTGCTGGACAGCGCGGACGCCGTAGCTCAAATTGACGGCCGTCGGCCGGGCGTGGGACAACCTGTCGGCGGCCAGATCCAGCGCTCGGTCCACATCTGTTCCGGATCGCTCGGCATTCACCGCAGCCAACGCCATCCCCAACGCACCCGCCACGCCCAGTGCCATAGCTCCACGGACTGCAAGGGATTGGATGTGCTCGACGAGATCATCGACATCTCGTAGGTCGACCGCCACTTCTGCACCAGGCAGACGGGTCTGGTCGATGATTCGGACGGCACCGTCCGACCAGTCGATGGTTCGCATGACGGCAACAATCGTCTGACAACTGACATCTGTCAAGCATCTAGCACCGCATCGGTCGAGCGTCGGACAACTGACATCTGTCAAGACATCGGGTTATCATCTGCAACATCCGCATTCTGGCGTCCAACGGATCGAGGAACCATGCAGTCGATAGGCGCCGCGACTTCCTTACCGCAGCAGCTGGCGGATGCGCTGCGGGTGCGGATACGCGCGCAGGAGTGGGCCGTCGGTGCGCAGCTCCCCACCGAGGCCGAGCTGGTCAGCCAGTACGGGGTCTCCCGGGCCACCGTGCGCCAAGGAATCAAACAACTCGAAGGCCAAGGCCTGGTGGTGGTGCACCGCGGACGTGGTACCTTTCTGGCCGACCGCACCGGCATCAACGCCGGAATGCAGGAGCTCGCCTCGATCTCGGCCACGATCACCAATATGGGTTTCAAATCCTCCATGCGCTACCGGCGGCGCATCATCCGCACCGCAAGCGATGCCGAACTTCGGCAGTTTGAGCTACCGGCTGGAGCCGAGGTCCTGGACATTCAGCGCAAGATTTTGGCAGACAATCAAACCGTGGCTTTCTCCTACGACATTTTGCCGCGTTGGACCTTCCCACCCGACTTCCGCCCCGCACAGCTTCGCGGATCCGTATTCGGCTTCCTGGCCGAGCACGGTGGGCTCCGACCGACGCGCGCCGTTGCCGAAGTGCATGCCGTGCGCTCGGACAGCATCGGCTGGGACGACGCCAACCAGCACCAGCTCTACATTCTTCTCGACCAGCTGCAGTTCGACGAACAAGGCCGGCCATTCATGCACTCGCGCAGTTTTTTCCTCGAAGGCAAGTTCAACTTCACCGTGATCCGGACGCACTAACGCCGGTGCGAAGCAAAACCCACCCAACCTGATCGGAGTCTCCTGATGAAAGCCGTTGTTCTCGAGTCCCTACGCCCCATCGACCAGGGCCCGCTGGTCATCCGCGAGGTGGACACGCCCACCCCCGGAGCCGGGCAGGTGCTCATCAAGGTAGCCGCATGCGGCGTCTGCCGATCGAACCTGCACATGATCGAGGGTGACTGGGCCTCTGCAGGCAACCCCTCTCACCTCCCGATCATCCCCGGGCACGAGGTCGTCGGGACGATCACCGAACTCGGCGCAGGAGTCACCCACCTATCGGTGGGTGACCGGGTAGGGGTGATGCCCCTGTGGTCGACCTGTGGGCACTGCGAGTTCTGCGTGTCGGGTCTGGCCCAGTTGTGCCAGGTCAAGGAGATCACCGGAGAGACCGTAGACGGCGGCTACGCGGAGTACATGCTCGGGACCGCCGCGCACACCCATGTACTGCCCGAGGCCCTTGCGTTCCAGGACGCCGCACCGCTGTTCTGCCCCGGGATCACCGCCTACGGCAGCGTCACGAAGGCAAGGCTCACCCCCGGCAAGAAGGTCGCCGTCTTCGGCATCGGCGGAGTTGGACACGTGGTGCTGCAGATGGCCGGCCTAACCGGTGCGGATGTCTTCGCCGTATCCCGCGGACGCAACCACCTGGACCTGGCAGAGGAGCTCGGCGCAACCAGCATCGACGCCAGCCGCGGTGACCCGGCGGAGGCTCTCCAACGCGTCGGCGGAATGGACGCAAGTATCGTCTTCGCGCCCTCCGACGCTGTGGTCGACCAAGCCATCCGCGCGACCCGCCCCGGCGGCATCATCGTCATCGGCGTCAACGCTGGCATCGACGTCCTACCCTTTGCACAGGAAAAAATGGTCGTTGGCTCACTGCTGGGTACCCGCCAGCAGATGCGCGAGGTACTCCAACTGGCCGCAGCAGGAAAAATCAAAGCGCAGTGCCAGCCATTCGCCCTGGACGAGGCAACGCAGGCACTCACAGCGCTCAAGGCCGGCCAGATCCGGGCGCGCGCCGTGTTGATGGTCTGAACCGTGCTGCTCCCGACAGAACGCCAGGTGATCATCCACGCATGCCGTGAACTAGTCGCCGGCGGCCTGGTCCGCGGCACATCCGGCAACGTCTCCATCCGAGATACCGCCACCGGGCTCATCGCCATCACTCCCAGCGGAACCAACTACCTCACGATGGTGCCGCAGGAGGTAGCCGTCTTGAACCTCGACGGTGACACGGTCGAGGGCAAGCTCAGACCTACCACCGAAGCTGCACTGCACCTGCAAATATACCGCGCCCGACCCGACGTCAACGCCGTCGTCCACACCCATTCACCCTTCGCCACGACGTTGGCCGCACTGCACGAGCCCGTGCCAGCCGTTCATTACATCCTGGCCAAGGCAGCCACCACGGTCCAGGTCGCTCCCTATCAACGCTATGGCACGCCTGAACTCGCGGCCGCTTGCGTCTTGACCCTCGGCGCAGACTGGGGGGTGCTCCTGGCCAACCACGGCGTCGTCGCGGTCGGCAAACAGATGGCCTCGGCGCTCGCAGTTGCCGAAGCCATCGAATTTACCGCCGAAATCACCTGGCGCGCTCGCGCCATCGGCACCCCCGTCGTCCTGGACGAAACAGAAATGGCCGGCGTAGCGTCGGCCTTCTCGACCTATGGCCGCGCCAGCCTTTACTAGCTTCTTCAGTTCAGTCAGCCAGCAGCTCAGCGACCCGTTGGTGTGTGAATCATCGATTTATTTGGGCGCCTTTTGCTCGCGCCGTATGGCACCGCTTCCGAACCCAAGTACGAGCAGGGATCGGGCCGACGCCACATCGATCGAGGTCAGCGGTCACCCGGGCTGTAAAGCGCGGAATTATCTGGCGTGTGAATGCTCGAATTATATGGTTCTAGTGCCGCGTGTTTGCAGTGTGTGTCTTTACTGTTTTGGTTTGAGAAAATGGTTTATGTCGATAGCTGCCCCGTTGATACTGCGCCCTGACGACGAGCCGAAACTGACTGCCCTGCCGCGGGCCACGACCGTGCAGGCTGGGGTTGCGCAGCGGGCCAGGGTCGTGTTGCGGGCCGTGGCAGGGCCTGATTTCTCCTTCCGCGGAATGGAAGGGGTCACCGGTTCGCAGATGTCCGGCGCCGGTCACCTACTGTCGTTCACCGGCACCGATTCGCTTCCGGCCCTGGACTGGATCGAGGACAACTACCCGGGCGCCGACAGCGGACCGCTCGGCGGATCCGTTGCTGCCACAGAATACTCGGTGATGCGCGCCGGCGGTGACCTGGACGAGAAGCAGACCTTTGCCCGACTGCTGAACCTCTACCCCGCCGGCATCGTCTCAGTCGTCTACGACACCTGGGACCTAAGCTAAGTGGTCAGGTTCGTAAGTTCGTGGGTGGTCACGCGGATGCTGGGTGGTCGGTGTGCTGGTCCAGGCGTTGCAGGAAGTCGCGGAGGTCGGTGGTGGTGGTGAACTTCCATTTGAATTCTGTGGCGGTCTGGTTGTAGCGGGTTTCGAAGTCGGCCAGAGGTCGGATGATCTCGTCGGTGTCGGTGAAGTCGTTGGGCGAGAGTGATGCGGTCGTCCAGCATGCCCCTGTCGACAGGTGCCCGGGCTCTCGCCGTCGCGCAGACCAGCCTAATGACACCCGAATGGTCGAGGAAAGCTTCGCCCAACTGGTCCTCAGCCTGAAGGCTCAGATCGACGGGGCCGGCACCATCGTCTCGGCGGCCACCGATGAACTGCTGAACCACCCGACCCGCGGCGTGGGTGCGAGCCTCCAGCTGTGGCGCGCCAGCGTCGAAACGCTGATGGAAGCCACCTTCAACCCGGACAGGGCAACCAGCGCGTTCGGCCGGCTGGACCAGATACTGGCTGCCGCCGGGCAGAGCCACTCGCGGCCACCCCCGGTCTGCTCAACCCGGATGCAGCGGACTCCCCCATGGCTCGGGTGATGACAGCGATGCAGCAGCAGATCTCGACCGTCCTGCAGGCCGTGGCACTGCTCAGCGACAAAGTCGCGGCCGAGAGCGCTTCCAAGACAGCCGTGACGGCCGCGATGGAAGGATCGGCTTAAAAGGGGAACCAGTACGAACAGACGGTGGTCAAAGTGGTCACGAGCATCGCCGCCGCCCCGGGCGACATCGCAGAAGGCACCGGTCGGACCACCGGCAGCACCGGCGGTCTGGTCGGCGACATCATCGTCGCGGTCGACCCAGCCACTATCCGCAGCGCCCGCGGCCGTTACTTGCTCGAATGCAAGGACCGCAAGCTGTCTGGCCGCGCCATCCTGGACGAACTGCACGAGGCGACCCGCCCGCCAATTCATCCTCGAACGCGACGACGGCCGATGCGTCCTGTGCCACTCCTTCGGTTGCGAGATCGACCAGATTGAGGCGACCGCTCTGATCCAGGCCACCTTCGGCTGCTGTGTCATGCCTGTCTCGCCGGGGCGACATCCCACCGCCGGCTGGATGACCCGCGAACTGAGGCGGAGATCGAGGCGCTGTTCGATCGGCTGACCCAACGCATCGATGCGGCACTGCCGGTTCGAACCTGCGACGAGGCCGACGAAGCGCTCAGCCGGACGCCGCAGCACGTGCAGTCCTGACCCCGATCTCGAAGATCATCCGATGTGATCGGAGGTCGAGTCGAGGCCCGCACCATCCACTGAAACGACAGAGACGCCACCCCGCCCGCACCGAGGGCTAGAGCACTATACGTCGGGTCGTATTGCCACCCGTATGGCGGCACATATGACCTGAGTCCGGGTGACTGGCTGACCCATCTCGGTGGAGGCTCGTTGCTGCACAACGTCAACGGCGACTATCTCGTCGGGCAGGAAGCGCGGCGTAACCAGAGCGAACGGTGCAGCCTTGGCTCTCCCCCGTGGCACTCGGACCAAGGCTTCCGCAGATCGGGTCAGATTCTCGATGACCGCGGCCGGGCGGTCTTGACATGTCCAACTGATGAGCTGCGCGTAGGAGGGCCGATCGGTTCCAGCGTTGAGGAATGCCGCCAGATCCTCATAGAGATCTTGTGGGAGCCTCGCGGCCGCGACTACGACCGACGACCCGGCCTGGATCTCGCCACCGACTGTCTTCGTCTGCTCAGAGGGTGGAGCTTTGGTCTTGGGCGCGCGCGTGGCCTTTGCGATCGTTGGCGGTGTCGGGACGCCACGCTGATCTTCCTCGACCGGCTGGACCTTGAGAACGGGCCTGGGTACGGCTGGCTCTGCTTCGACGGAGAGGGCTGCCGGGGGCGGAACCAGCTTGAGCGGGACCGGAGGAAGAAGCTCGTCCAGCTCATCATCAAGCCGTGTGGGGTCGAAGGCGCCTTTCTTGGTCGTCATCCGGCCCTCTTCTCCTGCTCGGCAATGCGGGTCAACACTTCGCGAGTCAACTGCTGATAGTCCCCCGCTAGCCCACTCCCGTCTCGCGACCAAGTCTCGGCCGGCTGAGAGCCCGCGTGTCCTAGCGTGCTGCGCAGTTTGGCGAACCGTGCCTTTTGGCTCGCTCCAGCGACGGCCACCAGTTCTCCAGGCGTGAGATGGCGGGCTCGCATGTCGACTGCCGCCGCCTTGTCGGTACGGATCACCGTGGCGAAGGCCGACGAGCCGGAGCCTTCCAGTTTGGCTGCGATCGACTTCATTGCCGCCTGATTGCGACTCGTCGCCCGATGATTTACGTTCGCCAGCACCACGCCCAACAATTCGATCTGGGCGCCCTCACTTCGCGCGCGGAGATACCGGCCGGCGATCAGGTCAACGCCTTCCAGCGATGCGTCATCATCAGCGGTCGGTACCAGGAGGTGCCGGGAGACGCGGAGCAGCACATCCAGCAGGCCGACGTCACCCGGGCCGGAGTCAATGATCGTGAGGTCGTACTGCTCCTCCTGGACGAGCTTCCCCAGCGTGGTCGCCAGATTCTGGGCCATGTCAAGGCCCGCTGCGGAGGTGACGGCAGCTGCCTGCGGCAGCGTGCCGAGGAGTACGCCGCCGGGCACCACATCCAGGCCGGGCCGAACGTCGCGAATGGGATCGAGCGCTTCGCCGTATTGAACAGCCATGGCCAACATCCGGCCCCGGTCCCCCGGATTCACGCCCAGGTCGTTGCGGGACACGTTGCCCTGCGGATCGGCGTCGACCAGCAGGACTCGGCGGCGGCCGGCAACCATCGATGAGAGTGCCGCGGCGATCGAACTCTTGAGCACTCCCCCTTTCTGGTTCGCGACCAGTACTGACCGTGGCACAGCGGGGTACGCACCGGGCACTTTCGGCTCATATGGCGGGGTATATAGCTTGTTGCGTTTGTCTGGCACTTGGCCACGATAAGGCCCGCCATATGGCACGAGGCGCAGACACGCCGCAGGTCTCGTGACCCGCTCGGAGACAGGTCCGGATCCCCCTCCTCCCCGCCGGGGCTGTTTTTTTGCAACTGCTCGCCGCCGACAACATCTGCGCACCACTCCGTCTGCCATACGGAGCAGCATATGGAGGACCACAGCGAGGTGCTCGGCGGCGACCATCTCGAAGTCACATATGGCACCCTCGGGTGCGGACCACTGTGGCGGGGTATACCGCGGGCCATATAGCCACCTGCAAAGACCCGTCTGGTGACGCGTATTGCCCGGCATATGGTGTGTCATGGTTGTTGACCACCATATTAATCGGTATATGGCGGCGCCAACCGACGAGCAATATGAGGTGCAGTCTGCGGATATTTTCGGCACAATGCCAGCCATAGGGAATACCTATAGACAGCGCAATATAGCTGCAAGACGGTGCGGAAGATATGAGAGACCATATCGCCCCAAGGGCTAGGGCGCCATACCGGCAACCCACTACCGGGTGCCATATGGCGCCCTTCAGCTGGACAATATGTATTGCCAGCCCGACGGGGGGAGGGCACACATACTGTGCCTGCTTTAGGGGGCAAGCACTGGGCGGCGCAATATGGCGCACCCCGGCGTCGGCAAATATGGGTGGGATTAAGCCCGGCCCAGCACGGTGCGCCGTGTGGCCGCAATCGCTGAGGCGTCAGTTTCGCCTCATATGGCCCGCCGTATGGATGTTGAACCCCCGGAAACGACTGGACCCACTACATCTGGGTGCCCCGACGACGGGCGTTAGGGCCCCGCACTACGCACGGCGGGGGAGGGTGGACGGAACGCCCACGGGCGAGCCCGGGGTTTGGTTGGGGAAATATCTCGACTCGCGAGGTAAGCGGTGTCGGACGGCGATGCGGCGAGTCCCGCAGCCGCAGCTAGGGTTCTCTCGTGAGCAAATCATTGCTGACCAGCCCCTGCAGGCTAACGGGTCGGCCATCGCCCGGTTCAGCTCTGGCTCGCACCTGCTGGCTACTGAGACATGCACGATCTGGCTCAGCGCGATGGGGCATCGACACGGCTAGGGCCGGTCCTCCGTCCGGAGTGGCATCGGTCGAGCGCATCGTGAGCTCGCACCTGGTCGCGGACACTCTCAGGTTCGGTCCCGTTCCGCTCGGGTCGATGCTGATGTACTTGATCGACTGTGACGTGCGGATATGTATGGCGACCGGCCACGCAGGGGGTCCCGGGTGGCTACCCAAGGGGAGCTGCTGCTAATCGAGCCCGACCACGGCCTGCCCGCTTCGGGCGCAATCTGAGGTCCACACGACACTCGCACCCGCGTTGTGTCACGTGACGTATCGCGCGCAGGGTGTGCTGCCAGTCGTGCTCGGATGCTGTCCGTTCCCATCCAATCTGAGGCAGTCTCCCGCTTGTTGGTGGCCTGCTTCAGATTGGATGGGACAGGACTGGGTAGGTGGTCGTCCCACCTATCTGAGGCAACTTCACGCGGATGCAAGACCGTTGGTTGGCACGCAGGGGGCCGCCGAACGAAGCGACGTGGTGGGCAATAGGGACCATTCGGGCGATGATGGCGCCCGTTGGTGAGGAGCAGGAGGGTCGAACCAGCCCGATGGCTGTCCACCGGGTGGGTGACCACGGCACATCAGGTGACCCGGGTGTGGTCGGTGCAGAGGACCTCATGCCTCATGCAGGTGGGGACTCCCCGGCTCAATGCCTCAGATAGATGGGACGTGCCTCACCTGCAATGGGAACGGATATCAGCCACGCACTTGTCCTGTCTCATTTGAAATGAGGCACGGGCAGGCCTCTGACCTGCGGTGCCTCAAGATAGTGAGACGGCCGCTGCAGGGGTTTGTCTCACTATGTTGAGGCAAGTGCGCACCGCGTCGGTGGCTGTGGGGAGTGGGGTCACGGCTTTGGAGTTGTGTCGGTTTGCCTCAAGATAGTGAGACGGACCGGGTTCGGTTTGTCGCGCGTTTGCTGGTCGAGCAATAGGGCGATGAGGGGGTCGTGAGTTCTGGACCAGCCTTGGGGGTTCCAGTTGAAATGGGGGGCGACGGTACGTCGGATTTCGTTGATGAAATCTGTCGGCTTGGGCCAGTGTTCGTGGCATCGGCGGTGCCAGGTCGGCGATGCGAGTAGCCGGGTGAGCGAGACGATCTGTGGGTATCGGGCGGCGTGCACGGTGGGATCGGTGGCGGTGACTCGCCATGGCCCGCTGTGGAAACGGTTCATCAGGTTGTAGAAGTCGTCGTCGTGCTCGAGGCGATGATGCCATTGGTGACAGATCTGTTTGGCCCGGCTGAACGCGGCCGTGACGGTTTCGTAGCCGTACCGGCGGATCATCCGGCGATGAAGGCTGTTGGCCTGCAGAATTTTTGGCTGATTATTGAGACTGGGTTGGTGTTGGCCGGTCTGGTCGTGGACGTTGCCGATCCACCGCCGGTGCCGAGGGCAGACGCTGTCTTCCTGGTGGCTCCAGCAGCACACGGTGTCCTGGTGGCCGCGGGCAAGACTGCAGTGGGTGCAGCGCAGTTGTGAATCACCGTGGGGCCGCGGCCGCCGGCTGGTCGCCTGGCCCGGAAGACCTTGCTCGGCAACGAGCTCGGGGATCGCGTGTTTGAGCGCGCGGGTGCTCTGGCCGCTGAGCAGGGCGAGTGCGTGGACCGGGATCGGGACGTATTTGCCCCAGGCGCCGGTCAGGTGCATTCGTAACGCTTCTGCGTCCAGGCGGTTCGCCCGGGTGTCAGCGGTCATGTAATTCCCCAGGTGTGACGGGTTGTTGGTCACGTAATTACCCACCCTGGTTGGTCACGTAATTCCCCATGGGGACGGCGGCGCGTCGCCGTTGTTGGGGTCCTGCTCGT
>JAABUL010002527.1_pt1 | contig 29993 bp, 36 predicted proteins | sample 5559151 | NCBI WGS metagenome assembly JAABUL01 (sample SAMN10711876, study PRJNA513368) | rock metagenome | isolation source: Antarctica rocks | place: Antarctica: Victoria Land, Pudding Butte sud
GTGTATCGCAGGTTTCTTCTGGGCGCAAATTCCTGCGTTTGGGGTCGAATTGGTGGTGTCGAGAGCCATTGCTCGATTTGCACCCCAGCTTCCACAGTGGCGGGTTGCTAAGATGGCCGTACTGGCTCGGACGGCTGGGTGGCTATGCTTGACACTCCCGATTCTCACGGATCCGTTCCGGGAGATCGGATACTGGACATATCATGCGGTGCCTATCAGCCTGTTGCAAGGGCTGGCTGGGAATGGTTGGATATTGTGGTGACACATGGCCATTAGATAGACCAGAAATGGCCATAGGTTAGACCAAAAGCATCCATGGTTTCCCAGACCCCTGTTGCATGTTCATGAGTATTGTGGCTTGTCTCATACTCGTCGACAGTGCACATTGTGTCCAGCAGCATCCTGCAACCCTGCAACCCTCAAAGCCCAGCAAGTGTAGACGCCTGCCACGAAAACCTCAAGCATCCTCTTTCCGCAGCCTCGGAGTCTTCACAGTCTCTATCAAAGGCCTCGGTTCCTTCTCCTCAACCTCTTTATTAAACCCCAGCACCGCCCCTATCCGCCCCCTAGGCTTCGGCACAGGACATTCATGGGAACTCTTTCTCCTCAAAACCCCCTCATCTTTCTCTATCTGATGCTGCTGCTCCGACAGCTTCTCTCCCATCGATTCATCTTGTAGCCCTTCCATTGCAGCTCCTGGCCGTCGCCTTCGTCTCCGCCTCCCGTCTTCTGTGACTTCGAAATCTGCATCTGCGAATTTGACGCGGGGGGCGGGGCAGGGGAGAATGTGTGGCATGCCGACTACAAGGAAGGAGACGAGGAGGGTGGTGCCGAAGAGGGAGGTTGTGAGGCGGGATCGTGGGTGGAGATGGGGTGTCATGGTCGGGACGATTGGGGGCCTTTTGAAGAGCTGGGAGGGTCAAGGTGCCGCCATTGCTAGTGGACGTAGGACTGCAAGAAGGAAAGGCCAATGAAGACCCCCAATGAAGACCCGCTTCGCTCTGACGTTGCTTAGGATGGTTGGGTGGAATGAACGAGAAAAGTATTGATATTTAGCTCGGGAGGCGGCGAAGTGTGGCGTTAGATTCGCGCTAGTATGATAGAAGATGTCGTGCAGCTTCAGAGAGCAAGATAGTCTGTATCCGCGACAATCTACTCTAAGAAGAGACTGCTACAACTGCAAGTGACTCGTCCTTGCTGATTGACCTTTCTGTGCTATACAAGAAGCTCGAAATCTTCACCTATCACCCTAACAGAGCCACCACCTTCACAAATCAATGCTCCTGCTCTCGTCGCAGCTTTATAAATCACCTCGTTCACGTGTAGGCTCACTTTAGAGAAGCTGAAACCATCAGGTAGAAGAAATTGCCCGTGAATGATCAGAACGAGGGTCCTGAGCTCAAGCAGAAAGTAAGAGCGAGGCGTTCTTCGCTCGCCACTCAGCGGGCGAAGAGAGAGGATGAGCGACCTAGACCGGTACGTACATCTACAAATCAGTCAAAAAAGCGCTACTAACACAAGCCTACAGAGCCATATCAGAGCTTCGCGCCTGCAAAATCATCCCAGAGCCCCAAGTCCGCGAAATTTGCCACAAGGCGCGCGAGCTCCTCATCGAAGAAGCAAACGTGGTGCAAGTCGACGCCCCGGTGACAATATGCGGGGACATCCACGGCCAGTTTCACGACCTGATGGAGTTGTTCCGCGTAGGCGGCGACGTGCCAGACACCAATTACCTCTTCATGGGCGATTTCGTGGATCGGGGGTTCTACTCGCTGGAGAGCTTTCTACTGCTGCTGTGCTTGAAAGTGAGATACCCGGATCGGATAACGCTGATAAGAGGGAACCACGAAAGCAGGCAGATTACGACAGTTTACGGCTTCTACGATGAATGTTTACGGAAATACGGGAGTGCGAACGTGTGGAGATATTGCTGTGAGGTGTTCGACTACCTGGCTTTAGGGGCTATAGTACTGGGTACGAGCTCGACGTTGGAACCGAGCTTTACAGACAGTGCGCAGGCGATTGAGCCAGTTGATGATGAGGTGGAGATTGAGATTATGAATTCCAGAAACGAAGTCACAGCACGATTCCCACGGAGTAGGCGACGGATATATGACACCGATGGTACAACTGCTTCGCGGGGTGAAACGCCTTCAAAGAATGGGCCCGCCGGAACAGGAGCTTCGGGTGACAGCGGTGGCTCTCGAAACAGTGGTGGAGCGGTGCTGTGTGTGCATGGCGGGCTCAGTCCCTTGATCGACAGCGTGGATAAGATACGACTATTAGATCGGAAGCAGGAAGTACCTCACGAAGGCGCAATGTGCGACCTGCTCTGGAGCGACCCAGACGAGATAGACGGCTGGGGACTCTCACCTCGAGGTGCCGGTTTCCTCTTCGGCTCCGACATCGTCAAGCGCTTCAACCACCTGAACGACCTGTCGCTGATAGCAAGAGCACACCAGCTGGTCATGGAAGGCTTCAAAGAGATGTTCGATTCCAGCATAGTCACCGTCTGGTCAGCCCCAAATTACTGCTATCGATGTGGGAACGTTGCTGCAATACTGGAGCTCGGCGAGGACACAAGCTATGGAGGTACGATATCGAGAAGTAATGGTGATGCGGGAAGGAGAATGGAGGCACCACCGTCGAATAGCCAGCCGAGGGCAGGACCAGGGAGGAGGTATAGGGTGTTTGAAGCGGCACCACAGGACCCGAGGGGCATGCCCGCGAAGAAGCCTGTGGCTGACTACTTTCTGGTGAGTAACATGCCTCCTTCTCTTTCGAAAGGCAATACTAACATATATACAGTGATTATAACCATAACTGGTGCGTGCGAACGCGCCATAAGTCTGAAAGCTAGACGGCTAGCGCCATCATCTTTCGTATAGAGACACCCGTCTGTAGAGGCCAAGGTTCTGGTAATAGCACATTTGCCTCAGTCACAGTTCTGATGATCGTCCAGTACCAAGATCCTTCATTTTCCAATATGAGATACTTCCATTGGCTTGCCCATAACGTAGGAATCCCCCAAACCAAGCCAGATACCCACCTGAGTTGAAAGCGAGCCAGAAGTATCAATCCAACACCTCCATCTCTCTTCCTTGTATAGAAGACTGCGCTTCTTTCAGAATGGAGAAGAACGCCTGTGTCAGTTAGGTACAGTCGGACCGGGCGAGATGGTGATACAATAGCTGCTGAGCGCTTCAGGTTACATCTGATAACGGCTTAGTATATAATAGCTCACCATCGGACCATGCAGAGCAGCCAAACGGCGCCAGGCTCTAGATAGTCCTCCCAGAACACCGAAACTCAAGTATGAATCACCTCCTCAATCCCATCCGCCCCCCCACGCGTCGCACAACTATGCAACGCCAAAAGCGCATTCTTAACCGCCGGACAATTAAAAGACAACTGATCCTCAATCGCTCCACACGGATCCACCGGCGCCAAACCCGCCACAAAATCACTATTAACCGGCGAACTCGCACGCTTGGCTTTAAAGTGTATATCCCCCGTACCAGAGGAAGCGGGCGCTTGCTTGCTTTGCCCACCAAAGATGCTCGGATCGGCTGCGCCTTCGTTGGATATGCAGTCGTTCCACATGGTGTAGCCGATCTGCTCGCAGCCGCCGAAGCAGGTGAGGCCGGCGGTTGTGGCAAAGGGGTTTGTGGAGGAGGGGGCGGTGACTTGGGCGAGGCAGAGGGAGGAGCAGGTTTGGCCCCATTTGGAGGCGTCGACGGAGCAAGCGGCGCCATTGTTGGAGGTGCCACGGGGTGAGAGGGAAGGGGAGCGTTTTGGGGTGTTGGTTCCGCAGGTGCCGAATTGGTAGATTGAGTTGCCGTTTGGGAGCGTAGTCGCTGGGACGACGGGGGAGGTGTCGCCGGCTTTTTTGAAGCAATTTCCTGTGCCTGAGTTCTTGGGGTAGAGGACGTAGAGGGGGTCGGTGGTGCGGACGCCTGCGGTGTTGTAGCCCAAGGCGCCTCCGATGCCGGCATTTAAGATCTGCGTGAAGGCTGCTGTGCATTGGGTCTGTGAGGGGACGGAGTTGTTTGGGTCGACCCAGAAGACGGCGGTGCATTGTCCAACTGTCACTTCATAGTCCTTTGTCAGGTCTTTATTGGGCGAGCAGATCTGTGAGAAAGCCGATTGGCAGTCGCTTGGGGGGGCTGTTGCTTTGCAGCTGGCGTCGGTAGCACTCCATGTGTAGAGATCTGAATTTGGGTATGGAGCGACTGGGGCTGCTTGAGGGAGAGCGTTGGTGAGGTGGGTGAGGGAAATGGTAGCGGCCAGCGCTGCAAGTGTGCCTGAAGTGAACATAGTGAACGTACGAGAACAAATGTGGAAGGCGGACAAATGAATGTGCGGAATGCAATGAGTGGGGATATTTGGACAGGGGATGAGCTTCTGGTGGCTTGCTGGAGCTTGAGACAACGATTCGTTCTCAATCGACAAAGGATGGCTTATATAGCAGAGAGGCCCAGACAGGACATGGCAGTGCCATTAAAGACCATAACACGAAACAACGGTACAGACTAAACATAACGATACTTTCCCATGGCTTGTATGCCGTGAAGCCTTGAAACAAAGGCGTTCATTCGTTTCTTCAGACCTGATACTTGTGATACCACCGATCAGGTCCCCGCGGCTTGGCCTCGCGCGGGATGAGTATGAATGAAGTGTCTCCAGACGATGAGATGTTTCTCCATGTGTTTGGGGGTCGCGGACCGAGTAATATTCCGCCAGTGAAACACTTCACCCCGTAGGCGCGTGTCGCTTATGTTGCATTTGCGACCCATCTGGGATACAAGAGTATGCACCGCCCCAAGGATGACAGTCCTTCTGCAAGAGGTTGCGCCTGTGATACAAGTCAACAAGCTCCGGAAAGTTTACCACGCGGCCAAGGAACCAACAGACTGCCAGTGGGGAGCCGCTGGTGTCACTGAAAGTGAGCCTGAAGCCTTGCAGATGCCTATACTCTGCCAATATCATCCCCGTTGCTGAGTGGCACTCTCCAAGTGAAAGACTGTCTCTATTGAACAGAGGATTACGATGCAGAACGTCGACAGGAGGATAGCGGTACCTGCAGCAAACCCCAGACTTAGATAACAAACCCGGTGTGCTATACGACGGACTCCAAGTCCCCTGTACGTACATGTGTTAGAATGCGTTGACTAAGATTGTAAAGGAGGCACAGCTCTCGCTGATATTCCTTCATGAAAGGGGCGTCGAGCACAGGGTTCCCGGTGACCCATCGCTCTGTGGTCCAGCCGGGATGGTACTGTGACACAACGCCTGAGTCCCAAATGCTATGTACTGCATGGAGCTAGAGAAGGCACGAAGTGCCATCCGAATGCAAGTAAGATGAGCAACCCAACAGTACCCAAAGGTGGAATTATGGTGGCCGAAGCGGAAGGTATAATACAAATGATCAAGGCGCAGTCAAACACCCGGTATCCCAGAGCCCCGACTGGGCCGCGAAGTCCTAAGAACGTCTCGCACAAGCACTTCGTCCCAACGTTATCTCTGGTGTCCAATAATACCCAGATATATGCTTCTTGAGACTGTCGTAAAGCTTTTCCACTTACCTCCAATCGAAGCCGCCAGTAACACTTTAATGGCCATGTACACGATGACTTGCCGTCCGAACACATATTGACTATCAGGCAGTAGTTCCTTTCTGTGGTTGTAGCCGCCGTGGCAGCCATGTGCGATGTAGACGCAGCAGCCATACTCGATGTGGGGGCAGCCATGCTCGATGTAGACGCGGCAGCTATGTCTGAGGAGCCTGCAGTGGTATAAGTATTCACATACGTCGTATTACCACCAACAGCAGCGACTGGGGTGTTGGGAAAAGGGTTGGCGACGGTTGGGCTCACGGGTGAACTTCCGTCGCCATTGGTCGTCGGCTTTGGGCATTTGAAGGAGCAATCCATCTGGCGGGCGCCCTTGTCGTACTTCCCCACGGAGCATTGATTGGCTTGGCTGCTGCTGTCCCAGTATTGATCGGAGTACCAGAAACGGATAGGGCCACTGTCGCCACTTCCTGTTGCGACATACAAGTCGTAGGGAAGGACACTGTCGACGATCTCGAGAGTTTCGGCGGCGGATTGCTTTGTTGCGGAGCCAATGAGTCGGTTATCGGCATCCGCTATAGTCACAGACAGCTGGTAGCTTCCCAGCGGGTTCTCCGCTCCTTTCATCTGCCATTGCTCAACATGCACGCCACACCGTCCTTCGACATAGTCGCCGGGTTTGTTGATGCCTGTGCTGGCGTCGTACTGGTAACAACTCGAGCCGTTGGAGCCGCCCCACTTAGGACAATACATGCCGGGACTGTCGGGGTTCCCGAGGTAATCGCAAATTGGAAAATTGACAACGCCCGCCGCTTGTGGATCTGTAAAGACTTGACCGGTGTTCGTCACATCGTTGTACCCGTTCTGTTGAGCATGGGCTTGCCAGCCATTTACTGAGGGAATGATAAAGTCCGCGAGAGACAAGTTCTTGAACTCTTCTGAATTACCTATTAACTCCTTGTTGGTCCCACCCGGGAGAGCCTTTCCGATGCAGTGGTGTTTACCCAGATGCTCTTTTGTCGTTCCATCAAGCAGGAAGTAACAACCCCCATTGTAAGTCATATTGGTGTCACTCTTGCTTATATCGCCTATCACATGCTCAAGAGAAGTCTTGTTTGACGGAGAAAATTGATCGCAAGGTTTAGTGTCGAAGACGATAAACGGGACGTGGCCGTTTTTTCCAGTCTCGAGATTCTGCCAGGTGTAAATCGCTAGCTGCTGGTAGAGTATCCGCTCATAAACGGTCTCTAGCGCCTCGGTCATGTTGTCCTGCTGTTGTAATAGCTTGCCGTCGGCCATAAGTGAAGACCATGATATCGTTTTGTCCTGGGCGTCGCCACCGGGAGAATAGCTGTAGCTACCATTCGTGAAAAGAGAGTCCGCTACGCCAGAGTAGGCGCCTTGAGTATTGCTAGCGATCTTGTCAAGCACCGAGCTAGTATCCGGTGCTGAGGGCTGGCCAAAGATCATGTCGTTCATTACGAAAGCGGATCCAACCCCAAGTGCTAGTGCTGCCACGAGAGCACCGACTCCAGGTAGCAGAATACCAGCCACTAAACCAGCAATCACAAACATGATTTCGGTAAAGATTGCCTCATTCTTGAGACTAGGAACGGGTGCAAAGACCTCGGTGAAAAGCCCCATTTGGCCCGACGCAAAAGTGTGGGCGCGGTCGATAGCCATGTAGATATTGGACAAGGAATTATGTATGGTGGTCATGGACTTTACCAAGGCAAGTCCGGCCGGGCCATGGTCAGAGGTGCAATGCGGAGCTTCGCTGCATTGACTGCTGTCCTCGATTGCGCAGTTCAAATCAGATTGGGTTTGTGTGAACACACCGAGGGCTTGATCCCATCTGCTCACGGCTCCGGACATTGACAGATCTTGGAGACCCTCTTGGCAAGCAGGATCAGTGCTTGTACAAATTGATTTGTCCATCCCGTAGCACTCCCCACACAGAAGTTTGTTCTCCAGGTACATTGTGCTGAATGTAACCAGAGTACCGGCGGCGTTCACAGATTGCCATTGCTCCGAGGAGTTCATGAGGAGCCAATTATCACAAGTGACATTCATAGAGTTCCATGCGGGATCGAGAGAGGAGCTATTGTTGGAAGTCGATAGAGGAACGCCTATAGAGCCGCGTGGTGAGGAATTTGTGGCCGTCGAGTCTGTTGGGCTTGCTGAATCTGGCGTCACAGAAGCTGCCGCTCCAGAGAGACTTTGGGACGGGCTGGCGCCCATCGACTGGGAGGAGCCTGATGCCCCTATGCCCAGAGCATGGGTTGAGAGAGGAAACGTAGGACTAGAGATTAGGAGCCACCGAAAGAGGAGGTTGAAAGAACCAGTCGGAAAGGTCATGATGCTGGTTTACGAAGCACTGGGTGCAGTATCGAGGACCAGGCGGTGAATAATCTATCAAAAACAGAGTTGAATAGACAACAATGGGCAGCGGAGCCGAACCACAAGGGAGAGGAAGACACAATGCATGACAGAAACAGATTATTGGTATCCTAGAATCAGCTCGGTGTCATATACCAGTCAAATTAATTTGCCTGTTCCGTCGCCCGTTAAGAAAGAAAACCTTCCAAGCTGCCAAGCATTGAGATTGAGTAGCGTGGAGAACCTTTAATTTCGTTGTCTTTTCGTATGAAGAAGCCAACTCCGAACTGGATGAGCCTGAAAGGGCCTCTAATTTCACCTTTAGAAACCTCAAAGCATCACAAGGGTCTCATGAAGCAGCCAAAGATAGATATTGAAATTGATGAGATGAACGATGAGCAGGTCAGGTCTCCACAAGCTGCGTGTGTGTGCCTTCAGCAATAGAGACTTATGAATCAGAGTACGAGATTGCAAACGGCAAAAGCATTGATGAAAACAGAGCGATACTGCCTTATGACAAGTACGAAACACGGGACAAACGTATCATCAGGGAAAGAGTCAGCAAACAGTAACAGTTGCGAACCTTGTGGGCTTCTCTATCTGACACAGTCTTCAGACCAGGCATGGATCTGCTGAGTGTCATAGCCAACATGTATAAAATACACATGCAAGAACACTGGTGGAACATGAGGTAAGATTGGAGGCTGCTCATAGTGTATGTTGGACAATATAAAACAGGAAGAGGTTGCGAAAGGAAGAAGACGTTGGCGATTGCTTGGCAATGCTTATTAATTAGCGGCAAGATCTTCAGGAGGATCACCACACCACGCCAGATATCTGAGACAATACACACTCCTGAATCTCGAGGCTCTCGTGTCCTTCATCGACCTTATTACGACGATTTAAAAGTGTGGATCAGACCGCTCATTAACCAAGTCCTCACGAAGTTTCTTGGTGATAAAATTCGCCTCGTTACTAACTACGACAGCCAGAAACCTCTCTAGAAATGGGCCATAAGTACCTGAAGGCAGAGGAAAGACCACAACACCTTATTTCTGCCTACTGACTGGCCATATGGTACTAGTTTCCTCCGGAACAAGGGCAGTGAATCTGCAGACATCTCCTTTAGGGATTCTGAAACCTCTGCTTGGCCTCGCTACGCCGTGACCATCAAACAGCATGCTCTCATGTGACACCAACACTAAAGCGTACGACCTTGATACCTACTATGCGTAGATGCATGGTCCAGCTATTTATAGGATGCTGCTTTCCTTACAAGGCCTTTACTCTTTAGAAACCTGGAAGCCAATTAGCGACCAAGGACTTCCAACTTCACATACGGGGGAATTGCGAGCATTGGAACACTTAATTTGAGGGGTTTCCAACGTCCTGTTGGCCTGGGCTGCCGGTTTCCTTTGTGTCTTCTCCTGGGATCGTGATCGGTTCGTTAATGAATTATGTCTGCGGAAATCGTTGGGCTTTTGGGAATCGCGACCTTGTCAGTGGGAGGATACAGCCAAATTTGTCTCATGCAGAGTATTTGACAGTAATTCTTCAGATCAGGGTACGCATGCAGTGAGCTCAATGAAGCCGAGGAGACGATCCCAGAGCAATACTCGGCAATTGCACAGATCACTCGCTCGGCGTGAATCTATCAAAGCTAATACGTCGTTCTGTTCGAGAAAGCCTGACCGCTCATAGTCCCATTCAGCATCAGCATCCCCCCAGGAGACCCCGGAGGCATCGGAATCCACCTCGGAGACCACGGAGGCATCGCATCCCCACTCGGAACAAGATGATTCTGCCACGAATTGGTAGCCCACATAAACACGCCAATCGCACCCCTCCCACCTATCAAGTGTCAGCTCACAACGAACCCCTTTGGATGCCCATCACGCAGAAACACCGCCTCAGAAGATAATGACCGCATACCTTCAGTAGCCATCCCCGGAAAATTCTGCCCAAGCAAACAATTCTTCCTGATCCGATCCCCAGCCTCCCACAGCTCGTAAAAGGACGCCACATCCCTATACGCCGAAAACCCCTCCTCCTTCGCAGGCAGAGGCACTTGTTTATCCTGAAAGAACCGCAACAGCACAATGGCAAGCGTACATGATCCTTATCCCGTCAGCTCCAGATCTCCCGAGATAATATTCAAACAGCATCAACGCACCAACAGTATATTTCCTAGGCGTAGATCTCGATTCGATCCCCGGCGTCTCCTTCATTCTAGGACTGAGGAACTCGAAATCATCCTTTTCGTATAGTCTTGTGCGCGGTTTCACTTCGATGTCGTACAGCTTGTCCACGGTAGCGAGGCAGTCTTCTTTTTGAACACCGGGTGCAGCCCATCTGGGGTCAACTGTGCAGAAAGTCGGTATGTCTTGAGGTGCTGGATTGATTGCTGCTGCTGATACCAATCGGATCCCAGTCGAGTAAATCGCCAATGCTAAGAAAAGACAAGAAAATATGCGAGAGAACATCCTGTCTGTCATCTCCTCACGAACCGTCGAGGCTTTTCAGGTCTTTCGCGGAACGCCCTGTGAGAACCCCTCCCAAGTATGAAATGAGGCTATCAAGAAACAAAACCCTCTCTGCTAGAAAAGAAAACCCCGCCCACATAAAGTACTAATCGCGGCTAGAACCAAAATCACACCACTTTCGAAACAAAATATTGCTGTCGCGCCCCACGCTATACCCGCAGAAATCATCTCATCCCGCGCATCCGAAGGCCCCACATAAAGCCATCCGGTTTCCTCGTCAGCAGTAGATGCGCCTTTTCCGTTCCGACCCGTATGTCGCTCATTGTCACGTGGCGCGATTGGAGAGGTGGAATGGTAAGGTTAGCGGTACAGGGTTCTGTGTGATTTTCAACAAGTTATTTGGCGACGTTGCAAGTCAACAGACAATCCTCCTATCGCCTATCCCATATCTTGGCAGGGCACTCATGTCAGGGATTCCTACCAAAGCCTAGTCGAGACGAGTGCCCGGCTGCCAGGAGATAGGATCAGAAGCTTTACCTTAGACGTTGGAATGTCTATTAAAACGTTAGTTACACTCTCTTCTATTGCATATCACTGGAAGCAAACAAGTGATATTATCGTTTACCATAGGGAATGTAATATTATTGTCCTATAGTCTTTTAGAGCCTGTTCAGCTCCCAATAAAGCTAATCAGAAAACCTCACCCTAACAAATCTCAGCAAAAGGACGAAAGGAAACGTCCACACTCACAGCCATCCAAATCCAGATCCAACACTAAACAGCCACAACATTTCCACCAGCACACTTCGTCCCCTGCGCTAGCTTAATCCAAGTAACACTCTTACCCTGCGAGCAAGTCCCTACTTCAGTCCCATCATGCGAGCAGATGGATTGTCCAGGGGTGGAGCAGGAGCTTGTAGAAGCGGTGTTGGAGGATGGTGCTGTGTTGGAGCCTGATGCATTGCTTGGTGTGTCGGCGGGTGAAGAAGCGACGGATGAAGGAGAGGGAGGAGCAGTAGCAGGCATCGAAGGGGCAGTTGAGGCACCGGATTGGGTATTGTCTGATGGAGCGCTGGGGGAGCTGTCTGGTGCACCGGAGTTGGAACTCGAGCCTGATCCCGAAGACGTAGAGCCAGAGCTGGAGCCTGAGCTTGAGGATCCAGAGCTCGCCCCAGTTCCGGAAGATGCTGAGCCGGATGTAGAACCCACGCTCGACGAGCTACCAGAAGCACCACAGCTCCCAGTCGGTGGCACCCCCTTATACCCAGTGTTAGTCTCAACCGACTGTCCCGGATCAGGAAACTGAAGATCCCCACCCTCAGCCGTCGTACACCCCTTCCCAATATTCGCCACAAACATAGCCGGAAACGAAGCCGTCGCACGCTCATAAAGGTTCGAGCTGAAATAATCCTCATACGCATTCCGAGGCGTATCCCTCTTCCCAGATCCCCCCGAGACCTTGACCGACGCACAATTCATATACATCTCGCGATTCCCAACCTTATTGAACCATGTCCACGCGAGCGTGTAAGCGCCCGGAGCGACGCCGGTGGCGATGCTGTATTTGTAGGTATCGGGATCGGGGGCGGTGTCTGGGTTCGCGCCCTCGGGGAGGTTGCCGGGGGTGTTTCTGGCAGGGCAGCCGCCCTCGATGGAGTGGATGACCATCCATTTGGAGTTCTTGGTCGCGGGGCTGTCTGTTGTGAGGGAGATTTGGCAGGAGCCGCCGCCGTGGACGGCGGTGCCGTTGAAGGAGAGGGTCTGTTGCTGGCCGATGGCCATGTCGGTTACGGGGGCGCCGGCGTTGCTGGTGGATTTGCAGGGGAAGTCGGAGCCGTCGGCTGCGAGGGGGGATTTGCTGGGCTTGCCGTAAGATGGTGGGGATGACATTATCATATGGGCGTTGCCTGTGGCGAAGAGAGTGATGACTGTAGCTGCGAGGGTGGACTTGAGGGAAGGCATGTTTCTAGAAAGCGCGATGTTGTTGGTACTGGATGAGATCGAATGGCTGGAGGTAGTTGGATTCTTCGGTTGAATGCTGAAGTGCTTGTGGTAGGTGTGGTGGGTGGTGAGAAAAGGAGAGATAGAGACGTGAATTGGGAGATATTTGTAGGTAGGAAGGGAGAACCTAGAGGAGCTTACCATTGACCTCGGGACAATGGCGATTGATGTGCGACCTGAAGGACAGACAAGGGGTCTAAACAATTACATTCTTGAGCACAACAAGGCAACATAGATCATTGTGAACAACGACAAAACTAACAATGAGGGATGGCGCACGCCCCGCAGAGTCAATGGGCCTCAATCTTCTCGTAATAAAGGCGAAACGTACAGAAGGTGACTGACAATGCTATTGCGGTCTAGCAACCTCGGCTGTCTCAAACGACCAAACACCGTGAGTTTGCCAAGGTAAAACAGAGAACGAGCAGGGAAAGGACGAGGATAAGGCACTGGCGGGACTAGAACAAGTGGATCGAATCAGGAGAAAAGCAAAGATAGAATCGAAAGAAAAACAACAATCTAACATGGACGTGCTTAAGCTTGAAGCAAAGACAAACATGCGGTGGTATATAGAATGAGAAGGGTGTGCGGCCCATCACCATTCAGGGCCGTGGGTAGGTGAAGCCTGGATACCCATACCAACTTGCCATTCAAGCATTGGGTCAATTAGTATATATATATATACTGCAGCAGAACCAAGTCTGTCAGTTCAGCGGTTCAGCGGCCAATCCTCGCAAGAGGAGACGGCGTATTTGTTACCGAAGATGTCTGTAGGCCAACACCTCATCACGCATCCGGAAGGGTTAAGTATCTGCATATCAGACGTCATGAACGGATCCAGTTAGAGAAGCGAAAGGGATCAATTGACACAATCTATCCCTTACAATGAGAGAACACTTACGTTACCTTTGACACTTTCGGTATCCAACACCCCATAATCCTGGTACTATACTTGAGCTTGTCCACTCCTACTCACCTTTCATCATCTTTCACTCAGTTCCCTCAACCCATCCGATCAACGCTCTTGGGGGCTCGAAATGCCCGCACCAAGCATTCAGCAAGTTCGAGATACGATCTCGTCACTGATCCAGCGATATCCAGAAGCGGGCAAGAAGAAGCTTGTCCGGATCCTGAACGCCGAGAACAATTGGGAGCTGACGACTAAGGAATTCCGCAAACACTGCAACGCGCTAGAGAAGAAAGCTGAACCGCCAGCTCACGGGATTCTCTGCAATGCCATCAAGACGTTGCGAGTCCAAAACCCAACGATGGGTAAGAAGAAATTCACCAATATGCTGAACACGACCAATGGGTGGAGCATTCCGACCAAAGAAGTTCGACAATGTCTCATGGCCGTGGATTCCGAGCTCGTGGGTGACGATTCGGAGGTTATGTAGATAAGAGATAGTACGGCAACGGAACCAAAACATGGCGTGAGTCCGGATGAAGTGATGAGTTGAGGGATTGAGAACATACGCGTCGGTCTTTGCTTGCGTTGTCTTGGGAAATTTTAGATGAGCAAAGGACCAGCTAGAAATCGTTATCTCGTATCAATTTGATAATTCAAATCATGTCAGGACGTGAAGCAATCCCTCAATAGAAGCAAGGGCCCGCTTCTCGCCTCAGGAATAGACGCTGTAGACGCCTTTGTTCTTCGTGTAACACAGTCGGCAAATCCGGAGGATTGGGATAACCTTGACGCAACGACATCCCTCTATCCTCGACTGCCACTCTTAGGTAAGCAGAATGAAGATCTGAGCGATGGATGCTCCAATGTTGGCAATTCTGCTGCCAGTGACTATTCAGACTCCACTTCTGTCAGTACACTATGGCTCAAGAAGTCATTGCGTACCTCGCCACACTAGCCAACAACGGATTTTGACTTAGCCTTGGATAGGTTTGATATGCTAAATCTCATACACTGGCGAACGTGCGGTGTATAATTCTGATAGACGACCATGGCGACGGTCATAGAAAGAAGTTGAATTCATCGACCGTCGGCTACACCTTACGGATTGACCTCGTCGTGCTGGTAGTGGCAAGGATGGCGACCAAGTACATCCTTCTGGTAAAGGTTGTCTCATTATCCGTTGTGCTTTTGCATCGCTTTCTGTATCCTCTCCCCAATCGTTACTTGTCTCTTGCGTTCTTCGTTGAGGTTCTCTTCCTTTTATCATTGCGAGCAAGCCAACTCAAGCCTCCCGACCTCGAGCTGTCCTATATAAATGAAATAAAGTCCATCTACAGTCAATGCGAGCGGCCTTCCTACGGTTATAATGGCGCCGACATTGCAGTGATGTTTTAGGAAGATTTAGGCGAGACGCGTCCCCCTTCAGCCCCCAAAACATCGCCCGCTTCTCCCCCTTTAGCTGCATACACCAGCGACTCGGCTTCGTTCTGTTGGTCCATCCAGGCGCCCTGTGCTAATTTCAGCTAACTCTGATACGCGGGGGCGTGCAACCTTGTGCCGCAAATGGACGTGGTGCCGCTATTTCTGACCTTTGGCTGCCTCTGGGTGCGGGGGCTGCCTAGCAATTGTGAAAATGCGCCTGGACCATTGCGCCGAGTGTGACCTTGACAGGGTATAGCGAGGCTGATGGAGTGCGGCGAGGCTGCGGCAAGAGGGAGAGACGAGGTATTCCTTCTTGAGGAGCTCCCTCGCTGTCTGTTAATGCACCTTCGATAACATCGTTTCGTCCCGACTCTGTTCGACGCGCATCAGAGCTTTCACCTCTCACAGATATAACCATCACAAGCTTCAGCACCATCGCTCTCTTAAAATGGACGACAAAAGTAAGCCTACAGCCTCGTCTCGTCCCCAAACAGGCCAGTATTGACAGCAGGCTTCAGCAACAGTCCCTCCCTACTCAGCAAACCCAACCTCTTTACCTCAAACCGCGCACCAAGCACCAATGCACACCGCAGACAGCTACACTTCAACGCCAGGCCAGCCCATGGTGCAGCATGAGTAAGACTCCCCCTCTCATACTCCACAAACCCACGCTAACTCCACATCCACCACCACAGCATCTACCAAGGCCAAACCCCCATCTCCCCCATGCAAACAGGCACCACAAACCAATACCCCAACCAACCCCTCGGCTCCCCTCCCCTCGAATCCTACCAGCACCAACAGCCCACAATAGCGCAGCCCCAAGCCATAGCCACCCCAATGGACCACCCAAAAGGCGACTACTAGGGCAGCCAACAGCAGCAGGTGCCAATGCAACAGGTGCAGACCGGACAGCCGCCGATGCAGATACAGCAATCGCAATACCACACCGCTACACCATTAGGCAATCTAGGTGAAGGCGCCGCACCGGCTGATTGCCCGTGCTGTCGGCAGAGAGCATTGACGAGAACCTCTTACCATTCGGGCAATACCACCAAGTATGTCTACTCAGTCTTCTCATATATATATATACACTCTCCCCATAAATATGCACGCACGCATACTGACCTTTTCCCCCTAGCGTCTGGGCTCTAGTCCTCTGCGCCTGCTTCTGCGTCGGCTGCATCCCCTACCTGATCAGCGGGCTCAAAGACGTCGAACACAATTGCGGCAACTGTGGCGTTTTGCTCGCGACGTGGAAGCGTAGCGGACGCACGGTGGTGCATCAGCATTGATAGAGAGGTGGTAGGCGTTGTCTGCTGTGGAACAAGAGCTGGGTTGAGTTGTATTGGGATGCTGCACTTGTTGAGACTTGCAAATGTTGATGTGCCGCTGCGACTGTAGTAATGGGGTTGCATTTGGGATACCAAGTCGTTACTCGCGTCGTTCTTGTAATCCTCTGTCCTTGGGCCGCTCTCCAGGTATCTTTTTTGATGCTGTAATCATCTTGCAACGCAAATCCACAGCAATCTTCCTGACTGTGACTGGACTGCACCAGCGCCTCCATCGAAGAGTGAGATCGTGCTTCCCGTATCCCACCAAACCTTCAATACCTATATCCCAAAAGATCCCCTCAATTAATATGCGGCAAATACTTAGACCACACCACTCCCTCAAAAACCTTATCAGGTAAATATGCCACATTCTTAAAACACTCCACAACAAGAAAAACCCTCCCCAAAACATACGAAGCCCACAAAAACGGTCCAGCCGCAAACACCGGCACGCAAACAACCACAGCCGCCATCCTACCCCAATACACAACCCTCCCCTCCTTCCTCTCAACCTTCCCTCCAAGCACCACCTTCATCAGATCCCCACCCCCCCGCCCCAACGCCTTCTTATCAAAAAGCAACGCCACAGGCACCAACAACACCGGCGTAACCGTCACCGACGAAGCCGCCACCCGCCACAACACCTGCTCCAGCCTCGACTCAAACGCCGCATTCCAAGCCAACATATGCAACCCCCCATACAAAACCCCCGCGACCGCAAACCCAAACCAGACCTCATAAGGCTTGCTTCCAATCAGCGACAGCAGGTTCCCCACGCGCGCTTTAACTCTAGAATCTTCGTCGTAGATGTCAGAGCGTGTGTAGTGGCGCCAGCGGAGATCGTCTTCGAGACGGTATTTGGCAATGGCTTCGTGGGCGAGGTGCCAGCGCGCGAGGGTGGGGGGGGAGAGGTGATCGATGGCGGTTTTGCGGACGCCGAGGCCGGGGGGGAAGGTGAGGCGTGCGAAGGCGAGGAGGGGGGCGTGGGCGTGGAGGAAGGTTAGGAGATGGAAGCGGAGGGTTTTGCCGGAGTGGGCTTTGTAATGGCGGTCGAGCATTTCGTGGTGGGTGCCGTCGTCCGAAGTTGGTAATGGAGGTCCTGTTCTTTTTGCTTCGTTGCCGACTGTTGTGGTGCCCCTATGCTCTACCCACGGCTCGAGAGTGGAAGTGGTTGGACTGCAAGAGCCGGGGATCAGGTCGCCTAGTCTAGGATATCGATACATCCAGATGGCATCGAACTCATCCCTCAGCCGCCCATGCATATCATACGCTTTGTATCCCTCAGCACTAACCATTGAGGACATCCACATATAGGCCAGCAATGGCTGTACTTTGTATCCGCCAATCAGCGTCGGTTCATCGACGTCTAGCGGTTTCTGCCACCACATTGCATATATAAGCAATGCACAAGCCGCGTGACCCATGGCGTTGAGTTCGAGCAAGCTGATAGGTAAGGAATTTGCGAGACCTGCGCATACCTCGCAGTCAGCATTTCCTGATCGAGAAACCGAGAAGGGCCTTACTACGGAGCAAAATAATAGCCCAACAGGGGGAAATTGCTCGCAAAGACCAGAGTAACAATCAAAGTTGTGTAAGGGACAAAGTGCTAAGAGAAACGGTATACTCCCGTTCCCACAAAAGCGGTAGGCTCCAAAGACTATAACAAAGAGCATGCTCCCAAAACCTCGTCTCACTACACCAGGGAAAACAGCACCGAGATTGGCTTACGTGTGATACATGAAGCACAAAACCAACCCGCTTGCACACAGACAAGAAATTTCTTCAGCCCATCCGCCTTACTCTTATCTCTGATCTGGTCAGCGGAAACAGATGGCAACAGATCGGGTTCGTGCAAAAGCAAAAAGCGCAAGCCCTCCGCCGTAAGCGCAGCGCGAGTTCTGTCGTCTGGCAAAAAGGCCTCGGGAGCATCACTGCTGTCCAACGCAAACCCTCCCATTACAGCATAAAAGCCATGAACGATACTCCACTGAGGTCTGGAGAGATCATTGACCGCAGCAGCCGTGGCTGGAGATGAAGCCGTTGAGACGACTTTACGCCCTGATCCCTTGCTCCTTTTCCAAAAGCAGAACAAACCACTCGCCATATGTCGGAGTTTTGAGGGCTCTTCGGCTTGTCCCAGCTGCGTCCTGACATCTCGCAATAGCCTCTTGGCCTCCTGGCGCTGCCGCCACGCCACATACACCACCATCTCCGGCGCCGTCAGTCCGAGCATCAGCCACTTTGTCTTGCGTAGCCATTGGCGGCCGGACGTGCCATGCTCGGGTACATTGAGATGTAGGGCTGTCCATGCACATAAAGCGATGGTGATCACACAGCTAGAAAGAAGAGTCCAGGTACCACGACCATTGGGTTCTGGTGTCCACGGAGTCGTCTGATTCGTGACGTTGCCGAAGACAACTACCATAGCACGAGAGCGCTAGGTATGAAAAGGGAGAATAACAGGTATATTTATATATTTACTGTAACATATACAATGAAGAGACTCAATGATAGAAAATAAACAGACGTGAAGGGGAAGAATGGGTGGAAACGTATACCTTGCGATGGAAGCCATGCTCTTGGAGCCTAGTCTGCGGCCATCATATCCACACTAACCTCTAGCTGCATATGCAACAGATATCACGTCCGCTTTCCGCTAAGTTATTGGACAGACATATAGTAGCGTACTTCAGGGATGCTGTTCCACGCGCGCGCCTTTCGGGTATACTTGCACGGATCTCATTGAAAAAGTCGCTGAGTGGTTGATTACAGACACACGTGCCGGGTCTGCCAAGTTGAATCGATGAATCGCCTACCTTTGGAGGTCCTGTCCCCGATCAAAGCCAGGATGGGTCTTATGGCTATCCGGAACACCAACTCACGGGTCTTCCCACTTCAAGAGTTTCTCCTCCATCCCCTTGATCTGCAGCGCGAGCGCACGCGAGTAGAATCGACACAGCGCCAGATTCCCACCCATGTACCAGAAACCCTCCTTCCCGCTCCGCCGCCACAATCCCCTCGTCTCGCCTTCGGCATCAAAGCCCCATACCTCGCCCGCCTCCTTGGCCACGTCCTCGCCAAAAATCTCCTCAGCCGATTCCTGCATGTTGCCGTAACCCGTCGCGAAGATGATCTCGTCCGCTGGAAGCTCTTCGCCGTCCGTGCAGGCTATGGAGTGCGCGTTGATTCTGTCAATAGATGTTGCTTTCACTTTGATAGCGCCGGAGGTAATGAGGGCGGAGCAGCCGGTGTCGATGTAGTATCCTCCGCCTCGCGAGAGATACTTGGTCCATAGTCCAGCGCCATCAGGACCACTGTCCAGTGAGAAGCCGGCGGACTGTAGGTCGGCTAGTAGTTCGTGATCACGCTTGATACACTCATTCGTGGCATCGATTTGGAAACGCTTCAGAACAGGCCAGGGTAGGGAATGGCTGATGACGTCGGCGTCGTCGACGGGTGGCTGTAAGAAATATCAATACGGGAGGGATTGGGTGTTTATCAATATTGGAAAAGGAAACCCGTGAAAGGATAATGGCAAATGATATTGAGAATTGAGGGTACGTACACCACCTTCACAGTACAAACCTGCCATTGTCACGTCCATCAAGGTCTGACATCCCACCACGTGGGTACTGCTGCGTTGAATCATGGTGACACTGTAGTCGTGCTCATGGTAGTCTTGTGCAATATCGTGGGCGGAGTTGGAGCTACCTATCACTACAGCGTTCTTGCCTTTACCACTCGTATTAGGTGGAACACCGTGAAACTCAGAGGAGTGGATGAGTCGGTCGCCTTGGAAGGTGTCGGTACCGGGAATTGATGGCATTGAAGGCTTGCCGCTAGCACCTGTGGCGAGGACGACGTGGTGTGGATGAATGGTATCTGCCGAGGACAGAATGTAGTCAGTCGTCAGTCACACTACGGGCATAGTACACCATGTGCATACAGCTACTTGTGGTTCCATTCAGCTTCCGCTCGAGTTCTATAGTCCATGCTTTTGTAGCATTGTTCCATTCGGAACGCTTTAATGTGGTACTGGTCCAGATATTGAGCTCGAGAATCTTTGCATACGACTCAAACCAATCCGCAAGTCTATCTTTTGGCGTGAAGACCTACTGAGTGTCAGACATTAATCCCTACCAGTACTGTTCATGAAGGGTTGACGTACAGGCCAATGTGGCGGGAAGTCGAGATACGGCATGTGATCATACCTGTCTTTTGTTAGTAGTTGTCCGTCAAGAATTCCTCTCGACCATCGTATCTTACCAAACCGAGTCGTGAAGAACTAAATGATGGTAACGATGTCGCCAATTGTCTCCGACGCTTGGGACGCGGTCAATAACGAGAGTGCGAACACCCAGCTGCTTTAATCGAGCTGCCACTGTGAGACCTCCTTGGCCGCAACCTTTACCCATCTTGTCAGCGGTCTTGCATTATAAGCGGTAACGAACACACCGATGATCAAAACTGCAGGGTCTATTTCTTCGAAATTCTCTTCCCTCGCTCTCTCGTCCTTCCAATTGATGCGTCCTGCGCGGGAAACGTGGTCTGCGCCTGTAGGCCTTCGAGCATAATTCATTTCTTCATGACCTTTGAGTTCATGTAAAAAGGTGAACAGTGTATAGCACTTCCAGCTGCCATTCTCATCTGGTAGCAGTCTCACCAAGCCCCTGCCCTTCCCAACGTCGGTCTCTACCACTATGAAAGATTGTACACATTTGATGCTTCCAGTAAAATCGATGGGAGCAACGGCTGGCTTTCGAAAGTCGCTCGAGGTATCAACGCTGACCGATCGGATGCGCCATTCATTGGGATGATCTGCAATGAACGATGTGATCTTCTCGGGGCCGTGAAAGGTGTGGAAGTTCCACGTCAAGCAAAGGAGATCTCTCCAATATGATTCTTTGAGGAAGAGCCCAGAGACGTCGGTTATACCCTCCTGAATCCGACTTGTGAACGAAGCCGCCCATTCCGTAGCGACCCTCTTCGGGTTTGGAGGCAAAGTCCACTCGATAACAGGTTGTGGGAAGGAGATATGAGGCAGTTGATGCGAACCAGGCATCACCTGGTTCGAAGGTGGGATCGCCAAGGCCGCCATACTGTACAAGGCAGTGGTCTGATGGGTTCGCGCTCTTGAACGTTGTCGACCATGGCAGAAAGCGAAAGATACGTCTTGAACGGTAGACTAACGGCTCGCCGCTCCGACCCATGGAGCCGTCGCAAGCCGAAGGTGTGGATGAGTAGCGAGCTCAGTGGCCAGCCGCCTCGCGGAGGGGAAACAAGGCCAATAATGGTCGTAAGTAAACAAGTCATTGGTGGGCCGCTAAACAGCTAGTGGGTTGCCATTGGCCCGTGCAGGGGCACCTCTACATCTAGGCGCCTGGATTGAGCGCTCGCCGCTGCACTTGTCCCCCAACTCTATGGTGGGTGCATGGCTAGGGTAGAATTAGTACGTAGGGGGACTGTGGGAAAGGGTCTGTCCGCAACCAAATCGAGCCCCAGAGCCGACGACCTCGACCTCAGCTGGGCCGTATTACAACCATGCGTTCCCATCTTGCCCTTGTAGATATTTCTAGCGTGCTTCTCTCGATCCTTCGACGATCTCGACCCACTTTCGTGCGGCGCACGCCTCGCAGCTTTGCGGCTTCTCCGCCCGCTTTCCGTGTCACCAACCAATGTTGGCGCTAGTACCAGCTGAACATGAGGCGTGGTAGATAACACCCGGTTTGAACATCCGTTGCGTGGATTGATACTGGTAAAAGCTATCAACAACGTCGTTATCAATGAGCAGTCGTACGTCCTATTGATGCTGATTTCGTCTTTACAGCACTAGCTGGCAGCGATACACTACGTAGATGCTTGATCATGAGTGACTTGATCTTGAGAAACAGTGTCATTCAGCCAGCCTGAATACTGCCTCGAAAAGGGGAGGTTCTTCGGATAGGCTACCCAGCAGCGAGGGTAATGGAGACGCCCTAAAATCCCGAATCAGCACTCGTCTTGCGCTCTCAGCTTGCTCCTGTGCCACTGACGTGCTTACTGTGCCTCCCTCTCAAGCTAGATGTCTACACCTTACTCGGCATATCTTTTCGATGCTTGATTTGCAGCCTTGCGCTGTTTCTGCGGTAGACGAGATGCCATTGGATACTGATCCTGGCACCTTAACCCGATGAAACACAGCAAGCAGAGGTCTGCATGAGGCGTGGCTAAAGATGGTGTCCCGGAGGAGAAGGAAGTCTAGAATGCAATGATTCACCAACGGTACGTCTGAACTGAACAAGACGCCGTCCGTTTCTTTAAACATGGTTCCTCCAAGTCCATCTCTTGGAACTTGGAGTTTCGCCGAGCTAGAGCTTGTGACCTATTGAACGTAGAGACTCAGGAGGTAGCCCTTAGCAGCCATGCCCAACTTGGCAAATCCAAACAACTCCCCTCCACCTGCACTAGGCGAAGAGAACAAACAGCCAGGTATCATTGCCACCACGATTCTAGTCACAGTGCTGGCGGATCTCTTCGTGGGCCTTCGATTGATAGTGAGGAAATGGGTCACCAAGAGCATCGGTTGGGACGATTGGACAATTATCGCAGCCGCAGTAAGCAGAAACTGAATTCTTTCCTCTTCTCAAGTTGACACTAGCGTCTTAAAAGCTGGGCATCACCATTGGTTGCGCTCTGGTCGTTGTGGAAGTCCACTACGGCTTTGGGCGACACAAGACCGACCTCACAAAACAAGAATATACCGACTTTACGAGATACTCCTATGGAGAATGGATCCAGACATTTGCGACACTCATGTTCACAAAGGTCTCCATCTGTCTGTTCCTCCTAAGAATTGTGATCAGCAAGGCGTTCATTCGGTCTCTGCAACTCTTAATCGGAGCTCTGGTTCTGAGCAATATTATCTTGACGATACTCTGGATCGTTCAGTGTCGGCCTGTATGGCTCTCTTGGGTCAACCCTGAGACCCCTGGATCATGTTTCACGCAACTTACACTTCAGAGAATAATTCTTGCTCAAGCGAGTAAGTTATGTGGCAACAACCTACACCAACTCAGTACTCATCGCAGACCAGTTGTTTCCATCGTTTCGGATTTCATCCTGGCAACGTATCCAGTCTTTATTCTTCGGAAGCTTCAGATGGCGCTCCGAGTGAAGATAGGCTTGTGCATCCTGATGGGACTAGGAATAATGTGAGTCTAGACACTTCCAAAAGTATCTGGTACTGATCTGCTGGCGCCAGCACCGGAGTATTCTGTATCATCCGAACCATAAACAATTGGCAAAACGTCAACGATGACTCTACATGTCAGCGATAGTCCGAGCTTGACGTCAAGAGCAAAGCTGATGCATACAACAGGGAACAGTGTCATTAACTGGTACTGGCGATCGTAAGCTCTGTACCTTCAATAGATGATGCTTGTCCCGCTGATAAGGTGCAGATGGGAAGTCTGTGTGGGTATCATCACTGCTTGCCTCCCTGCCCTACGCCCAGGCTACAAAAGCGTTGTGACCCGCATCGAAAGCTACAGTCATGCCCACTCCAGTGCCACATCAACCAAGGCATTCAGGAAAGCTTCGGAGCCCAGCCATGTAAAGTATGCTAGAGCTCTACCCATGCTACCTTCAACAGCCTTACGACCTGATCGTGGCGAGGCTAATGTTGTCTGCACGACGGCTACATCGGAAGACGAAATTCATCTTCCGCTGCAGGGTTACGGGATCATGAGAACGACGAGAGTCGATCTGGAGAGCCAGAGGACTGCTAGTAGTCATCATCCGGAATTTGATGCGAACGATAGTCAGATTGCTTTGAGGGGAACGGGGACGTTAATGTAACATAATTCCAGAGCAGGACAGCAGCCTCCTCCACCTTTGGTGTAAGTTGTGCCCTGGCGAAGGGGAAGACGGTCGCACACATGTAGGTTGCCTCGGGTTTCAGCCTGAGCGCTCGATCGCCGATCTTACGGACTGATAGTCACCCACACCTCATGCAGTCTTGCATCGAACTAAGAGGCGCGAAGTACAGCACTACTGTAGGACCTGCATGCGGCGGGGGTGGCGTAATGTACCAGTTCTATGTAGCACATAGTGCCCTCCGCTGTCAATGACGTGGAAGTGGCATGCTTTGCATACAGCTTCAGCTTGCTGGTGTGAATGGTCATGTAGGGTAGCACGGCGTTGATCGATCTCTAAGCCTGTTTTCAATCCCCGTTGCTTCCTCTTCCTCCAAATCGGCAACCGCCTCTTCGCTTCCATCCAGCATCTAGACGGCCGCCATGCCCCTCACCAGCATCACGCCCAGCTCCCGCCTGGCCGACAAGGTCTGCGTCGTGACAGGGTCATCCTCCGGCATCGGTCAAGCTATTGCATTCGCGTTCGCCAACGCGGGCGCGAAGCTTGTCGTCTGCGCAGATCTGCGCCCTACGACGGCAAAGGGTAACGAGACGCCCACCCACGAGGCGATATGCCTGGAATTTGGCGAGGGCAGAGCGGTGTACAAGAAGACAGATGCCACAGTTGGGATCGAAGTGGAGGCGCTGGTTCAAGAGGCTGTCAAGCTCGGAGGGAGATTGGATGTGTGAGTATTTGATGCCCAGGCGGATAGAGTGTCAAGACTTAACAGCGTGATCTTTGAAACCCTGTACTCTAGACCGGTGCCAAATGAACAGTGAAAAGAGGAAGGGCGCTGTGAGCTGACAGGAGTAGAATGGCAAACAATGCCGGAATAGGAGGAACGGAAACGGCAGGAAAGATCCATGAGATGACAGAGGAGACATGGGACACCACCATGTAAGTTTCTCGGGTGTTCTGGCCGGTACCTTCAGCCGCTCTTTTCTGCCTGGTGCTACTCGTACTCCGAGCTGACGTGACTGGCCCGAGATAGGAAGATCAACAGCCGCACCACTTTCCTCGGATGCAAGTACGCGTGTGGCCAATTCCTGCGCCAGGAACCGCATTCGAGTGGTCACCGTGGTTGGATCATCAATACCGCGAGCATGCTCGGCTTGGTTGGTCTGAAGCCGCAAGCTGGTCAGTCTCTGTGACAAACCACCAGACACAGACTTTGACGTGCTCTCTAGGCGCATATTGCGCTTCAAAGGGCGCCGTGGTCCTCCTGACGAAGCAAGTCGCCGTCGAGTATGCGAGAGACAAGATCCATTGCAATGCATTGTGCCCTGGCTGTCAGTACTCACCTTTCTTTGATAGCATCGCTCTTTGCGTTTGAATAGCACAAGCGTGACTAACACATGGTGGGCAGATCTCCTTACACCCATGACGCAGCCCATCTACGACGATCCGGCCCTTCGCGCTGAGATCGAGGATATGACGCCTTGGGGCGCGTGGGGTATGCCACAAGATGTTGGGCAGTGTGCTGTGTTCTTGGCGAGCGAAGATGCGGCATACGTGACGGGCCTGCCGTTGGCAATTGATGGAGGTTATACGGCGGCTTAGGAGCGCGTGTAGGCGGAGCATCAAATACAATTGGCGCTTCTGTTGTTCCATCGTGCATTGTGGCATAAAAGCTCCAAAAGTGTTAGGTTTGACAGTGGCCATCACTTACATCTCCATCTATAAGATAACGACTACCAGTTGAGGTTTTATAAGGCGTTTGAAACTAGGTCTGTATAGTGGTCCTGAAGTTGCAAGCTACCATAATGCTTTAGAACGCGGCCACGGTGGATGGTATATAACATTGGATGCTATCGACCTGATGGGCTGGAAACGGTTTGAGTTAGAACACTCGAGGGTAGATAAGTAGCTCGTCGCCCACCAAGAAGATGGTTCGAACAATACTATACTAAATCAAGCCGTGAGCTTGCTATGCTGACTCCGTCATCTCAACAATCATTCGTGGGGGTGTCTGAGGTTACCTATGTTACTTGACGGCCTAACAAAGACACCTGTCACAGCATGGACATGGACTGACTCAGGATTTCAGCCTTTGCGTGCCTCGCTGGTGTGCGAGTTGACGCCGGTAACTTAAACCTATGTGAAAGGCAACGTTCACCTGCCTAAACCGATAAGTGGAGAAAGCATTATTGGCAATGAGACTCCAGGAGACATTAACGCGGTGAGATGTCACCCACTGTTCGATAGCTCCCACTTAGCCAGCAAGGCGGTCTCTTCGGTATATTCTGGGCCGGTTTCGACTTGCGGATATGGCAGGAGTAGCGGCGAGTGGAGTCTCCTTCTCTTCAGAGGAGCTCTACTTCTCCGTCGCTTCATCCATGACGAAAACCTTCCGCCTATTCATGGCGTGGACCAGGGTTTCGATGCATCTCGTCCGAGGGTATCCTCGACGAAGACCTTCCAGCTTCATATGCCTTCACCAAGGGCATACAAGCACCACAGCTGGAAGTTTTTATCTTCGTCTGGCTCCGTGAGGTTATGCAGATCGCCGACTACAATCTTCTAACCCAAAAGCGACCTTTCTTGCGAGCTGCACAGAATTACTTCGAAGAACGCACGCCAGCCTACCAGCTGGTGTTCGTCGTTACAGCATTAACACATCTCCACTTCGACAACCAGCAAGCCCGGGACTACTACAGCAGCATCAATACCGCGCTGGGAAGTTCTTCAACAACTTTATACCTGGAGGCTGTTAGAGGAGCGGCGACGCTGAGGTACACATTCAGATGGTGCGACCGCCTGAAAATTAGCTGGCGGCAAAGGTGCTGCGCGAAGCAGAAACAAAAATTTGGAGAGGATGAGGAGATAAGCACTGAAATGGAAGAGGAGAGCTCTATCGTTAGCGATGTCCATGGTCTTGGGATATTAATGGGAGAAAGAGCAGTCAGTGCCGATTGATAGTGGCCTGCAGGCGGCCAAGGAAAAGGACCAAAGAATAACGGATTATGCCCAGTCGAAAGCTGGATCTGATCGACGATAAGGTCACTGAGTATCTTGAGAAAGACTTTTAGAGACTCTAGATCATCGTCACAGTCGGCTCACCCAAACTCGTCGCGATGGGCTGGATACCGTGGCGAGTGGCTGGGAGCAGAAGCAAACGAGACCGTCCTGGACATGCTGGACACATAGCGCCTTTCCGCGAGGAGAGGAGGTATTGACATTATCCTGGCCGTGGCCAATACAAGCTCTTGAGCAGCTTATGATTAAATGTAGTTTATGGCTGGTTTGAGGTACCGTGTGGAGATTTGTAGGCTATGCCAAGCATTCTAGGGCTGAGACCAATTTCCGACTCCTTATATCCGTGCCTCCGCATGCCCGCCAATCAACTTCGTGTCACTCCATACTTCAACTAGATACGATTTGCGCCTTGGTCTGGCATCAGGCCAAGTACCTTTCGCGGCGCCGCGTGAGAGGATTCTGGATGAGATCCAAGCCCCGCTCCCCCACCCGGCAGCCCTTGAGCCCAGAAGTCGAGAACCACCTCTTCCATTGCCCCGACATCGATGATTGGCTTGCCTAAGGTGGGATGCGGGGTCGGGATAGCCCGAAGAAGAGATGTCTGGGTGGATAAAGGCAAGTATATGAGCAGAGATCCTGCTGGGCGGTCTTCGCAATTGGCTTGAATATACGAGCTGCTGGCTTTTCGACTTGTGGCCGACTAAACGATAATGCTTCACATCTATCTCGATCCGGGTACTATAAACAGCCGCAAGGTGCTGGCAGGCTTGGCACTGATTGGTACGAAATACGAGTACCATTTCATCGACTTCTTCGCCGGCGCCCAAAAAAGCGAGGAATTCAAGAAAATCAATCCGCACGCCACAGTCCCTGCCGCCACCGATGGCGACTTGGTCCTCACAGAGTCGAACGCGATTCTGCAATATGCCGCAGATCTAGAAGGCAACGCCGCGTACCCCAAAGACCTAAAGAAACGCGCTGACATCAACCGCTGGCTGCTCTGGGAGGCCTCAGCCTGGTTCTCCTGTTGCTATGTTTATTTGGTGGAATACGTTGTCAAACCGTTGATGAAGACTGAGCCCGACCAGGCGGCGATCGATGCTCAAGGGCCAAGATGGCACCAGCTTGCTTCTATCCTCGACGAGCGACTTTCCAAGTCTAAGTGGCTGACAGGCGACGAGGTCTCCATTGCCGATCTTGCAGTCGCAGCTCCAATGCACATGCACGCGGCACAACGCCTGCCACTTGAGCAAACCCCACATCTTAAACGATGGATCGCCGAAATTGAGGCATTGCCTTGCTGGCAGCAGACTCAGGGTGCGGTTGACAAGGCTCTGCTACCAGAGGCTGCAAATGGCACGAAATCTGCGAATGGCACTAATGGCACTGATGGACACAAGGATGTTCAAGCAACCTTCAATTACACCAAGGATGTCCAGCAGCCTACCGAGTTGTATTTCTACGAGTCAGACGCAGAAAAGAACATCCACGAGCCAGGCGACGATCCGCATGAAATGACAGTGCACGACGGCTGGCACCGCGCCGATCAATTCTCAGTAGACAAGGAGGGTTTCTCCCTTCACAGCTTCAAAACCGCTTACGAAATTTGGGACGACGACACAGCCGTAGCAAAAGAATTCTACCCCGAAATCGTCGACTTCCTAAAGAAAACCCAAAACGCAAAGCGCGTCCTAGTCTTCGACCACACCATCCGCTCAAAAACCAACATCTCGAAAAAACTAACCCAAGAAACCAGCACATCGCAGCGCGCCCCCGTAACCCTCGTCCACTGCGATTACACAGCCGAATCCGGCCCCCTACGCGTCCACCAACTAATGGGCGCCGAAGCCAAAGACCTCCTATCCCACCGCGTCGCCTTCTTCAACATCTGGAAACCCATCCGGCGCACCGTCGAAGAGCATCCCTTAGCCATGTGCGACGTCACCTCATCCCCCCCAGACGATTTCTTCAAACTCTACCTCCGCTACCGCGACCGCAATGGCGAGAACTATGTCATGCGGCATTCTCCCGCTCACAAATGGTGGTATTTCCCAAAGATGAGTCCGGAACAGGTCATTCTTCTGAAGACATTTGATTCTGCGACGGATGGCCGGGCGAGATTCGTGGGGCATTCTGCGTTCAACGATCCGACATCTCCTGCGGACGCGCCGACGCGTGAGAGTGTAGAGATTCGCACCATGGCATTTTTTTGAGTGGGAAAGACGGGATGTAGGCAAGGCAGTCTTAAAGCATCGCTAGCACTTGCATCTAATGGTCACTGTAGCCCTCTAGTGTATAACAAGTAGGTATATTGATACCTAAATACCCGAGTCCCTCACCTGATCTAGAAACGCTAAACTGGCTGCTACAGCGCGTCCTCCCTAATCCGTGCACCCACCAAAATTTCGTGATATCCCATATCCCGTCATATCTAGGATCATCCAGAAGAGACACTAGCGAGCTCCCAAGTCCAACTCCACTTATTCCAGCGGCTTGAGCCTTGACTTCGGAAATCGCAAGGCACGGAGACAGACTCTCTATTGCGCAAGGATGCTTCCAATCTATTCATCAGCCGGTGCGCAGTAAGAGGGCCGAATTCGATGCCAGCATGCGTATTGCGAAGAGCGAAGGAGACTCGAACGATATCATTTGAGCATCTCATCTGCTCGTCTGAAGAAGGGTTCGTCGACTTTGGCACTCATATCGGCTAGGCCTTGGCAAGAACCCCTGGAACGAGTGCCTTGCCAGGACATGGGATAAGCATTATCAAAACCCTGATAGAATAGCAGACGCCATCATCAATGCCCCAGACAAATACCCACTTGAAACCTAATCTAGAAACCCCGCAAATCCTCCTCACAACCATCAAAGCTCACACCCTCCCCATATTAAAAATTTCCACCCATTCACTGCCAAAAACATACCCCAACCTCTCAATCCGGCCTCTACCTCCGACATCCCAATACCCTCTCATCCACCCCCTCATCCATCCCCCAAACCCCCCACCCCTGTATATATACCC